>Ga0194119_10006100_pt1 | contig 17664 bp, 26 predicted proteins | sample TA2MahC100mmetaG_FD_148620 | JGI IMG/M metagenome (GOLD analysis project Ga0194119, IMG submission 148620) | Freshwater microbial communities from Lake Tanganyika, Tanzania - TA2015018 Mahale Deep Cast 100m | ecosystem: Environmental > Aquatic > Freshwater > Lake | place: Tanzania: Lake...
TTGGGATTTTCCATGGCCACCGTCACAAAACTGCAACCCGCCTCGACCAGGCGTCGGGCCAGGAGCGCTCGCTGCCCCCAAGAATGCATTCCATAACGCTCACGCAGTTTCACTGGCTCACGCGACAGGTCGAACGCCTCACGGGCCAGCGGACTGGTCATCAGGCTGATCGCCCTTTGGTTGAAGTGGTCCATCGAGGCCATCATTCCCGATGCATCCAAATCTCGTCGCATCCGATCTACGCCGTCCAACAACGTCATGCGGTCATCCAACCGTTCGGCCAACGAGCTGTTGAGTGACACGTTTTGAATTTGGAACTTCGCCTTGCTCGGGTCACCGTCCACCGTGAAAGGCACGTATTTAGGTCCCAGATAAGCAGAACCCATGGCATATGTGTCCACCTTGTCGCGTCCGCTCTCACAGGAAGTGATGACGTTAGGCAGACCCAAATCAATATGCTCACGCATCTTGGCCACGATGGAAGGCACCGATGGAGTGTTGTTGACGGTTTCCGTGGGAGTCGCGGGGGGAATTCCAGTCATGAGGTGCTTGCTGCCGCCACCATGGTCGGAAAACGTATGGGTGATGCTGCGGACCAGCGTGAATTTGTCAGCACATTTCGCGTGAAGGGGCAGCAATTCGCAGACCTGGATGCCGGAGACGTTGGTGTTGATGGGTCGGAACGGACCACGATAGTCCTCGGGAGCATTCGGCTTCATGTCGTAGGTGTCCATGTGAGGCGGACCACCTGCGAGCCAGACGTAGATAACTGCAGTGTCTGGCGCACTGTTTTTGCCTGCCTGCACCGCTTGAAGCCGAAAGACATCGGCCATGCTCAACCCAGTCAAGCCCAAGGTCCCCGCACGCAAGAACCAGCGTCGTGATACGGGGCCGGAACAGTGGTCATTCAATAAATCAATGTTCAACTTTATTCTTTTATGCGGTTTCATACACACAATAAATATACAACCCATATCACATAGACCATTTTTATTTAATCACACCCATATACACCATCCGGATACATCAACAATAACCCCCCATCAAATTATTTTATTTTGGTTGTAATTTAGTGACCATAGAATAAAGGCCGGAATCGTTAATTTTCTGAAGAGCTTCGTCCCGGCCGTGAGCCATAAGTTCGCCTTTTACCGTTTGACCCTTTCGGTTAAATAAATTTGATTAATTCCCCCCATCATGTCCAAGGCCATCCGCCGCTTTTGACAGTCGATGGCCATGGGTCCTGTTGGTTCTGTTTCTCGTCTGTAAGTTCTTTTAATTCTTCCGACACTGCAAGATAAATAGGCTTAAGTAAGGCGTCTACTTTTTCTTTATCCATTACATCGGTAAGCGCCCATTCTACTTGTTTTTCCAAAGTCTCCTGTACTTTGGTTAATACCTCTTCTGGATCTTTTCCGTATTGACTCTTAAAAGGCTTTTTTCCGAAGTCACTCTTAAAACCGGAATCTATTTCTTTTAAAAATATTTCTTTTATTATTTTTTTGAGTTCTAGTTTAGTCACGAATATAAATAGTAATAAAATTTCAATTGTGTTGTTTTTTAAAAATATTTTAATATAGTTATATAAAGGATATTATGTCTAATTTTTATAATTATTGCGGTTCCGAAGAACATAAAAATTTCAAATATAACCGAAGGAATTTTTTCACCGTTGGATTTTTAAGTGGTTTAGGACTTTCTTTAAATCAAGTGTTGGCATCCGAGTCAATATCTAAAGCAAAAGCAAAGTCGGTTATAAATATATTTTTACCGGGTGGAATGTCTCATCAAGAAAGTTGGGATCCTAAAATATATGCTCCTATTGAATATCGAGGTCCATTAGGAAGTATAAAAACATCAATACCTGGAGTGCATTTTTCGGAAAACTTAGTTGAGACGGCTAAGATTGTTGATAAAATTACGGTGGTTCGTTCTATGACTCATGGGGAGGCAGCGCATGAAAGAGGCACTCATAATATGTTTACAGGCTACAAACCCAGTTCGGCGTTGACATATCCTAGTATTGGTTCGGTTGTTTCTCATGAATTGGGGGTTAGAAACAATTTACCACCATATATTTGCATTCCAAGCCAGCCCAATGAGTTTGCTGGAACAGGATATTTAAGTAAAATGCATAGTGGATTTAGTATCAACGCGGATCCAGCCAACGATGGGTATAAAGTTCAGGACTTATCATTTCCTGTAGGAGTAGATGAAAATCGATTTAAAACAAGAAAAAACATCCTCACGACAATTAACGAACATTTTTCAAATCAAGACGATGATAAGTTACGTGCCACCGATAGTTTTTATCAAAAAGCCTATGCGTTAATAAGTTCTGAAAAAGCAAGATCTGCGTTTGATATAGAAAAAGAAGACAATAAAATCAGAGATTTTTACGGAAGAAATTCAGCAGGACAAAGAATGTTGTTGGCTCGCCGGTTAATTGAAGCGGGTACTCGATTCGTAACATTAACGTTTGGTGGTTGGGATCATCACGATAATATCGCGGCGGGCATAAGAAATCAGTTGCCTCAATTTGATAAGGCTTATGCCGCATTAATAACAGATTTAGATCAACGTGGATTATTAAACGAAACGCTTGTTTTGGTCACCAGTGAATTTGGTAGGACGCCTAAAATAAATGCAACGGCTGGACGAGATCATTGGCCGTCAGTTTATAGTATTGCGTTGGCAGGTGGAGGTATCAAACGGGGATATGTTCACGGTGAGAGTGATGCAAACGGAGCTCAACCTGAAAACGATCCACTTACGGTAGAAAATTTAGCTGCTACAGTTTATTCATTAATTGGGATAGATCCTGACAAACGGTTAATGACGCCAGATTCTAGACCTGTGTCGGTGGTTTATAACGGTCACGTTGAAAGGGATTTATTAGGTTAACGTGACAAAATTTTACATATATTTTTAATAATAAAATTAAAAAGGTTTCCAGTCTATTATTAATTTAAGCGCGTTAGTATTAGTTGCAATTAGTGAATATGTTCTTTGCTCAGTTATAGTAGAGGTATAGGGATCTTTTGTGTTATGTAATGCGTGACTAAGTTCGTGACTGTATATCGCGCCTAAATCTAAATATGCGAATTTATCATTGTAATTTTTTATCTTTAAATCTTCATCTAAAAATATTCCCAACAATTCAAATTGATCGTTCCAAACAGTTAACCCCGAAAATTTTTTAGAAGACATCCAATATACGGGTATTCGTTCATAACCAACATATGATTGAGTAGGATCAATTAATTTTATCAATTCTAGAGATTTATATAAATGATATAATTCTATGATAGATAATTTGTTTTTTACAACTACAGATTCTTTACCTTTATCAGAATCAAAAACCAATCGTTTTTCAGAACTTATACAGCCCAAACATAATAAAAAACCTATAAATATGAAAATTAATTTAAATTTATAGTTTTCCATAACTATAAATATATAAAAAATCCTACAAAATATATAAAAATTTGAAAAGTTTTAAAATATGCGTCATGGACAGCATCTGAAGTCTTATGGATTTAGATAGTTTGTTGACTTGGACATATTAAAAGTTAACTTTTTAACTCGTTTCTTCCACATAACTGTCGATCATAATAATAGATTGATCCAAAAGACCGTCAAATATTCCTTCGTGATGAATATATTTTATGATATTTTCTCTGCAAGAATCATCATCGATATTACATTTTTTAGGATGTAATAAAATACATAATCTAGCACTCGGCCAAACTTGAAGTTTGTGGTGCTTATGCAAGACAATCTCAAAATAATCAGAGTTTTCCACTCTGGAATAATTAGTTTAAGAATTTAATTTATCTTTTATATTTTCTAAATTAGTCAAAGACCTTTTTATAGTCAAAATTTGAATCGTTAAAAAATATATCGTAGTTTTTATAAATGCAGTTACTATTGCAAAAAAAGTAAATGTCACAAATAAAAATAAAAGATAAAATAATAAAAAATCAAATATTCCAGATGTTATATGTTTATATAATTCTACCATATGTTATATATTGACATTAGATTTCAGATTGTCAACTATAAAAATTAACGATCTGTTTTAAAACAATTTTGTGGATCAACCCGCGCATAATTGGGCGTATTGAGTCCTGTAAGTCCAAAATACAAAAATGTAACAGTTTTACCTAACCAATCTTTTTTGTTTTTTAAAATTTCGACCCGAGTTTCGTATTCACCTTTAAAAACCGCGTCAAAAATTTTATTATTCCATTTCAAAGTTACATTGGTAGCTGCACCGGCCCAATTACCATCACCGTCAGTAATATCCAAAATGGTAGCTTCCGAATCATCTTCTGCTTTAATTTTAAGAAGATACTTGCTTCGTTTATGTTCATAATAAGAATTTTGTTTTCTTAATATTCCTCCTTCTTCGCCATCTTTTATAAATTTGGTAAAATGTGTGGTTAAATCTTTTTCATTTTTAATTTCAAATGAATCAACCTTTTTAATATAATTAAACTTGACTACTAAATTGGTGTCAATCCACAATTTTCTTTTAGAATACTCAGTATCTTCGTTCAGATTGTCAAATCCATATCCATCATAAACATAAAATTTAACAATCTTTTCAGAATTTTTAATATCTTCATCCGTTATATGAACGGTCTTTCTCACTAACGAACTTAGTTGATTTAATTTTTGACGCAGATCATAGTTGTATAATTCTCCATCTAAAACCGCGTCAGGATATTTAGCAAAGAAATTTTTTAAAGAATTATTAATATGTTCAACCGTTTTGGAATATTTTTCACCTTTACGTGTGAATAATCCATCTTTTGTAGCAATACAACGATTGCCATTAAACTTACATTGAATAATCCAATTTTCATTTGAAAAGTTTATTTTGTTTTGATAATCCTTATAATTTTTAGCTAACATACACTCCACATAACTTGTTCCTTTACATGCGGATGACTCAGTTCTAGCGTAGCCGGTCTTCAACTGTTTTTTATATTTGGCTTCAATCTCTTTAGTAGTCTGCACAATCGCGTCGGTTTCATTCTTTTTTCCGAGATTCTTACCGTCACAAATCGTCCAATCAGAATAAACTAAATTGTTACTGTCCTTTACGCCTGAAACAGTTCGATGTTTTTCATTTGACTGTTCCATGAACCAAACGCGAGTTTTTCCTGTGGAATCAATTGTATACAACGTATCAAATGTTTTTTGCATATTGTTAAAAAGTTTAATCTTTGGAAACATTAAATTCTTTACTGTAAGAATCAATAACTTTAGAGGCTACAGATGATTCAAATGCGTCACATTCACTTTTTCTCGTCAAGTCACCGGATTTAAATCCCTCTAAATAAGCATGTCGAATCTCACGCAAAAGTTGTTTTAATTTAAATTTTTCAATTTCAATATTCATAAACGATATGAAAAGTATATTACATTTTTTATAATTGTCAACCACTTTTAATTTTAAAGCAATTTGGCAGTTACATATTAAGTAAATCACAATCTTTACTTAAAACATAATGAATACCCTCCTTGTCAAAGTCGATTAAATAAAACTGATCATGTTCTTCTGTCCATTTTACGGCTTTGATTTTTCCTTCTTGATGTTTTTGAAAGGATTTACCAGAATCAGTAAATATTTTACGTTTTAGACAAACTCGCATAAGATTATTTTAATTTTGCACTTGTACTAAATGTTTTTTATGAATTTATTTACAGCCTAATAAAAATTATTAAAATGTCAAACTTAAAAATAAAATCGAGCATTGTTTTTAATTTAAATATTTATTAATGTAGTTGATTTAATTTGACGGATAACAAAACTATCTTACACTGATTATATTATCTATGAAAAAAGAAAAAACAGTGGAAGAAATTGTATTGTTTGGATACAAAATTAATATTTACAACGATAAAGTTGAAATATACAACAATGCGAATGTTCCATTTTCTGAATTTAAATCCACGGCTGATTTTTTAGTGCAATATCTCATCGACGAAATGTTTATAGAAAAAAAGAAAACTAGAGTAGAAATTATTAATCCAAGCGATTCTATAAAATGAATACATTAAAATTTATCACATTTTTAATAACTTTAATCAGTACAACCGTATTTTTTGGAATATTCTATTCCATAGGAATTACTTGGATGTATTTAAAGTGTAAATGTTTTAAATTAATTAAAAAAATTCGAGGGGATTGTTAATTTACAGTTTTAAAAAAATGTTGATGCGTTTTTAAATCAAATGCGAATCATTTTCAGTTAAAGATTTATGTATTTCTTCCCAATCCGATCGTGGATCAAACCCGGCTTTATCATCTAATAAAAAATTAAAATACATTTTTTTTTGAAAGTCACATAAATCAGAACTAGAACATTCTGGATTTTCATTAAAATAATTGAACTTCAAATCAAATTGTTTCAATACGTCTGTTATTGTTTTATCATAACTTGAAGTCCACAAAATAGTCACATGATTAGGATGATCAAATAGATAGTCGAGAGTTTTTTTAGCGTTAGGAAATAAAATTGATTTGTTATAATTTGAATTATGTTTTCCTGTGATAACCGTGTCATGCAAATCTATTGCCCAATAAAACTTTTCCCACCCTCTTGACTTTTTTTGAATAAAAGCATCATCTATAATTTTTTTCCAAGACTTCATAACTGTATAATATTTACTCGACAAATATTATTATCATTTTTATTAAAATGTCAAAGTTTTTTTTAAAAATAAATAAAATGTAAATGTAGATTTATTATAATAAATACGAATTCAAATCATATTTATGTTCATATGGAAACTACTATAAAAGAAATTTCGTTAGATTTGGGCACAAGCGGCAGTTACGACGGTGTGAATAGAACATTCGGCACGTTACAGACAATATTTAATGAACCTAGTATGTCTTATAAAAGCGGCAAGGTAATAGACATTACAGTGGTAGTAAGCGGTTCAACCGCTCGAGCTATGGATTTATTATTTTTCCCAAATACAGTGACAGTTTTGAGCGGTCAAAACGCTTCTTTTAACATGAGTTTATCAGACTTACAATCTTGTACGGGAAGGGTAAGAGTGGCAAATTCGGATTTTGTTCAGATTGGTGGAAGTTCAATTGCAAATCTATACAACATAAATATGACTTTTAACTCCAATAAATTATATGTGCTAGGAGTATTACAAGAAGGCGGTGAAATAAACTTACCAGCTACCGGAGGAGTTTATTTGACTTTAGGTTATGAATTAGGGCAGTCTAGTTTGTGAAGTTATTTTTAAGAATGTCATTTAACTTTAAAAACAAAATTTTATTTTGTAAAGCGTATACACTTGTAGAAACATTATTGGTTTTAATATTAATATTGAGTGTTTCTTCTTTTATAATATTACCTCTAACAAAATTAGATAAAAAAGAATATCTTTATGAGGGAACGTTACGCACGCAAACAATTTTAAGAATAGTAAAGTGTAAATCGGAGATAACAGGTCGAAGATTTTGTATAAAATTTCCAAAAATCATAGGAGGCGACAATGAAGAGTTATTGGGTGAAAAATATAGAGATATGGATATAATAATAGAGTGGGAACCAAATCCTATTGAATATCCAAATATATTCGTGAACTTTGAGGAATTGAATGAAAATTGTAAAAATATAACTGAACTAATTGATTTCGTTGATATCAAATCACAAGATCGAGAAAATGGTATAATAATGTTTTATCCAGATGGTAGTTCTGATTCGGTAAATATAACTATTAGTTCTAAATTTGAGGAAGATAATAATAAAAAAAATATTAGTGTAAATGGATTAAGCGGCTTAATTTCACTTAAAATGAAAAAAGATTACGATGAAGATTCAACCCCGGCATCTTTAATAGACTAAATTAAATATAAAAAATAGAAATTAGTTGATTTTTAATCTTTATGATATATAATTTTGACATAGACACCCGATAGGAGGATTCCGTAAGGGTTTGGGCGAACGTGCCGCGTTTATAATAGCACGGTCTATGTTATAATGCGGGAGTAGCTTAGTGGTAAAGTCCCTGCCTTCCAAGCAGGCCATGAGGGTTCGATTCCCTTCTCCCGCTCCAAATTTTTAATAAAATTAAAGAATCATTAATTTATACCCGCGATAGAATAGCTCATAGACACCATCTTATTATCGATCAAAAATTTGCGATTTTTTAAATGCATATCGTTGATTTTATCTTTATTTTCGCCATTGTAAGCTACGGCAAAATGATTAACGATTAGCCAATCATTAAGAACAGTTTTGTTTTTGGGATTTATGATTTTGCCTAACAGACGACCAAATTTCTCGTCACTATCAGATAAAAAGGTTTGAAGAACAACTGTTTTGCCACATTGATTAATAAATTCTTCTACTTTTGATTTGCTTAACATTCCAAAAATTTTTTCAATTTTATTTGAAGTACGACTTTCCGGAGTATCAATTCCTAAAAGCCTGACATTCTGATTGGATAGAATGATGTTAAATCCTAAATCTAAATCGACGTTGATAGTATCTCCGTCAATTATTTTATTTACAGTTGCGTTATATTCAAAAGGCATATTTTATAAATAGAAATGTTTAATATCAAAATTCACCATGGATCTTACCAATTCATCAAATGAAATTTTAGGCGACCAACCAAGATCTCGCTTTATGGGAGAAGAGTCTCCAAGAAGCAAATCGACTTCCGCTGGACGATAAAATTCTTTATTTATTTTAACTAAGCACGGCTCAAATTTTGCGATTTTTTCGTGAGTGCATCCTATTAAATAATATTTCTCGTCTTCTTTTGAACCTTCCCAAAACCCGTCTAGACCGGCACAATCAAATGATTTTTCTACAAATTCTCTAATGCTGTGGTTTTCTCCGCTGGAAAGGATATAATCTTTAGGCTGGTTTTGATTTAGCATTAGCCATACTCCTTCAACGAAATCTCTACTGTCAGACCAGTCTCTTTTCGCGTCTAAATTGCCAAGCTCGATTGGGTCGAAGTTTTTTGAGTTTAGAATTGAGTGATAAATTCGAGCTACTCCTTTTGATATTTTTCTAGTTACAAATTCTTCTCCTCTCTTTGTTCCTTCGTGATTAAAGAGTATTCCATGAACCGCATAAAGGTTGTATGATTCTCTGTAAACTTTAACAATATGTCTTGCTGCAGCTTTCGATGCTCCGTAGGGACTTCTTGGTTTAATTGGATGTTTTATATCTTGGGGGGAATAATCTACATTACCCCACTCTTCGCTTGACCCGGCGCTATAAAAACGACAGTCGGGTTTAAATTTTCTAATTGCCTCCAGACATCTTAATACTCCAAGTGTATTGACATCCATCACTTGTTCAGGCATTTTCCAACTTACTCCAACAAAACTATTTGCAGCAAAATTGATAAAATAATCAGGTTGAATTTCTTTTACCGATGTTTCTATGCTGTTGGCGTCGGAAAGATCTAAAAATTGAAGTTTAAATCTGGCATCATCCTTGAACGATTGTATGTTTACGAAGTTTGGATTTGAACTTCGTCTCATCATGCCAAATATTTGTAAATTCGTAAATTTAGAAAGAAGATACTCGGCCATAGTCGAGCCGTCTTGACCTAAAATTCCAGAAATAATAACTTTTTTCATATTTTTTAAAGAAACATTTATCTTTTACAGTAAAGGTGAAATTTCTAATTATTTAATCATTCTAATTTACGACCTCTGTTTTGTTAAAATTTTTACTCATAAATATCATATTTAGAATTATACCCAAATTCTTTAACCAATCTTCCTGCTATACTATTAGCTTCGTCTTCAATTTCACCACCAATATCAGGAATATTTTTGTCATGTTGCAACCTATTATCTTGATTTTGTTTATGGTGTATCATTTCGTGAGCAACACTTCTTAAAATATCTGCGGTTTGCCTTCCTTTGACACATACATTCGTTTCTCCGGTTACAGGATTATAATACGCATGCGTTTTAAACTCAGGCGTCCTTTCGTAACATAAAATAATCTTATATGGACGAGTTATACCTTGTTTTTTAACTATAAACGCTAAAAATTCTTTTACTATATTTTTTAAATTATTTTCCATCAATAATAAATATTAACATTTAAACTATTATATCTGTTTAAAACATATTTACTTTGATTCTCACACTTTTTTGGCGGTTTCGGTTAGATTCGAACTAACGGAGGCTTTTAGACCTCGGGAATTTAGCAAATTCCTGGTTTAAGCCGCTCACCCACGAAACCATACGTGTTTACTAAAGATATAACATTAAATAATAATTATTAAGATGGCGGAGGAGTGAAGTCCTGCCCTCCATGCCCTCAGGCACAAACTGTTTTCAAGACAGTTCTGGTACGCTTGCCCAGTTACTCCTCCAAAATATCAAGTTTTAATTTACAAAAAACAAATTTATAAAATGTTAGATTTTTATTTAACTCAAATACCTATATATCTATATTTAAAAAAGTCAAGTTTTTTATAGAAGTTTTATTCGTTATATCTAAATATGTGACCGCCGGATGTTAACACTAACATATTGTCCTTGGAGCAATATCCAAGCCGGCGTCACACTAATTAGAATATCACATTTATTGACGACGTAAAATATAATGATATTCATATAATTTTTGGTCGGGATGACAGGATTTGAACCTGCACGGCGGTCAAGCACTACGTCCCAAACGTAGCCCGGTACCAAGTTACGGTCTACATCCCGGTTTGGTGGAGAAGATGAGGTTCGAACTCATAGTCTTCACTTTGCAAAAGTGGTGCATTACCAATTATGCTACTTCCCCAACTTCAAAATTTTTAAATTATAATTTTTTTAATTAGTTTTCAAACAACCAATGTTTTTTTATAAATGGTAGGAGTAGAGAATTTTGAAATCTCGACCTTATCCGTGTAAAGGATCTGCTCTGCCTCTGAGCTATACTCCTGTGAACTATCTCTCGTTAAATCGGTTGAGTTTCCGTTTTATTATTGTTGTATTTAATTATATCTTTATTTAATTTCCATACTCTATACGTTTTAAATAAATTGTCAATTTGAATTTATTTTTAAAATTTAAAACCTGTTAGAGGTCATTCTAACAGGTAAATTAACAATTATTTTTTACTCAAAAAATATTATCGCACAGTGGTCTATGATACAATGTTTCTTGAAAACAACTGTTATTTTTTATATATATTATTGATTGTTAAAAACCTATCCAAATAAATCTTTAGATAATTTTTTATTCATCTGACCATACTAACAATAAATATCATTTCACCTAAATTATTAAAAGTCAACCTTTTAATTCGATCATAATTGAGTCGTATTCCTGTAACTTCTCGTTTGTTTACAAACTGTTTAACAAAATCGTATGCATAATTTTGTTTTAACCAATGATAATAAAAATCAACTGTGTCAGGATCAGATTCTACTAAACAATCCATTTTTTTAAAAACCGTAGCATAATGCGTTAAATTTCTAAATGCTCCGATTTCGCTGGGAGGCGCGGTCAGTTCACAACTGATTATTAAGTTCACATATATAAATATTATAATAATATAAAAACTATATAATTAATATATTTTTGTATTTATCCCACAATAAGATTCTTCGGTTCTTTCTTAAAAATATATCGATATCTACATATGTAATCTTATATATTTATATTTATTAATAATATGACGTTGATAAAGTAACCATTACCACATTCTTTATGATTAAACTTAAAGATATATTGTTTGAAAACAAATCTAAAAAACTTGTGGTTTACCATGGCACAGGTAAAAAATTCAAGAAATTTGACCTTAAAAAAACTACTCAAGGTATTATCTGGTTTACTTCTAACAAGAATAAAATACTAAATGGTGACATAGGAGCTGAAAGCAGTGGTTATATATTAACGTGTGAAATTATTATTAATAATCCTGCTGGTTGGGAAGAATATGATAAATATGCTTTGTATCAACTAGAAAGCATGGGGTATGACGGAGCTATATTGCCTGATTCTGAAGGATATGATTGTTTTGTATTTGATTCTAATAAAGTAAAGATACTAAATATTGAAAAAATCGCAACCAAATAAGGTTGACCTAAATTGTTCTAATTATACATTTTAATTATTAATTACTATATTTATATTCGCATGAATGAAGAAAAACTATATGGAAAGACCATATCTGAAATACTTGACCACATAAAAAAGTTTAAAGGAAAAACGCTTGTATTTTTCGACACAGAAACCACCGGCTTAGAACCAAACCGACCATACGAACAAGTAACTCAAATTGCTGCTATGGCTATAGATGGCAAAGACTGGAGTTTAATAGACAAATTTGAAGAAAAAGCCACATTAAATTTAAATACAAAACAAATATTAACTGATCCAAGCATCAAATCATTCGTGGCTAAATTAAAGGAACCAAATGTTAAAATAGTATCACCAAACAAAGAACTTACACCAGAAATACAAAGCTTAATACGTGATATAAAAAATCCTGTGTCACGTGAATACATGAAGGATTATGTACGTTGGCTCAAAAAATACAAAAAACATCCAAACACATTAGAAGATATTCTTTCCATGACACGATATAGTAGCGGTCAGTTGGAAAGTGAAAGAGTAAGTGAGAAAACGATGTTACAAAATTTTGAAAACTTTTTGAAAAAATATGGCGACAATATCATTATGATTGCTCATAATGCAAGTTTTGACATGAAAACCGTAGAAACAAGACGAGATATGAACGGTCTTACTAGAATGCCAAAGTATAACGTATTTGACAATCTACAGTTTGTGAGATTCTTTCTTGTGCCGTTGATGGTAACATTAAATGATCAAGAATTTTTGAGTAACATAACAACCAAGAGCAAAATACAACCTTATTCGTCTTCACTGGGTAAAGTTGCACAAGCAATGAAAATAAATTCAAGCGGATGGCATGATGCTCTCGCAGACGTTGATATGATGGTTCAAGTAATTAAAAATCTAATAAAAATGCTGGAAGATAATATATCCGTAGATATAAGAGACTTTCAAGGCGTACAATCAAGACGATTGAGAAAAATGTAATTAATCTCGAATTCTAACGTCTAAAATTAGCTAAACAATAAACTTGCTAGAAGACCCTTGCCTTTACCAACATAACCACCTGCAAATTTATATACCTCATCTGTGTATTTATTATATGTTCCTACACGTCCACCGACAAACTTTTCTGAATATGCGTTTCCGTTGGATTCAGTAACAATATAACCGATTATTCTGCCAGTTCTATCTCTAATAGTTTCTTTTGTCATATTTTTTGTTTTTTGTTTTTTATTTCTAACGTTACGTGATTATCCTACTTCATGTTTTTAAAAAAGTCAACTGTATTTTTAAAAATTAATCTAAAGTTAAAAGATATTTTAATTTATTTAAACTTCCTAGCATTTCATCTGAAGCGCGGAGCGTCCAGAAAGCAAATTCCTATCAGTAACTTCAAAGAATTAAAACACTTATGTCAAAGATATAAAACAAAAACCCCACCTCAAAAGTGGGTTTTTTATTTAATTATATTTTTCTTTTACAAAAACATTAGCAATTATAGAAAAACCTTCAGATTGTTTAGTTAATACTAAATCTTTGAAAATTGGCATTTTTTCATTTGATCTTTCGAAAGCATAATTCAACCACCAATCAGGTGTGTGCCAACCAACACTATCATATCTATCTAACCACCAATCTCGATGTTTTTTTGAATTGATTAAATAACAATGACCTAAAGTCATAATGTTTCCTAAATAAAGATTATCAGAAACTTTATCAGTAAATTTAACTTGATGATTTGGTGATTCAAATCTCACAATTTTGTAATCTGTGTTTTCTAACAAATCAATAGCCTCATCAACTCTACTTCTAAACTCTTCAGGACTTACTGCTAATAGACAATCACATTCACAAATCAAAGTATAATCTTGGTCGACAAAAGAAGACATTATTGCTGATAAGTGACCTTGCCAAGCGCCATAATGACCTGATGTAAATCCGAATTTATTAGGGTCTGGTTTAGTAACACCAATAATCCAGTCAGTGCGACCATCAAAAACGTTATGAGTTGGTGGATACACAGAATATCTTGGATTAACCACTCTGATATACCGATAACCTAAAGTTGATAAAGATTCAAATGACTTAATTTCTCTTTCAACATTTGGTTCAGAGCTCACTTGTATAATTTTTACATCTATTCTATTCATACAAAATTATATATAAATTTACTGGTGAAGTTTTAATGAAATTTACATGTCAAACTTTTTATGTTCAACGTGTTATGAAACTTTTTATTGTTTATTTTAAAGTAAGAAGATATTTTAATTTATTTAATTCGCCTAACATTTCATCGCGGATATTCATTAAATCGGTATCTTTTTCTGATAAATCTTTGGTAAGAGAGTTTTGAAGATAGTCAATATATTTGTCTACGGTTGATTCTATATTATCGGACAAATCCACTAAAGTAACTGTTACATTTTTTTCTAATTTAACTTTTCCATAACTACCCATGAATGTTTCGACGTATTCATCAATCAAATCGCTCAACTTTTCATAAGTTTTTCCTAAAGCTTCGTGTTGAGCAAAACTTGTAGTTTGCCAATGAAATATACGAATTTGATTTTGCAATGTAATTAACTCGGTTATCATATGATATATATATAATTATTTATCTTTTTTACGGCGTTTATTTTTTGATTTATTTTCCTCTTTTTTAACTTGTTTTTCTTTTTGTTTAAAGTCTTCGACTTGTTTACTCCATTTTTTTTCCAATTTTAATGCTCCTTCAATATTGTATGGTTGACCCGCGTTTTCAAAAATTTTGCTTGAAAGAAAATACCATTTTTTATTTTCTTTTTCTATATTTTTTTCAAGATAACAAGATGTTAAAACCCCAAATAAAGCTTCAGGAACACTCATCAAATCTCCACTGTAATTTGGATCAAAGTAATCGTCGCCCACTTCGTTAATTAAACTTATTAATTCACATTTTTCATCAAACTCTCCGTTTTTTGAAAAAATTGTTTCGAATGCAATTGTAGCGGCCTCCATATAATCATAGTTCTCAACTTTATTTGGATCGATATTTAACGTAACATGTGCACGCCAATTTCCTGATTCTACATAAAATGTTGAAAGTTTTTTAGCCATCTGTTCCATAAATAAATATGAAAGTATTATACGACAGATGTATTAATTATAAAAGTTTTTATTATTGTCCGCAATTAATTCTAGATATACTTCTTTTATAACTTTTTTAATATATTTTTTCAATCTCTTTAATTTTAATGTGTGCAAATTTGTTGGATTTACTTTAGAGGAATTTAGAAATCCTTGATCCGTAATATCCATAAATTATTTCGTCGATTGTTTATCTCGATGTTGTTGTTCTAATTTTTGTATCATTGCTTGAATTTGAGCTTGTTCTTGTGCTTTTCTTTGATTTGCTGCGTCAACTTGTTCTTGAGTGGTGCTCGCAGGATTGTTTGTGACCACTCCGCCGATGGGTTTTAAAGGTATAATGCCTCCAATGTTTCTTATCATATACAATATATATTACGCATCTTCTTTTCTTTCTCGAAAATAATTTATGACTTTATTTTTAATTTCATCATCTACTAAATCTGTCCAATTCCAAACACCATTTTCGTCTTCTTTCAACATAGTGAATGGATTAAAATTTCTTAAAATTTCGGCTCTCTGAAATACATTTTATATTAAATTTGTTGAAATCTAAAGATTTTATAATATTAAATTCATTTCCTTCAGTATCGACGCTCAGATAATCAATATTCGTTTTTTAGTTTTTCTATATAACCTTTCAAATGTTCGATGTGGCTTTTATTTTTTAAACTCGTCACGGAATTGTTTCGTTTCATATAATTATGAACAAATGGTGAATCTATATAATTAATTTTAAATTCTTTTTGTTTTAATTTAAATTCCCACCACTTTGCAAGATCTGAATATAATTCGAGACTTTCATTGAAAAAATTCTCATCTTTTTTAATAATAGACTGATGAAAAACGGTAGCCCACGCTCCAAATTTGGGTATAGTTAACATATTTACATATATTTCTTTTACTTTATGTGAATCGGTTATATAAAAATTGCCCACCGCAAATTTTTCGTTTTTTTCAATTAAAAAATCTAATATCTTGACTCTGCCAGGTAACATTTTATCGCCAATATCCATCATCATTATATAAGGATATTCTTCTTTAAATTCATGGGTCAACTGCAACACTCGATTTTTTGCTTGCGCTACATTTTTAGCTTTTCCATATTTAACAACTTTTTTTGTAAAACCCGCGCTCAAATCTAATACTTTTTCGAAAGTATCATCCTGGCTGCCATCATCGGATAATACTAGCATCCATTTTTCATTTTTTAATGAGTTTTCAATGGAATCAAAACAACTTTTTATGTAATTGGAAGCGTTATTTGTGGTTATTACTACCTGTATTCCTCGTTCACGCATATTTTATAAAAAACCTTTTGATAAAATTATTTTCTCCATTGACTCCAAAAATCAAAATTTTTATTCATTTCTTCAGTAGAAAATTTTTGAAATCTACTATTCATTCTACCTTTTCTTATTCCACTCAATTTTACAACGATTGTCTCAGGAAGAATACTGGATTTACAAAATTCTATAAAAACTTTATTACTTTCTAATTTAATTCCAACAGTGGCAGGCTTATCACACACATAACTGATAGGCATAATTGTATTGTCTTCACAAACATATAAATATGTGGAATCTATTTCTTGAAAAAATGTATATCGATTTTTAACTTCTATTTTCATCACTTCTTCAAACCTAGCTTCAGGAGCTTCAACGCAAATTAATCCTACCGATACACTTGGATCTTCGGAAACAACTATAGCAAGTTTATCTCCTTGTGCTCCTTGTGGACCAGTTTCACCTTGTGCTCCTTGTGGACCAGTTTCACCTTGTGCTCCTTGTGGTCCGGTGTCACCTTGCGGACCTTGTGGGCCGACGTCACCTTGCGGACCTTGTGGGCCGACGTCACCTTGCGGACCTTGTGGGCCAGCGTCACCTTGCGCACCCTGTGGCCCGGTGTCACCTGCCGGACCTTGTGGGCCGGTGTCACCTGCTGGACCTTGTGGGCCAGCGTCACCTTGCGCACCCTGTGGCCCGGTGTCACCTGCCGGACCTTGTGGGCCGGTGTCACCTTGTGCTCCTTGTGGACCGGTTGGACCGGTTGTTCCATCGGTTCCAGATGTTCCATCGGTGCCAGAAGTTCCATCGGTGCCACTTGTTCCATCGGTGCCACTTGTTCCATCGGTGCCACTTGTTCCATCGGTTCCAGAAGTTCCATCGGTGCCACTTGTTCCATCGGTGCCAGAAGTTCCATCGGTGCCACTTGTTCCATCGGTGCCACTTGTTCCATCGGTTCCACTTGTTCCATCGGTGCCACTTGTTCCATCGGTGCCACTTGTTCCATCGGTGCCACTTGTTCCATCGGTTCCAGAAGTTCCATCGGTGCCACTTGTTCCATCGGTGCCACTTGTTCCATCGGTGCCAGAAGTTCCATCGGTGCCACTTGTTCCATCGGTTCCAGAAGTTCCATCGGTGCCACTTGTTCCATCGGTGCCACTT
>Ga0194119_10006105_pt1 | contig 17652 bp, 12 predicted proteins | sample TA2MahC100mmetaG_FD_148620 | JGI IMG/M metagenome (GOLD analysis project Ga0194119, IMG submission 148620) | Freshwater microbial communities from Lake Tanganyika, Tanzania - TA2015018 Mahale Deep Cast 100m | ecosystem: Environmental > Aquatic > Freshwater > Lake | place: Tanzania: Lake...
CACCTCGCCGAGCTGAAAGTGGCCAACGACAACTGACCCGAAAGCCTGGGATATGATCATATCCCGGTCCTTTGCTTCAGCCCGAAAGGCTGCCAGCGGATCTATGCCGCTGATTCAACGAGGCTTTTCCATCGTCACAAAGTAGGCACACCACCGGCCAGTGGCAATTCACGTAGAATTAGACCCCAGCCATAAACAGTCCACGGTACAGTTGCCCCCAAACGAAAGCGTGCGCCCGCAGATGCGGCTAGCATAATCGCAGCGGAGGCTGTATGACTTACAGAACAGGGCGGGCATGGGCACTGCTGGCGGCAGGCGTAACATCGGCGGCCGCGCAGGTTACTTCGGTGAACGGGCAGATTGCGTACACCGTGTGCAGCGCGGGAGCCAGCGGCATCTGCGATGTGTGGACGGCGAACGGCGATGGGTCCGGCGCGCGCAATCTCACCAATACACCGATGGTGTCCGAGATTCAGCCGGTCTGGTCGCCGGACGGCGCGCGTCTGGCGTTTGTCCGGGACAATGGCGCGGGCGACAGCAAGATCTGGACCATGAATGCCGACGGCACGAGCGCGGCGATTCTGCCTGGACAAACGTCGCGGCAGTTGACGCCCGCATGGTCACCTGGTGGGACCCAGATCGCATTTGCCCGGGAGATGCCCGGCGTGGCTGTCGGGTTTCAACTCGATCTGTTTGTGACCAACCTCGATGGAACGGGCCAACTGAACATCACGCGTTCGGACGGCAATGAACTCGAGCCGGCCTGGTCGCCCGATGGAACGAAGTTGGCCTATGCCGCGGTGCGGCAGGCGAACGGCATCCTGGACCTGGAGGTGGCCGTCGCCAATCCGAATGGAACCGGTGAAAAGATCGTATCGGTCACCGGCGTGGCGGACCGCCGGCCGTCGTGGTCGCCGGACTCGCAGCGCGTCATCTACATGAGTCAGGCGGCCGGCCCATGGCAGATCCGGGTGGCAGGGCAGGACGGCTCCGGACGCGCGGATGTCCTCAGCAGCGCGTTCAACGATCAGCAGCCTTCGTGGTCGCCCGATGGCTCGCTGGTCACTTTTGCCAGCGAACGTTCTGGCGCCGGCACGTTCGATCTGTTCACCGTTACCAGCTTTCCACGCGGCGTGCGCTGCGGACACAACTGCTCTGAACCGCTGCCTGCGTTCTCCACCATCACGTTAACCGCCAGTCCCGCGAACGGTTCCGCGTTTACCGGGTGGGCCGGAGCGTGCGAGGGACAGACCGGCGAAGCGTGTACAGTCGCGATGAATGACGTCAAGCTCGTCGAAGCGCGATTCACCTCCGCGCGATAGTTCGCGGCCGGCTTCCCCAAGGGTCCGGTATGATAGACATCCCGGCCATGAACCGCCCCGTTCGTTCGCGCAACATCTGGCTCGGGATCGCTTGCACGGGCGCCGCCGGGCTGGCGGTGGCCCTCAGCGGTCTGGCGCCCGAGCGATTGGGGCCAGTGCCATTTTTCATAGCGGGAGTGATTCTGACGCCGGTCAGTGTGGTCATGACGCCGGTCTCGCAGTCGACTATGAATGCAATGCGGCGTCTGGCGCAGGGCGAGGAGACGATCGCCGCGTGGCGCGTGACGCCCGAGGATTGGCGCGCCCTTGTGACGCTCAATACAGAGTGGCATCGACAGGAAGGTGTGACGCCGAACTCGCTCGACCTTGAGCAGGCAACTCCGTCCGGCGGGGTGGAGATCGTGGCGTCGCCGCGTTCGGTGCGCGTGGGCGGCGACTTCCACGATCTGCGCCAGTTTGCCACCAGCTATCACAGTGTGAGGTGGCTGCATACGCAACCGCCGGCCGTCGAACTGCTGGGCCGTTTTCAGACCAAGGGTTCCAGCATTCCGCGGGCCTTGCGCATTCCGGTCAGCGCCGTGTAGCAGAAGGCCGCCGTCGATTTGCACGGCGCGTGGAGCTACGTGTGGTTGCTCCGCCATGCCGGCTCAGGCATGTTCCGCAATCCGGTATGGGCGAGGAATATCTGCGCGGCGCTGGCCGCGGCGGGGCTGGCGCGGCTCACCGCTCCGTTCCTTTCGAGCGGTCTGCCGCAGGGGGAAATGCTGCAGCGCAACTTCTACGGCCCGCAGGTGGCGCTGGGGTTCACCGCCTCCGTCCTCTGCGGCGTCATCGGGCTCATTCTGCATTTTCGCGACAGCAAGAGATACCGGGCGTTCCTGCGGGAGACGGTAACGCGGTGGACTGTCAGCGATGGCGTCTGGCGAGAATTTCAGACGTTGGACCGCGTGCGGGCAGCGCGGCCCGACGTCGCCTTCAACTTCCTGAGCCTTCCCCGTAAGATTCCAGATCGGGGCATCGAGATATTGGCCGGCGAGCGCGGCTTGATGGTGGGCGGCGAGTTGGTGCTGTTCACGGCGATGGCAACGGGCGGCAAGCTGCAGACGGTGTGGCTGGAAGGGCCGCCGCTTTGTCTGGAGATCTGGTGCGTGTTTCAGACGAACGGCTCCAGCGGCGCGTGTCCGCTGCGGCTGCCTGTGGACCCGGCGGTGCGGCCGGCAATGGAGAAGTTGTGTGCGGTTTGGAGCGCCCGTAGCTAAACGCCGGGCGGCGGGCCGGGCCAGAGCGTTTTGCGCCGCAGCATGCGCGGCACCAGCCAGGCGAGCAACGCCCCGAACACCGCGCCTTCGAAGTAGTAGAGCCCGGTGAGGCGCATCTGTTCTTCGACGCCCTGATCGTCACGGTGCGTCCACACTTCGGCGATGCGGCCTTCGGCGTCAAAGCGCAGGATATCCACCACCACCACTTCGACGGCCGGGCGCGCGGCGACGAGGCGTTCCCACCATCCGGTGAGCGGGCGGATGAGGCGCCAGCGCGTCACCACGCGGTCACCGTCCGATACCTGCATGTCGATCCGCCCCCGCGCACCGGCGGACTGCTGGCGGATGAGATCCTTTTGCGCCTGGCGCGAGAGCTTGCGGCCTTCGGCGCGGGCCTTGAGGTCTGGGTCGCGCAGTTCGTGATTCAAGAATTCAGCCGCGAAGACTTCATCGACAATCCCGGCCTTGCCCCCAAACCAGCCCTGTTCATAGAAGCGCCGGGCGGTGGCTTGATGATCGGTGGCGGCCGGAAGCAATGCGGCCGCCGCCCAGAGCAAAACGGGCAGGCGCCGGATAAGCGCCTGCCCGCGGATTGACTGCATCGTGCGAGTTACTCGACTTCGGCCACGGGCAATTCCTCGCCCGGCTCGTCGCCCAGACCGCCGGCAAAGAGATTGCGCGTCTCTTCGTCGTAGCCTGCAATGCCGTTGTCGAGGCCCGCCTCGTTCTCCGGCAGCAACTCCTCTTCGACCACATCTTCACCGGCGATCTTCACGCGGCGATAGTAGTCCATGCCGGTGCCCGCCGGAATGAGACGGCCCATGATGACGTTTTCCTTGAGGCCGCGCAAGTAGTCCACCTTGCCGTTGATGGAGGCTTCGGTGAGTACGCGCGTGGTTTCCTGGAACGACGCCGCCGAGATGAACGAGTCCGTCGACAGCGAGGCCTTCGTGATACCAAGAAGGATCGAAGCGCCCAAGGCCGGACGAGTGCCGGCGGCCAGCGTGCGATCGTTTTCCTCGCGGAAGCGGAACTTATCCACCACCTCTTCGGGCAGAAACTCGGTGTCGCCGATGTCGGTGATTTTGATCCAGCGCATCATCTGGCGCGTGATCACTTCGAGGTGCTTGTCGTTGATGTTCACGCCCTGCAACCGGTAGACTTCCTGAATTTCATTGACCAGGTACTTCTGCAGTTCCTTTTGACCTTTGACACGCAGAATGTCGTGCGGATTGAGCGGGCCGTCCATCAGCGGTTCGCCGGCGGTGACGCGTTCACCTTCCTGCACGCGGATGTGAACGCCGCGGGGCAGTTGGTACTCGCGCTGTTCGCCGTCTTCAGCGATGATGTAGACCTTGCGATAGCCCTTGCTGATTTCGCCGTACTTCACGGTGCCGTTGATTTCGGCAATCACGGCCGTTTCGCGTGGCTTGCGGGCTTCGAACAATTCGACCACGCGCGGCAGACCGCCCGTGATGTCCTTGGTCTTGGTGGTGGCGCGCGGGATCTTGGCCAGCACGTCGCCGGCGTGGACCTCGTCGCCATCGTTCACCATCAAGTGCGCGTGGGTCGGCATCAGGTAGCGCTTTTCTTCGCTGCGGAAATGATGGCCGGCCGGCGCCACTTTGATGGCGGGCAGTTGCTTCTGATCGAGCGTGTCGGTGACGACCCACTGCGACAAGCCGGTGATTTCGTCCACCTGCTCGGTCATCGTGACGCCGTCCACCATATCCTGGAACTTCACGACGCCCGACACTTCGGTGAGAATCGAGAAGGTGTAAGGATCCCACTCAAGCAGGATCTGGTTGGCTGCCACGGCCGCGCCGTCTTCCACAAGAATGCGCGCGCCGTACACCACCTGATAGCGTTCCTTTTCGCGGCCCTTCTCGTCCACCACGGCGCAGATGCCGTTGCGGTTCATGGCCACAATGTCGCCCTTGGCGGTGCGGACGTACTTCACGTCGATGTACTTGGCAAAGCCGGCGCTCTTGGCGTCCTGCGTGGATTGCTCGGCCGCTCGCGTGGCCGCGCCGCCGATGTGGAACGTACGCATGGTGAGCTGCGTGCCGGGTTCACCGATAGACTGGGCGGCGATGACGCCCACCGCTTCGCCGCGTTCGACGAGGCGGCCCGTGGCGAGGTTGCGGCCGTAGCAAAGGATGCAGACGCCGCGGCGAGACTCGCACGTCAGCACCGAGCGAATCTTCACCCGCTCGATACCGGCCTTTTCAATCTGGCTGGCCAACGTTTCGGTCACTTCGCCGTTGGCGGGCACCAGCACGTTGCCTTCGTAGTCCATGATGTCTTCGAGCACCACGCGGCCTACGATGCGATCGCCCAAGCGTTCAATGGTTTCGCCCGCTTCGGTGATGGCCTCGACTTCGATGCCTTCCGGCGTGCCGCAGTCGCGTTCGGTGATGATGACGTCCTGCGCCACGTCGACGAGGCGGCGGGTGAGGTAGCCCGAGTCCGCCGTTTTGAGCGCCGTATCGGCCAAGCCCTTACGCGCGCCGTGCGTGGAGATGAAGTACTGCAGCACGTTCAGGCCTTCGCGGAAGTTGGCCGTAATCGGGGTTTCGATGATTTCGCCGGACGGCTTGGCCATCAGGCCGCGCATACCGGAGAGCTGGCGGATCTGCTGGCGCGAACCGCGGGCGCCCGAGTCAGCCATGATGTAGATCGGGTTGAGATAGGCGCCGGTCCGGTCGTCCGTCTCCATCTTCTTGAACATCTCTTCGGAGACGCGCTCGGTGACTTTCGACCAAATTTCGATGATCTTGTTGTAGCGTTCGCCGTGCGTGATGGCGCCTTCGAGGTACTGCGACTGCACCTCCATGACGGATTTCTCGGCGTCGGTGACGAGCGCCTTCTTGGTGGACGGCACCACCATGTCGTCGATGCCGATGGAGATGCCGGCGCGCGTGGCGTACAGGAAGCCCAGCGCCTTGATCTCGTCGAGCATGTGGACAGTGGTGTGCAGACCAAAGCGCAGGTAGCAGTGCTGCACCAGTTGCGACAGCCCCTTCTTCTTCAGCAGGCCGTTGATGAACGCCATGTTCTCCGGCAGCACGTCATTCAAAATGACGCGGCCGACGGTGGTGTCCATGTACTGCTTGACGTAGTCGATGGGCTCGGCCTGGTTGATGGCTTGGTTGTCGAAGGCCTTCACCAGATCGATGACCTTGCCGGTGTAGCGCAGCTTGATGGGCGTGAGCGTTTCCACTTCACCCATTTCGAGCGCAATCAGCACGTCGTCGGTGGAGGCGAACATGCGGCCTTCGCCCTTGGATCCCTTGCGGGACTTGGTCAGGTAGTACAGCCCCAGCACCATGTCCTGCGACGGGACAGCGATCGGCGCGCCGTGCGCGGGCGACAGAATGTTGTTGGCCGCCAGCATGAGCGTGGAGGCTTCAATCTGCGCTTCGGGCGACAGCGGGATGTGGACGGCCATCTGGTCGCCGTCAAAGTCGGCGTTGAACGCCGTGCAGACGAGCGGATGGATGCGGAGCGCCTTGCCTTCCACCAGCACAGGCTCAAACGCCTGGATGCCGAGACGGTGAAGGGTAGGAGCGCGATTCAGCATGATCGGGTGATCGCGAATCACTTCTTCGAGGATGTCCCAAACCACCGCGTCCTGTTGTTCGACGAGTTCCTTGGCTTGTTTGATCGTCGTGCAATGGCCGCGCTGTTCGAGGCGATGATAGATGAACGGCTTGAACAGTTCAAGCGCCATCTTCTTCGGCAGGCCGGCCTGGTGGAGCTTGAGCTCCGGGCCCACCACGATGACCGAACGGCCCGAGTAGTCGACGCGCTTGCCGAGCAGGTTCTGGCGGAAACGGCCCTGCTTGCCCTTGAGCGTATCGGACAGCGACTTGAGAGGGCGGTTGTTGGCGCCGCGCAGCACACGGCCGCGGCGGCCGTTGTCAAACAGCGCGTCGACCGCTTCCTGCAACATGCGCTTTTCGTTGCGCACGATCACGTCCGGCGCGTGGAGCTCCATGAGCTTCTTGAGCCGGTTGTTGCGATTGATGACGCGGCGATACAGATCGTTGAGATCGGACGTCGCAAAACGGCCGCCGTCGAGCGGCACCAGGGGACGCAGTTCCGGAGGGATCACCGGGAGCACGTCGAGAACCATCCAGTTCGGCTTGTTGCCGGACTTGCGGAACGACTCGGTGACGCGCAGGCGCTTGGCAAACTTCAGCTTCTTCTGCTGAGACTGTTCGGTCTTCATCCGCTCGCGGATTTCCACCGAGAGCGACTCGACGTCGACCTTCTTCAGCAGTTCTTTGATGCCCTCGGCGCCCATCATCGCGGTGTACTTGCCGCGATACTCTTCGTCGAGCTGGCGCTTGCGCTCATCGCTGAGCACTTCGCCCTGGCTCAACTCGGCGACTGCGCCCGGATCGACCACGACGTAGGCCTCGAAATACAGCACGCGCTCGAGGTCGCGCAGCGTGATATCGAGCAGGTAGCCGATACGCGACGGCAGGCCCTTGAAGAACCACACGTGCGAACACGGGCTGGCGAGTTCAATGTGGCCGAGGCGTTCGCGGCGAACGCGCGACAGCGTGACTTCGACGCCGCACTTATCGCAAATAACGCCGCGATGCTTCATGCGCTTGTACTTGCCGCACAAGCATTCCCAGTCGGCCACGGGGCCGAAGATGCGGGCACAGAACAATCCATCTCGCTCGGGCTTGAAGGTCCGGTAGTTGATGGTCTCGGGCTTGGTTACTTCGCCATGCGACCAGCTACGGATTTTCTCCGGAGAAGCAAGCGAGATTCGAATAGAGTCGAAATCCGCGATCAGGTTCGATCGATCATACGGTGAGGACCGGTACATGTCGTCTCCTTTAGTTTCCTGGCTTCTCAAACACTAACTAGTCGGCCGCCATCGCCGTGTCGGGAATTTCCGCCGGGCGCTTCATCAGCTCGACGTCCAGACACAACGACTGCAACTCGCGAATCAGCACGTTGAACGACTCGGGCACGCCGGGTTCGGCGGCCGCTTCGCCCTTGACGATCGCTTCGTAGATCTTGGCGCGTCCGAACACGTCGTCGGACTTGGCCGTGAGCAGTTCCTGCAGTACGTAGGCCGCACCGTAGGCTTCGAGCGCCCACACTTCCATTTCGCCGAAGCGCTGGCCGCCGAACTGCGCCTTGCCGCCCAGCGGCTGCTGGGTGATGAGCGAATACGGCCCAATGGAGCGGGCGTGGATCTTGTCGTCCACCAAGTGCGACAGCTTGAGCATATAGATGTAGCCCACGGTGACGGGCTGCTCGAACTCCGCGCCGGTCATACCGTCATGCAGCTTGATCTTGCCCGAGGTCGGCAGGTTGGCCTTCGTCAACTGCGCCTTGATATCGGTTTCGGCGGCGCCGTCGAACACGGGCGTTGCAAAGTGCAAGCCGAGCGCGCGGGCCGCCCAACCGAGGTGGGTCTCCAGAATTTGTCCGACGTTCATGCGCGAAGGCACGCCCAGCGGATTCAGCACGATCTCCACCGGCGTTCCATCCGGCAGATACGGCATATCCTCTTCGGGCACGATGCGCGCGATGACGCCCTTGTTACCGTGACGGCCGGCCATCTTGTCGCCGACGGAAAGCTTGCGCTTCATGGCGATATAGACCTTGACCATCTTGATCACGCCCGGGGGAAGTTCGTCGCCCTTCTTGAGCTTGGCGATCTTCTCTTCGGTGATTTTTTCGAGCACGGCAATCTGCCGTGACGTCATGTCCTCGATCTCGTCCACCTGCTCGTTGAGCCGCGCGTCCTTTTCCTTGATGCGCATGCGCTTCAGGTCGCGGGCCTTGAGCTTTTCGACCACGTCGCGCGTGACCGGGGTGTCCTTGGAAAGGAGCTTCTTGTTGGTCTTTTCGTCGTGCAGATCGGCCAGCAGGAGCTGGCCTTCGAACAGCGCCATCAAACGCTTAGCGCGCTCGTCGTTCAGGATGCGCTTTTCGTCTTCCATGTTGCGATGGAGACGCTGCACCTGAAGTTCGAGAATCCACTTGCTGCGTTCGTCGAGCTCAGCGCCCTTGCGCGAGAAGACCTTGCAACCCACCACCGTGCCTTCGATGCCGGGCGGGCAGTAGAGCGAAGCGTCTTTCACGTCGCCGGCCTTTTCGCCGAAGATCGCCCGGAGGAGTTTCTCCTCAGGCGTCAACTGCGTTTCGCCCTTGGGCGTCACTTTGCCGACAAGAATATCGCCGGGCTTCACCGAGGCGCCGATGCGGATGATGCCGCTCTCGTCGAGGTTCTTGAGGAAGCTCTCAGAGATATTCGGAATGTCGCGCGTGATTTCCTCGCCGCCCAGCTTGGTGTCGCGGGCTTCGAGTTCGAATTCTTCAATATGGATCGAGGTATAGTAGTCTTCTTTGACCAGCTTCTCGCTCACCACAATGGCGTCTTCGAAGTTGTACCCGCGCCAGGGCATGAACGCCACCAGCACGTTGCGGCCGAGGGCGAGCTCACCCATTTCCGTACAAGGACCGTCAGCGAGCACGTCGCCTTTACGCACGCGCTGGCCCACATGAACGATCGGCTTCTGGTTGATGCAGGTGTTCTGATTGGAGCGCTTGAACTTGGTCATCTGGTAGATGTCGGCGCCCACTTCGCGCGACATCTGGCCTTCGTGGACGTTGCCTTCCACGCGGACGATGATGCGTTCGGAGTCGACCGAGTCCACGATGCCGGAGCGCTTGCAAATGACCACAGCGCCCGAGTCGCGCGCCGTCACCTTTTCCATGCCCGTGCCGACAAACGGCGCTTCAGCGCGCAGCAGCGGCACGGCCTGGCGTTGCATGTTCGAACCCATCAGAGCGCGGTTGGCGTCGTCGTTCTCAAGGAACGGGATGAGCGAGGCGGCCACCGAGACAAGCTGCTTCGGGCTGACGTCCATGAACTCGATTTCGTCGCGGTTCTTCAGCACGAAGTTGCCGGCCTGGCGGGCGTTGACCAGATCGGCGACGAGCCGTCCAGTTTGATCCACCTGCACATTGGCCTGGGCGATGATGTACTTGTCTTCTTCCCACGCCGAGAGGTACTCGCAGTGGGCTTCGAACTCAACGGCGTGCTTTTTCTTGCCGCCGAGATCCGCGTTGAGCTTCTCCATCTCGCCGCGGCTCATGACGTCGTTTACCTTCGACGCGGCGTCGCCCGGGTTGAGCACGCGTACTTCGTCGGTGAGTTTGCCGCCTAGCACCTTGCGGTACGGGCTCTCAATAAAGCCGTACTCGTTGATGCGCGCAAAGCACGACAGCGAGGAGATGAGACCGATGTTCGGACCTTCCGGCGTCTCAATCGGGCAGATGCGGCCGTAGTGCGTGGGGTGGACGTCGCGGACTTCGAAGCCCGCGCGTTCCCGCGAAAGACCGCCCGGTCCAAGGGCCGACAAACGCCGCTTGTGCGTGATTTCCGACAGCGGGTTGGTCTGATCCATGAACTGCGAGAGCTGGCTGGAGCCAAAGAACTCGCGGATGGCGGCCATGACAGGTTTGGCGTTCACCAAGTCGTGCGGCATGGCCGTCGACATTTCCTGGTAGACCGACATTTTTTCCTTGATGGCGCGCTCCATGCGCACGAGGCCGATGCGGAACTGGTTTTCGAGCAGTTCGCCCACGGCGCGGACGCGGCGGTTGCCGAGGTGGTCGATGTCGTCCACGCGGAACGGCGAATCGGGCTGGCCGGCGTACTTGCGGAGCTTCAGCAGGTAAGTGATCGTGCGGATGAAGTCATCCTGATCGAGCGTACGCTTGTCGAGCGCGGTGGCGTCGGCCTTGTCGCAGAGCTTGATGTTGAACTTCATGCGGCCCACGCGCGAGAAGTCGTACTTGCGCGGGTCGAAGAACATGCCCTGGAAAAGCTGGATGGCGGTGTCGAGCGTCGGCGGGTCGCCCGGGCGCAGCTTGCGGTAGATTTCCAGCAGTGCGTCGCTCTGCGACTTCACGCTGTCCTTGCGGAGGGTGGCGGAAACCACGTTGCCCGCGTCGTCGCGGTCCGGGAAGAAGATCTCAAAGCTGGTGATGCCCGAGTCAATGAGACGGCCGATGGCGGCGGGCGTCAGTTCATGGTTGGCTTCGCACAAAACCTCGCCGGTTTCCTGATCGACCACGTCGGTGGCGATGTAGGCGCCTTCGATATCGTTGGGGGCTACCTCCACCTGCTCGATCTTCTGCTTGGCGAGTTCACGGAACACCGAGCTGGTGATCTTCTTGCCTACGGCGACCACGGTTTCGCCGCCCTTGGTGATGGCGTGCGAAAGCTTCAGGCCGATGAGCGACTCGGACACCTTCCACATCAGCTTGGAGTTCTTGATCTTGACTCCCGTGCAGTTGTAGAAGGCATGCAGGATGTCGGTGTCGGACTTCAGGCCCAACGCGCGGAGAAACACCGTGCCGTAGAACTTGCGCTTGCGGTCAATGCGGACGTAGAGCAGGTTCTTGTTGTCGTACTCGAATTCCACCCACGATCCGCGGTACGGGATGATCTTGCCGAGGAAGTAGCCCGCCGAGGCGACGCGTTCAAAGAACGCGCCGGGCGAGCGGTGCAACTGGCTGACAATCACACGCTCGGTGCCATTGATGATAAAGGTGCCGTTGGAGGTCATCAGCGGAATTTCGCCGAAGAAGACTTCCTGCTCCTTGATATCCCGTACGGCTTTGGCCCCAGTTTCGGGGTCCTTGTCGTAAACCGTCAGGCGGATGGTGACCTTGAGGGGCGCGGCAAAGGTCATGCCGCGCTCTTCGCACTCGGGCACGTCGTACTTCAGTTGCAGACCCACCGGGTCACCGCAACGGTTGCAGAAAGTGACGACGTTGCGGTTGAAGGTACCGCACTTGTGGCAAAGAACCTCGCCGGCGTGGAAGGGATCGGTCTTGATGGACGCGCCGCAACCGCGGCAAGTGGAACGCAGATGGTGCAGGCCTTTCAGCGAACCGCACTTGCACTCCCAGTTGCCGATCGAATAGTCCACGAAGTCGAGCTGCGAAAAGCCGCGAAAATCGGTAATCGGGAAGACAGAATTGAACACGCTCTGCAGCCCGAGGTCTTCGCGCTCGTTGGGCAGCAGGTCCATCTGCAAAAAGCGCTCATAAGAGTTCTTCTGCACTTCGATCAGGTTAGGGATCGGGATAGAGGTCTTGATCTTGGAAAAATCCACGCGCTCGCGGCTGGAACCGTTTGCTGAACTCATTCTTAAGCTCCTCGTTCCGTTGACAACTCAACCGGCATCACTCGTCCTTCTCTCATTAGAACCAGAACACCGTTTTCAGACTGCGCTGGCTTTTCGGCCGGAAAAGCGAACAAGCGGCAATCGCTCTGGACTCGAACTACTACCCGCACGTCGCGGCCGGGACGCCTGGGTTTAAGACAAGTGGGGCGCCGGCCGATCTGATGGACTGATACTGCTTTTCGGTGGAGGGACAGTTCCCCTGCGAGGGTGCAGAGAAAACACAAAAAGTCCAGCAGACAGACGCACTGCCCCCAGACTGTTGAAACTGATTGCTCACGTACGCAAGGTCCGACTATTGACTCCGGCCGAAATCAATCCAAGTGTAACAAATGAAGGGTAACAAACCAAGCTTCCCGGCGTCAAACGGCATATCCCCACGTGCCTTTGGGGGCAGTGGGAACGAGGGCGTCCGTTGCCGGATGATTGCGCCGCCCGCATTGAGCGGCGCATTTTCAGGCTCGCGGCTACTACTTGACTTCGACGGTGGCGCCGACCTCGGTGAACTTCTTCTTGATGGTCTCGGCTTCGTCCTTGTTGACGCCTTCCTTGATCGGCTTGGGCGCGCTGTCCACCAGATCCTTGGCTTCTTTGAGGCCCAGGCTAGTGACTTCGCGAACCGCCTTAATGACGTTGATCTTGTTGGCGCCGGCCGAGGTCAAGACAACGGTGAATTCGGTTTTCTCTTCGGCCGCCGGAGCTGCCGCGGCAGCCGCGCCCGGAGCCGCCACGGCCACGGCCGCAGCCGCCGCCAAAACGCCCAGCTTTTCTTCGAGCAGCTTCACGAGCTGCGAAGCTTCGAGCAGCGACAAGCCCTGAATCTGATCTGCGATTGCGTTGATGTCCGCCATGTTCTCTACTCCTGAAAATTCTTAAAACTCTACCCGCGTCAGAACTACGCGGAAAACTTGTTTTCCTTGACGCCCTGATCGATGACCACAGCCAGATTGCGTCCCACACCATTGATCGCGGTCACCAGGCGCTGTGCCGGAGCGTTGATCACATAAAGGAGCTTGGCGTAGATCTCTTCCTTGGAAGGCATCGACGCCAGCGCCTCAATATCCTTGACATTGTTGAAAACCCGGCCTTCGACAATGCCGGCCTTAAAGGTGAAAGCCGGATTGTCCTTGGCATACTTGGTGAGCGCCTTGGCCAGCGCCACCGGATCGGTGGCGGTATAGGCGATCGACGTCATGCCCGCCAGCGTGGCCGTAACCGACTCCGCCGGGGTGCCAGTGCCGGCCTTCGCCGCCAACGTGTTCTTGATCACCTTATAGAGACCGCCCGCCGCGCGCACCGTCTTGCGCAGTTGGTAATCCTGCGCGACGGTCATTTTCTCAAAGCTGGTCACGAACACGTTGGGCGTGGTCGCCAGCAAGTCGCGCAACGCGACGAGGTCAGCCTGTTTTTCCGATTTCTTCTTCATGACTCTACCTGTCTACAATTCCCGATTGCGGCGCCCGAGCCCCGGCTACGCCTGCTTGGCGTTGTACGCCGTGGTGTCGAGCGAGATGCCAGGCCCCATGGTGGAGCAGACAGTGACACTCTTGACGTACTTTCCTTTGGTGGCCGCGGGTTTGGCCCGCACCACCGCATTAATCAAAGTGTGGGCATTCTCCAGCAACTGCGGAGTAGCGAAGCTGGCCTTGCCGACCGGCGCGTGAATCACGCCTGTTTTGTCGACGCGGAATTCCACTTTGCCGGCCTTGGCTTCCTTGACAGCCTTGGCGATGTCGGTGGTGACCGTGCCTGTCTTGGGATTGGGCATCAGGCCGCGCGGACCGAGCACCTTGCCGAGACGCGCCATGGAGCGCATCATGTCGGGCGTGGCGATCACGGTCTCGTAGTCGATCCAGTTTTCGGACTGGATCTTGGTGACCATATCCTCTCCACCCACAAAATCGGCCCCCGCTTCCTTGGCTTCGTTCACCTTGTCAGCGCCCACGATGGCGAGCACGCGAACGTTCTTGCCCAAACCGTTGGGCAGGACGACGGTGCCGCGTACCATCTGGTCAGCATGCTTGGGGTCAACGCCGAGGCGCATGTGCACTTCGACGGTTTCGTCGAACTTGGCGAACTTGACCTTCTGCACGAGAGGGATGGCCTCATCGAGCGTGTAGGGCTTGGCTTGGATCTGCTTGGCAGCGGCACTAAACTTTTTTCCGGCTTTGCGAGACATGAATGCTTTGACTGGTCCAAACGGCGGCCACTAAGACGAACCTGTTTGCACAGGTGCCGGCACCCGCCTCCCAAATTTGATTTTCGCTGATCCACCGGGACGCGACCGCAATGGATCGCGCGAACACAGTGGGACGAGACTTAGAGTCTACCACAGTTGGGGGAAAGTGCAACTGGCTTCGATCGTCAGGCAGCACTGCGGGGGCGCACGTCACGCCGGACGGTCTCGCCCAACTCGTCTTCGGCCACCTCCAGCTCCCACGAGGCCTGAAGGTTCATCCAGAACCGGGACGTAGTGCCGAAGTAGCGCCTAAGGCGAAGCGCCGTATCGGCTGTTACCCCGCGCCGCTCGTTCACGATGTCGTTCATCCGGGTGGTGGGCACGTGCGGAGCCATCGCTAATTGGTGTGACGTCATACCGGGCGGGACTAGAAATTCTTCGCGCAGGACCTCGCCGGGATGCGTGGGAGCATGAAGTCGTTTTTTCGCCATGAGCAGTCCTCAGTGATAAGCGGCTATTGCCGCCGCCGCCAGCCGAGCCACCAACGCTAATGGTACCGAACCTTCAACTGACTTTCCGGTGGAACAACTCTTCGGCCTCGCGGCAAGCCGCCGTGCGGTATATTCGGTTTCGATGAAAGCGATCCTGGCCCTTCTGACGTTCGCCGCCCTGACCCTTGCCGCCGCGCCCGCCACCGACGCGCGGTTGACGAGTCCGCCCAACACAAACACGCACTTCCGGATGCCGGAGTACAAAACGCTGGCCGAATGGGAAGCCCGCAAAAGAGTGCTACGCGAGCAGATCCTGTTCTGGGCTGGTCTTGACCCGATGCCGGAGCGCCCGCCCGTGCGCAGCGAAATTTTCGGGCGGATCGAAAACGGCGGCTACTCGATTGAAAAGGTGCTGGTGGAAACGCGTCAAGGCTACTGGCTGGGCGGCAATCTCTATCGCCCGCTCGGTAAGCCCGGCAAGCATCCGGCCATCGTTTCGCCGCACGGCCACTGGACGTACGGGCGGCTGGAGCATTCGCCCACGGGCTCGCTCCCCACGCGGGGCATCAATCTCGCGCGGCAGGGGCACGTGGTGTTTATGTACGACATGGTGGGCTACAACGACACGGTGCAGACGCCGCATGCGTTCGGCAACAAGACGGAGCAGTTGTGGAATTGGGGTCCGCTGGGGCTGCAGTTGTGGAACTCGATCCGCGCGGTGGACTTCATGATGACGCTGCCCGACGTGGACCCCGAGCGCATCGGCGCCACCGGTGCCTCAGGCGGCGGCACGCAGACCTTTCTGCTGGCTGCGGTGGATGAGCGCGTGAAGTACACGGTGCCGGTGAACATGATTTCATCGATCATGCAGGGCGGCTCGCCTTGTGAGAACGCCCCCGGTCTGCGCGTGGGCACGTTCAACGTGGAGTTCGGCGCGATGACCGCGCCGCGGCCGATGCTGATTGTTTCGGCCACGGGCGACTGGACGAAGAACACGCTTGAAGAAGAGTACCCGGCGATTCAGGGCATCTACGATCTTTATGACCGCAAGCCGTATGTGGAAGCCGTGCGGATCGATGCGACGCACAACTACAACAAAGATTCGCGCGAGGCAATGTACCGGTTCTTTGCCAAACACATGCTAGGCGCCACGGATATGAAGCCGTACGCCGAGAAGGGCATTCGCCTCGAAAAGCTCCAGGACATGCTGGCGTTGCACGGACGCACAGCGCCACTGGGCGCGTTGAGTTATGACGGGCTGTTCATTCAATGGCGCACCATCGTGATGCAGCAGATGGACCGGCTCAATCAGAATCTACCGGAAAAGCGCCGTCTCTTGAATCTGGCGCTGGGCGCGGCGTGGCCGCGCGAGGTGACGGCGGACAAATCCGGCGAGACCGTCGTGTTGTCGCGGCCCGGCGTGAATGATCGCGTGCCGGGTGTCTGGATCGCGGGCAAAGGGCAGCCGGCGCTGGTGGTGCATAGCGAGGGTGCGACGGCGGCGCGCGCGACCGACGATGTAGCAGCGCTCGTGAAGGCGGGCCGGCCGGTGCTGATGATCGATGTGTTTCAAACGGGCGCGGCCAAATCCACGCGCGTGACCAACGTGCCGCATTTTGAGACGTTCAATCGCACGGACTCGCAACTTCGCGTGCAGGACATTTTGACAGCGCTGCGCTGGCTGGATGCGCAGGGGATGAAAGACGTGGAGATGGTGGGTTTGAGCGACGCCAGCGTATGGACACGCTTTGCCGCGGCCGTGGCGCAGGTACAGGTGAAGCTGAACGTGAAACCCGTGTTCCTCAACGGCGCGGACCCAGAGTTTGTGAACCAGTTCTTTGTGCCGGGCATCCAGCGCGCGGGTGGCTGGAAGACGGCACTGGCGCTGACTTCGGGACTCTGATGCGGTAGCTCGGGGCAACCATGAAAGCCGCCACGATTTTTGCGCTGATGTTTGGCTCGCTCGCCTTGGCGCAGGCAGTGCCACAGGAAACGGCCGTGGAGCGCATCCGGCAAAATGAACGCGCGAAGGGTGCGGCGTCAGTGTGGCTTTCGCCGCGGATGCTGAATATCGGGCCCGTGCAGCGGTGGCTACCCGCAGGCCACGATGGCCCGTGCTATGTGCGCATGCCGGGGATGGACGCGATGAAGAACTGGCAGGGCGATCCGCGGATGGCTACCTCGCCCGCTGTACCGCAAACAATGCCGCAGGCTAGCGTGCCCGCACCGCCGTGTCCGGCTAAGTAGCCGTCGCCTTGGCGATGGCCTGGTCGAGGTCAGCGATGAGATCGTCGGCGCGCTCAAGGCCAATCGACAGCCGCAGCAGATTCGGTGGCGTTTTGCTGGCGTGGCCTTCGACGGATTGGCGATGTTCGATCAAGCTATGCGTGCCGTCGAGGCTGGTGGCGCGGATGAAAATCTTCGTGTGGTTCGGCGCGGCTTTCGCCTGTTCACGCGTAGAACGGATCTGCACGGAGAGCATGCCGCCGAAACCGCCCGGCATCTGACGCGCGGCGATTGAGTGCCGCGGATGCTGAGCGAGGCCGGGGTAGTGCACAGCTTCCACGCGCGAGTCCGCCGTGAGCCACGCGGCAATGCGCCCGGCCGACTCCTGCGCCGCCCGCACGCGCACCACCAGCGTTTCAATACTGCGCAGCAGCAGCCAGCAATCGAACGGCGAAGGCACCGCGCCGCCGTAGCCTTGCGACTTGCGCACACGTTCGAACAGGTAGTTGTCATAGCGTGTGGCGAGCGAGCCGCCCATCACATCGCTATGGCCGCCGATGTATTTGGTGGTGGAGTGCATCACCATGTCGATGCCTTGCTCAAGCGGGCGCTCGATGACGGGCGGCGCGAACGTGCTGTCGCAAATACTGATAGCCTCGGCGGCACGTGCGATCTCAGCGAGCGCGGCGAGGTCCACCACTTTCATCAGTGGGTTCGAGGGCGACTCGGTCCACAGCAGGCGCGTTGAGGGACGCACCGCCGCGCGCACGGCGTCTAGGTCCGTCATATCGGCATAGCTGAATTCGAGGGGCCATTGGCCGAACACGTCGGCGATGGTCTTGCGCATGTCGTAATACAGATCGTCGGCCAGCAGAACATGGTCGCCGGGTTCGAGGCCCTGCAGCACTGCTTGCACGACGGCGAGACCGGAGGCAAAGCACA
>Ga0194119_10006109_pt1 | contig 17648 bp, 16 predicted proteins | sample TA2MahC100mmetaG_FD_148620 | JGI IMG/M metagenome (GOLD analysis project Ga0194119, IMG submission 148620) | Freshwater microbial communities from Lake Tanganyika, Tanzania - TA2015018 Mahale Deep Cast 100m | ecosystem: Environmental > Aquatic > Freshwater > Lake | place: Tanzania: Lake...
GACGGAGCAGGTCGGGCGGCAGGTCCCAGGAGGCTGACGCGGTCAGGGCGGCGGCCACCTGCTGGCGGACCTGCCTGCGGCGGTGGTATTCGAGGCGGCCTTCCAACTGTCGGCGAATCGCGTCGCGGAGGGCCTGCTCGCTCTCGAAGCCACCGAGCTCCTCAAGCAGCGCCGGGGTGAGGGTGGGCAGTTCGTGCGTCTTGACCTCGACGATCTCCACCGACAACGTCGCGTCCTTACCGCGGAGCGGCTCGAGGGCCGCCTCGTCGGAGACCCGCACCGCCGCCTCGAACGTATCGCCCGGCTTGGCCTTGGCCACGAGCGTGTCGAAGCCCTCGAGCGAGGCGTCGGCGAAGGAGAGCTTCGGGCGGACCACGATCTCGAGCTCCTCGGCCTCGGAGAGCCGCTCGCCTGAGTCGCTGAAGCGGAGGTTGGCGACGACGAGGTCGCCAACCGCCGGCGACCCGCCGGCAGGCACGAACCGACCCCGTTCGCGAAGGATGTTGTCAAGTGCCTCCTCGACGTCGGCATCGCCGATCTCACGGGCCGGACGGGAGATCGAGAGCCCCTTCCACTCGGGCAGGTCGAACTCGGGCCGCACTTCGATCGAGAACTCGAACGTCAGCGGGCCATCGTCGGGCAGGATCACCGCCGCCATGTCGAGATCGGGCTCACTGATCGGCGAGAGCTTGCCGCTGTCGGACACCTGCGCCAGCGCGTCGGTGACCAGCTTCGAGCGGATCTGCTCGACCAGCTCACTCTTGAAGCGGCTGCTGACGAGCCGGCGCGGGGCGCGGCCCGGCCGGAAGCCGGGCAGGAGCGCCGACGGCATCAGGTCGCCGATCGCGTCGTCGCGATAACGGTCGATGTCAGCGCGGGGAACGGTGACCTTCACCCGCCGTCGGCAGGTCGAGACCTCCTCGATCGCGATACCGAGGTCGAGAGACCGGGGCCCGGTCTCGCCCTCGGGCGAGGCCACGGCCGAGGACGAATCGGACGCAGGTGACGACATCGGCTGACTGATCCGGCGACGGGAGGGAAGGCAGGGAGAAAGGGGAAGCGGGTGATGGGATTCGAACCCACGACAACCACGTTGGCAACGTGGTGCTCTACCAACTGAGCTACACCCGCAGCGTGCTGTCGGAACGGTCGCCTGGAGGGCTTCGGCCCGGCCATGCAGGGGCCGCCGTGCCCCGGGAACCCCGCGATTATAGGGCTCCGCCGGGGTGTCGCAAGGTCACCGGCCGGGCAGGGACCGGTTTCTGCGGGGGCTGGGCAAGGGCTCGTGTTCGAGGGCGGTCACGGCGGTACACTTCAGGGTCCGCTTTCCGCGGCCCCGGGCCCTGCCGCCGCGGCAGCCGTCATGGAACTCCGCTTCATCTTCAAATCGACGTCCGGCAAGCCGAGGGTGCATTCCAAGCGGTTGCCGATTATCGTCGGCCGCTCCGACGGCGAAGACGTCAAGCTGCGGATTCCCAAGGACGCGATCAGCCGGCGGCACTGCGAGTTCCTGCTCGACGAGGCCGGGCAGGTCTGCATCCGGGACTTGGAATCGACCAACGGCACCTTTCTGGAGGGCCGCCAACTCAAACCCCGCGTCGCCACGCCGGTGGCGTCGGGAGCGAGCGTTTGGCTCGGCAACGTCCCCTTCCGCGTGGAGTACGCGGCGGCCGCGGCCGAGGATGCGACGCACGACAGCGAGACGATCCCGATCGAGGCCGAGGAGGAGCCGCCGCGGGCGAAGCCACGGCCAATGAAGGACACGCCGGCCCCGGCGGTCGCTGCCGATCCGCCGACAGCCACCGTCTGGGTGCCGATCGACCCTCCCGTGGCCGCCGAGCAGCCGGGCGACGCCGCGTTCACCTTCCTGGGCGAGGCGGCATCGGGGAAGGCCGCCGCGGCGGACGAGGAGGGCTGGCCCGACGTCGCGGAGGAAGCACCCGCCCCCGACGACAAGCATCTCGAGGACTTCTTCAAGGGCCTCCCATGACCAGTTCCAGTGGCGGGGCCCGGCCGCGGCGGGTGAACGTCCACGACCTAGCCCGCGCCCGGCAGGATCGGCGGCCGATCACCATGGTGACCGCCTACGACTGGCCGACCGCACGGCTCGCGGATGCCGCGAGCGTCGATTGCGTGCTCGTCGGTGACAGCGTCGCCATGGTCGTGGCCGGCCGCGAGTCGACGATTCCCGCCACGCTCGAGCAGATGATCTATCACGGCGAGATCGTCTGCCGTGGCGTGAGCCGGGCGCTGGTCGTGGTCGACCTGCCGTTTCCGCTCCAGCACCTCGGGGAGCGGTCGGCCGTCGAGGCCGCCGCACGACTGCTCAAGGAGACCGGCTGTCAGGCCGTCAAGCTCGAGGGCACGGCCGGCCAGGCCGGTGTGATCGCGGCGCTCGTCGCGGCGGGCATCCCCGTGATGGGCCACGTCGGCCTGCGGCCGCAGGCCGTCCATCAACTCGGCGGCTACTGTCTGCAGCGGGATGCCGAACAGCTGGCCGCCGACGCCTCGGCCGCCGCCGCCGCGGGGGCCTTCGCCGTGGTGCTCGAGTGCATTCCGCGGCAGGTCGCCGCCGCGATCACCGCCGGACTCGCGGTGCCCACGATCGGCATCGGAGCCGGACCCGATTGCGACGGGCAGGTGCTTGTGATGCACGATCTCGTCGGCCTGTCGTTCGACCGCGTCCCGCGGTTCGCCCGCCGCTACGCCGACGGACGAGCCGCCTTCTCGGCCGCCCTTGCCGCGTGGAAGGCCGACGTCGAGGCCGGCACGTTTCCCGGACCGGCCGAGACGCTCGGCTGACCGTCGTCCGGTCGCGTGACGTCAGGGAACAACCAGCTCGTCGGAGATCACGACCGGCTTGCTGGCCGAGACGCCGCCCGGGGCGGCCGCCATGGGCGCTGGCCCGCCACCGCCCTCGACTCCGGCACAGTCGTTGCAGCCGGCGGCCGGCGGACAGGCGGGCTGGCAGGCCGCGGCCTGACCGCACACCCGTCCCGGCGCTGCGGCCGCCTGCGCTCCCGGCGGCACGAATCCCGGCGGCAGGTGACCGAAGCACCGCTCGTACTTCCAGACCTCGAGCGCGATGTACCGCTCGCTCAAGCTCTTGCAGCCGCTTGACGCGGCCGTGAGGACCAGCATCGCCGCGACCACTGTCGGGCCGCTCCATCCACTCGCACGCATCGTTCCGTCTCCTGGGCAGGCAGCGGCCCCGGCCGTCCGGCCGCCGGGAGCGGCGATCGTACGGCGAAGCCTCGCAACCCTACCCCACGCCAGTCGCGCGGCAACCGAGATCGGCCGGAAAGATCAGTCGCGGGGCGCGAAGATGTGAGGGTCGTGCGGTGCGGAGCCGTGGTGCGGTCGCCCCGCCTGTCAGGCCGGCCGGAGGCGCGGGCCCTCCGGACCGCGAGGACCCAGGCCCGGCGTTCCCGTTCGGCGCGGGGGGTGCGTGACGCGGGTGCTCGACCTCGGCGAGGGTCTGGGCTGGCCATGTACTCTCGCCGGACGTTCCCTTCGGCCCGTGGCGTCGATCCGCACCGCCTTGCCGCCGAGTGCCTCGAAGTGCGTGTGCAGTCGGGAGTCCGAGCGATGCTTGCCCTTGGCCCTCGTGGGGTCTGCACATCCTTTCCCGGAACGCAGCCCGTCCATCGCCGACCGCAATCTGTCGACAAGGCCCCGGCGGTGCAGCACACGTCTCGTGCGGACAGGGTTTGCCTCCCGCCCTCCGGTCGCTCCGTGACGGCACGAGTGCACCCACGGACTTTTTCACGCGGCCGACCGCCAGCACCTCCGAGGGCTGCCTGGGTCGGCGTTGCCGCGGCGGCAGACTTGCTCCACCGTCTGCTAGCGCTTGCGGTGCCGAATCCGGGCCCGCATCCGCCGCTTCTTCTGGCCGAGTTTGCGGCGGCCCTTGCCCGTTTTCTTGACGCCCATCAGTGCGCTCCAGTGGTCGGCCGGTGGTCGGCCTGGCCAACCCGCGATCGCCGTCGGTCGAAGGTTGTAAGATGAGCGACTTCTGAATTCAAGCGTCCATCAGCCGGCTGCCGCCCCCATGATCGTGTTCTTCCCAACCTACGCACGGCGGTCCGCCGGCGTCTGGCGGGCCGCCGTGGCCGGCATGGTGACCCGGCCCCTGCCCGAGCGGAGCAGGCGACGCGGCCTGGCGGTGGCGGTGCTGCGACGCCTGCTCGAACTCGACGACCGCGACGTTGACTCCGAGGTTTTTCGCCGGCGTGCCGACGCCTTCCTGTTCCAACGGGTGGCTGGCCGGCGGCTGCGGGTCGCCGTGGGAGCACGGCGGTTCGACGTCGGCCCCACCGACCGCACCGGCCACTTCCGTACGGAAATCGAACTCGACGAGTCGCTCCTGCCGGCCGCGACGGACGGAGCCACGGGCTGCCGCTGGCTGTCGTTCACGACGGTGCCCGACGAGGAGGATGAGGGGGCGGCCGCGGTTGCGACCGGCCGCATCCAGCCGATCGACGACAGCGGCCTGTCGGTGATCTCCGACATCGACGACACCGTGAAGGTGACCAACGTCGCCGATCGGCGGGAACTGCTTCGCAACACATTCGTCCGCGAGTTCACGGCCGTGGAGGGGATGCCCGAGGCCTTCCGACGCTGGGCCGCCACGGGTGCCGCATTTCACTACGTGTCGGCGAGCCCCTGGCAACTGTCGGCCTGCCTTTGCGACTTCCTGGCCGCGGCCGGTCTGCCCTCGGGATCGATGCACCTCAAGCTCTTCCGCCTCAAGGATTCGACCCCGTTGGGCCGGCTGACCAACCGGAAGCGGTCCAAGCGCCGAGCCGTCGAGCAGATCATGGCCGACTTTCCTGGTCGCCGGTTCGTGCTGGTGGGTGACTCGGGCGAGCGCGACCCGGAGGTGTACGCGGCGGTGGCCCGCCGGCGGCCCGAACAGGTGGTGGGCCTGTTCATCCGGCGGGTGCCCGGTCGCCGGGCCGCCAGCCACGTGAGCCTGCGGTTCGACAAACTCGCCCGCGGGCTGCCGGCCGGCTTGATCCGGTCGTTCGTGACCGCCGAGCAACTGGCCGACGAACTGGCCACCGTGGCGGATCACCACGGGCTGTCGAAGGCGTTTTGATAGTGCTCGACGACGGGCCGGCCGCCGGCCGCCGCGAACGTCACGGCCACTACGTCGATCCGCACACTCTGATCCTCGAGCCGGTGCCGGCGGATGTAGGCGCTGGCCAGTTCCGCGATCCGCCGCTGCTTGGCCGGGCCCACCGTCTCGGCGGGATGGCCATGCGTGACGACGGACTTCGACCGCACCTCGACGAACACCACGGTCCGGCCATCGAGCGCGACGATGTCGATGTCGCCCCGCAGCACCCGCTCCCGCCGACCCACGATCCGGTAGCCGAGCGACGCGAGGTGCCGAGCGGCCTCCTCCTCGCCGCGCCGGCCCAGTTCGTCCCGCGCGGAGGGCATGGCTGGCGTGGTCAGGCCTTGGCGGCCTGCTTCTTGCCGGCCTTCGCCTTGCCGCCGCCGGCCGACTTGCCCTCGCCCGCGACGATGTCCTCCCGCTTCTCGCGGAGGCGGGTCGACTTGCCGGCGCGGTCGCGGAGGTAGTAGAGCTTGGCCCGTCGCGAGACGCCCGACCGCTTCACTTGGATGGTGGCGATCTTGGGCGAATGCAGGGGAAACTTCCGCTCCACACCCTCGCCGGCGACGATCCGGCGGACGGTGAAGGTCTCGCGGCTGCCTGAGCCGGCCTTGGCGATCACGACGCCGTTGAAGATCTGGATCCGCTCCTTGTCGCCTTCCAGGATGCGGGTGTGGACGTCGACGGTGTCGCCGATCGAGAAGGCGGGCACGTCGGGCTTGAGGCTCGAGGCCTCGACCGCGGCGAGAATCTTCCTACTCACGGTTGGCTCCTCCGGGCGGCGCCCGGCGTGGGTGTGGCGGCGCTCCGCCGGCGGGTCGCGGCCAGAGCCTGCTCCTGCCGCCAAGCCTCGATCCGCCGGTGGTCGCCCGAGAGCAGCACCTCGGGCACGTGCAGGCCGCGAAAGTCGCGCGGCCTCGTGTATTGCGGACCTTCCACGAGCCGTCCGGGCCCGGAGAAGGAATCATGGCGCGCGCTCTCCTCGTCGCCGAGCACGCCCGGAATGAGCCGGGCCACGGCATCGACGACGACCATCGCGGCCACCTCCCCGCCGGAGAGGACGTAGTCGCCGATCGAGACTTCCTCGGCACCGACAGCCTGCGAGACGCGGGCGTCGAAGCCCTCATAGCGGCCGCAGACCAGCAGCAGCCGCTCGCGAGCCGCGAGGTTCTCGACGCCCTCCTGGTCGAGCCGTCTGCCCCCCGGCGTCAAGAGGATGACGCTGCCCGGCGGGCTCGCCTGGGCCTGGACGTGCTCGAGGCACGACACAATCGGGCCGGGCATCAGGAGCATGCCGGGGCCGCCGCCGAAGGGACGATCGTCGACCTGCCGATGCGGGCCCTCGGCGAAGTCGCGGATGTCGAACAGCCGGACGTCCACGAGACCGCGCTGCCGCGCGGCACCGAGCAGGCTGCCGGCGAGGAAGCCCGTGAACATGTCTGGAAAGAGCGTGAGGATGTCGATGAGCATGGCTGTCATGCCGACTAAAACGGCCGTCGGCCGCCACGGGCTGCCGCCTCACGGCCGCGCGGCGGGCTCGGTCGGGCTATTCGCTCTTCGGTTCCTCGGCCGGCGTGGCGGCGACCGCCTCGGCAACGACCTCCGCCGGAGCCTCGGCGGCAGCCTGTGCCGGCTCTGGTTCCGGCGCCTTCACCTCGGGGACGAATGCAGGTGGGCCGGCGTCGGGCACCACCTTCGGTAGTTTCAGCCGGGCGCGGGCCTCCTCCATCTGCCGGACGTGCGTGCCGCCGGCGCCATACTTCTTGATCAGCACGCGGACCGTAGGGCTGGGCTGCGCTCCCACGCCGAGCCAATAGGCCACCCGCGCGGTGTCGAGCGTGCAGCGGGCGTCGGTCTCGGGCACGTGCGGATCATAGGAGCCGATCTCCTCGATCACGCGTCCGTCGCGCGGGCTGCGGCGGTCGGTCGCGCAGATCCTATAGTATTCGCGGTTCTTGCGACCCATCCGCTTCATTCGAATCGCCACTGCCACGGTCGAAACCCTCTCGTCGGTCGGACTGGAAACGGGTGATCGGGGAAGCGGTGCGACCCCGGGAACGCATGGCGACGGCCGCTTCAGGACCCGCGGATTCCGCTTCCAACGCAGTCCCGTAGGTTACCCGACCGGCGGCGAAACCCAAGGGGCGACCGCCGGAAGTGTATTTCACGCGGGAAATCGGTGGTGTTCACGGCTGGCCACGCGTCGGCCCGGGTGTGCCGCCCGTTCGGTACGGCCGCGGGGACCGGCGAACCGCAGCGGGCTGCGGCCACGCCAGTCGAGGGTCCGGCCGCCGCGAACCGACTATTCTACGAGTTGGATGAGCGAGGGTCTTCCGACGGAATCGTGAGGGTCGGCGCCGTATGCCAGTGTTCACCGGGCGACTGCTGATCGACGTCGCTTACGGGCTCGAGCCCTGCAGCCCGCCCCGCATCCGCAGGGGCGTCCACTGGCTGAGCGCCGCGGTGGCCTGCGTCGCGGCCGGCTGTAGTGCCCCCGCGCCTGTGCCGCCGGGATCCGGAGACACCGCTCCGTCTGCGCTCGAGTGTCGCTTCACCGACCTGCCGCTGACGATCGACGGCGTGCTGGATGACGCTGGCTGGACAGCCGCGGACCAGGCCGCAGGCCTGCGGCTGCGCTGGGATCGCCAGCACCTCTACGTCGCCTTCACCGACGCCGCCGGGCCGTCCCGCGAACCGTTCACGCTGCGACTCGCGCCCCCCGGCGCCGACCGGGGCGAGTTCGAGCTGCACTTGACCCCGGCCAACGAAACGCGGGTGCGGCAGGTGGGAGCCATCGACACCGCAGCGCTCGACGGGGCGGAGGTGGGGCTCGAATCGGCCGTCGCGACCGCCGCCGACACCGGTCGCAGGACCATCGAGATGCGAGTTCCCTGGTGGGTGATGGCGGCCGTGGCGGACCGGCCCGAGCCGGCCGACCAGTGGCGGCTCGCCTTCGCTGGCACGGACGAGCCCCTCACGATCCGGTTCGCCGTGCCCGGCGATCCGCCCGCGCGGCCCTTCGGGATCACCGCTGTCGTGCCGGTCACCACGTCGCGGGTGGCCGGGTCGCCCGACCCGCCGCTGCCCTACACCACCATGCCCGCCTTTCCCGCGGCCGGCATCTCGGCCCCGATCACCGTCGCCCATCAGCCAGGCAGCGACCGGCTCCTCTACGTCACCGAGCCCTTCGGGTACGCGCCGTCGTCGTTGATGCGGATGCGGGACAATCCTCTAGGCTTCGAGCCGGAGGTGCTTTTGCCCGCCGATGACAGCACTGTCCACTACGGCATCGCATTCCATCCGCGGTTTGCCGAGAACGGCTTCGTCTACATCGGCTGCAACGGCCTGGCCGGACCCGACGGCAGCGTGCCCGCCGACGGCCGCAAACGCACCCGGGTGATCCGCTACCGCCTCGACCCCGAGCCCCCCTACGCCTTCCACCGCGACTCGGCCACCGCGGTGATCGCGTGGGATTCCGACGGCCACAACGGCGGTGACCTGGCCTTCGGGCCCGACGGCATGTTGTACGTGGGCTCGGGCGACGGCACGAGCGATTCCGACGCCGACATGGTCGGCCAGGATCTCTCCACGCTGCGGGCCAAGATTCTCCGCATCGATGTCGACCGGCCGGACGAGGGCCGCGGCTACTCGGTGCCGGCCGACAATCCGTTCGTGGGGATCGCGGGCGTTCGGCCCGAGACCTGGGCCTACGGCCTGCGGCAGCCCTGGCGGGTCTATGTCGACCGCGAGACCGGGCAGGTGTGGGTGGGCAACAACGGCCAAGATCTCTGGGAGCAGGTCTATCTCGTCGAGCGGGGCGCCAACTACGGCTGGAGCGTGGTCGAGGGCAGCCATCCCTTCAACGACCTGCAGCCCGCCGGCCCTCACCCGATCGCCAAGCCCATCGCCGAGCACTCCCACGCCGAGGCCCGGTCGATGACCGGCGGGCTCGTCTACCGGGGCACCGCCCTGCCGGAACTCCGCGGCGCGTATCTGTACGGCGACTATTCGACCGGCCGGATCTGGGGCCTCCGTCACGACGGCACGCGTGTCACGTGGCACCAGTTGCTCGCCGACACGACGCTCACGATCACGGGGTTCGGGACCGACTCCCACGGCGAGATCCTGATCGCCGACCACCGGCAGGGAGCCGACGGCGGCTTTCATCGCCTCGTCCCGGCGGCGGCGGCCGTCGCGGGCCGTCCCCCGTTTCCCCGCACGCTCTCTGAGAGCGGGCTCTTCGCCGACGTGGCCGGTCACCGCATGGCTGCCGGCGTCATCCCCTACGGCGTCAACGCACCGCTCTGGAGCGACGGCACCCACAAGGCGAGGTTCGTGGCCCTGCCGCCGGCGGTCGACGAGACGGGCCGGAGCGTGCCGGCGGCCATTGAGGTGGTCGACTCGCGGGGCTGGACCTTCCCCGACGGCACGGTGCTCGTGAAGTCGTTCGCCATCGAGGAGCGCGAGGGGGATCCGGCCAGTCGTCGCTGGATCGAGACCCGTTTCATGTTCAAGGAAGCGGGCCAATGGGCCGGGTACAGCTACGAGTGGAACGACGAGCAGACCGACGCGGTGCTCGTGCCGGCCGAGGGCCGCGACCGCGACTTCACGATCCGCTCCGCCGCTGCCGACCGCACGCTCGCCTGGCGGTATCCGTCGCGAGTGGAGTGCATGGTCTGTCACAGCCAGGCCAGCCATTTCGTGCTGGGCTTGTGCACCGTCCAGCTCAATCGCGACTTCGATTACGCCGCCGTGCTAGGGCCGGGCCACGCGACCGACAACCAACTCCGCACGCTCGAGCACCTGGGCGTGTTGAAGGTGGACTGGCGGCGGGCGGCCCGGTCGTCGGCCGAGGCGTTGGCCCACGGCCGGGGCCTCGCCGGCAAGGATGCCGTCACCTGGGCCAAGGACCGCGTGCCCGACATGCCGGCGGGCGGCGGTGCGGCCCGTCGGCAATCCCGGCTGCTCGTCGAGGCGCCCGAACGGCTCAACCGGCTCGTCGATCCCCACGATCCCGCCGCCGACCTGACCGCCCGTGCCCGGTCCTACCTGCAGTCGAACTGCGCCTCCTGCCACGTGCCGACGGGGGGCGGCAACGCCCAGATCGACCTCGAATACATGACGGCGACCGAGACGCGGCCGCTGGATTCGATGCGGGCGCTGGGCGTCGCGCCGATGCACCACACCTACGGGCTGACCGACGCCCGTCTGGTCGCGCCGTCCGCCCCCGAGCGATCGGTCCTGCTCGCGCGGGTCGCCCGGCGGGGTGCCGGACAGATGCCGCAACTGGCGACGACCGTGGTCGACGAGCAGGCGGTGGTGCTGTTGCGCGCGTGGATCGAGTCGCTGCCGCCGGAGCGGTCGGCGGCCGCCCGCTGAACGCCGCCGGTCGCCGCTGCGCTGCTGCCTGGCGGCCGCCACGGTCTATCCCGCCTGCCGGCGCTGGCGATCCTGCAAGCGTCGGCGATGAAGGGATCGCAGGCGACGGGTGTGCCCTCCGACCCGCTGATCGCCCGGCTTTCCGCGATCGTCAGCGTGTGGATGGTCATGTCGGGGACGTGCCTGCCCTATCCCCGCCAGTGAGCCGCCGTCAGTCGCGGCCGGTCCGCTTCTTGCGGCGGGCGTCCTTCTCGCGCTGCTTCTTGAGGCGGCGGCGCTCGTCGGCCGTCAGCCGCTTGCCGGTGTCGCCCTTCGGCTTGGCCAGCCTGGTGGCGGGGTTGGTCAACTGCGATTGCAGCCGCTGCACCTGCTGCATCCGCTCCCGCATCCCCAGTCCCGCCATGCCCTTCATCATCGCGGCCATGCCGTCGAACTGCTTGACGAGGTCACCGACCTCGTGCGGCTCCACCCCCGCCCCGGTCGCGATCCGGCGGCGGCGGGACTGATCGACGATGCGGGCGGGATTCCGCCGTTCGTCGGGCGTCATCGAGTCGATGATCCCGAACAGCCGGTTCATGTCCCCCTCGAGGTCGCCGCCGCCGAGCATCTCCTGCATGCCACCCATGCCGGGGATCATGCCGAGCACCTTGCCCAGCGGCCCGAGGCGGCGGGTCTGGGTCAGCATCGTCTTGAAGTCGTCGAGCGTGAACTCGCCGGCCTTGAGACGCTCCTCCTGTCGGTGCATCTCGTCCTGGTCGAACTTTCGCTGCGCCTCCTCGACGAGCGAGATGACGTCGCCCATGCCAAGAATCCGGCCGGCCATCCGCTCGGGATGGAAGTCCTCGAGCGCCTCGATCTGCTCGCCGGTGCCGATGAACTTGATGGGCACGCCGGCCACGCTCTTCACCGACAACGCCGCGCCGCCACGGGCGTCGCCGTCGAGCTTCGTCATGATGATGCCGTCGAGCTCGAGGGCTTCGTTGAAGGCCTTGGCGCTCCTGACCGCGTCCTGGCCGGTCATGGCGTCGACGACGAGATAAGCCTGGTCCGGCCCGACGCTGCGGTCGATGCGGGAGAGTTCCTGCATCAGTGCCGCGTCGATCGCCAGCCGGCCCGCGGTGTCGAGGATCACAACGGAGACGTTCTCCTGGCGGGCCCTGGCGACCCCCGCCCGACAGACGGCGACTGGGTCGGTCGCGGCACCGGCGGACATGTCGGCCGGCCCGTGGACCGGCACGCCGAGTTGCCGGCCGAGCACCACCAGTTGCTCGATCGCCGCCGGCCGCTGCAGGTCGGCGGCCACGAGCATCACGCCGCGGCCGGTGGACTGGATCTTGCGGGCGAGCTTGGCGCACGAGGTGGTCTTGCCCGAGCCCTGCAGGCCGCAGAGCATCAGCACCGTGGTGCCGTCGGCCTGGAGGTGGAGCGAGTGATCCACCGGCCCCATCAAGTTGACGAGTTCGCGGTGGACGATGCCCACGAGTTGCTGGGCCGGGTCGAGCGACTCGAGCACCTGGCTGCCGACCGCGTCGGCGACGACCCGCTCCAGGAAGGCATCGGCAACGTCGTAGGCCACGTCGGCCTCCAGCAGCGCGGTGCGGACCTTGTCGAGCCCCTCCCGCATGTTGGTGGCGGTCAGCTTGCCGCGGCCGCGGAGCGAGGCGATGGCGGAGGAGAGCGAGGCGGAGAGCGAGTCGAACATGGCGCCGGCCGGAGGTCGCGAGATGGAAACGGGAGTATACCGTCGCGCCGACGGCCTTCGGCCCGCGCCGGCGGCCGGCAGGGTGGCATGGTAGGGTGCGCCGCGTGCGCCCGCGTCCGCCGCTAGCGGGTGTCGCCTGGCCGCGGCGCGCTGCCGGACGAACCCAACGCGCCATCACGAGATCGACGCTCATACGCCCCGTCCGCCCGCTCGCCGGCCTGGTGCCCCTCGACGCGGTCGCGGATAATCGCCAGCGGCTCACGGTCTTCGACGACGAGGTGCGGCTCGAGGTCCGGCTGCGGCGACTCGCCGACCCGGTCGCCGCCGGCTGGTATTCGGGCGACGCGCATCTCCATCGCACGATCGACGATCTCCGCACCGTCGTGTTGGCCGAGGATCTCAACGTCACCTTTCCGCTCACCTACTGGGTGACCACGTCGGCCAGCGACAAGAACCAGGCCGCCATCCCGCCTCCCGAACCGATCGCGGTCGCTGCCACGCACCTCATCTGGCCCCGGAACACGGAGTACGAGATCTTCGCCGGCGCCGGCTAGCGGCACACGCTGGGCGCGCTGTTCGTGCTCGGTCACCGCCAGCCCATCGGGCTGAAGGTGCCCCCCCAGGAAGCCGCTCGTCGCGGCGGTGCAAGCCGCCGAGCCGCAGGCGGCCTTCGACACTGACAAGCTCGACTGGCCGTTCGCGATGCTCCTGCCGGCGATCGTGCCAGGTGCCCAGGTCGAACCCGCCAACAACCATTTCTGGCGGACCGAGTTCGCCTTCCGAGACTGGTCATCGCGGGCACGGACAGCGGCGCGCACCCGGTGCCGGCCGGCTTCGGCCGCGTCTACGTCCGCTGTCCGGACGGACTGATCGTCGAGCAGTGGCTGGCGAGGTTAGGGGCGGGACGGTCGTTCGTCTCGACCGGACCGCTCGTCGAGGCGGTCGTCGAGGGCCGCGACCCGGGCCATGTCTTCGTCGGTGCGCGGCTGCTCGTCGATGCCGAGGTCGTCGTCAACGGCCTCCCCGAGCGGCTGCTGCAGCCCGCCAACCGCAAGGCGTATCTCGTCGGTCGGATGCGGAACGAGATCGACCGCAGCCGCGATGTGTTGCCTGCGGCGGCGCTGGCAGAATGGCAGCGGCGGCCAGCGGCCGCGTCGGGCGATCAGACCGCCGCGATCCGGGTCCTGCCCTATCCGGGCGGGCGGCATCCACGCCGCGGATTCCTCGACGGGGCGATCGACCCGCAGCGGGAGACGAAGGCCAGCATCTTCACACCGTGGGCCGATGGCGGCTCGGTCGTCGTCGACGTCCCGGAGGCGATCTTCTCGAACCTCGGACTGTTCTACCGGAGGCACACCCACCTGCCCACGATCTGGGACGCCCGCGGCGAGCGGCTGCCGCCCCTGGAGTGGCAGGTGACCGACGAGGCCCTCGCCTGCGAGCGGCGGTTGCCCAATGGCATCCGCTTCGCCCGTCGGCCTGGGAGCCGAGCCACCGCGGCTGGACCAACCCGCCGATGCACTGTGTCCATGCTGACCCGATGTTTCCCGACCGCCAGCCCGGGCAGGCGGTGACGGTGCGAGGGCGGCTCTGGTTCCACGAAGGCAACAATGTCGACGCCTTCATCGCGTCACGCATGATCGCCGGACCGTGATCGGCCTCCGCTTCCCCCGGTGACGAGCCGCCCGGTTCAGGTGGGCCGCACACGACGTGCAGCCCGTGACCCGACGCGTGGCCGGCGAAGGCGGCACGTCACCGGAGGGAGCGGGTCGCCGGCATCCGCCGGCGGACCAGCATCCTCGTGGAGTCAGCTGAAGGTTCCCGGCGTGGCGGCGGGGGCCGCAGCAGGCAGGCCACCGGGCGTTGAGGAGATCACGCCCTCCTCACAGCACGGGGCCGCTCCACAGGGCTCGCACGCCGGGGCACAGGGTGCCGCCATCGGCTGGGCACAGGGCTCCGACCGCTGCCCACAGGGGGAACGGAACTCCATGAACGAAGGGCGGCGGCAGCTGTTGCCGCCACCGAGACAGCTGCTGCAGCCGGGGGCTGCGGCGAGGGTGGCCAGGGCGATCGCCAGACAGAGCGTGCGAGACATGGGAGCGGTCCTCCAACGGGCGGCGGACTCGGGGAGGGGCGTCCGCCTGGAAGGCAAGGGTGTGACGAGGGGCGTCGAGACCGACGCCGTTAAACCATAGCCCACGATCCTGGCATGGGCCGGCCGGCCAGCCTGGTTTCAGCCAACTGGTGGTGACGGTGGTGACGTTCGATGAGGGTTGTGCCGTCCGCCGGGGCGACCCGGGATCGCCGGTCGGGGCCGGACGGCGCGTGCCACGGCATCGACGGTGCGATCGTTTCGTCGGGCGTGTCGCTCGCGTCCGGTGCATGCTTCGCCGATACCCGAAGGCATGGATTCGTCTCGTAGCCATCGTCGCGGCCGCCTTCCCACCCTGCTCGCGGCAGGACTGGTCGGGATCGGGGTCTGGTGCGGCCCCGCCTCGGTCGCGGAGACGGCGGCCGCCGTGGTCGCGTCCGAGGCGACCCCGGCCGATTCGGAGGTCGACTGTCCAGGGCCCAGCGACGCCGAGCCCGCCGTGTGGGTGGTCAGCAGCCGGCGCTTGCCCGGCGTCTGCCGACTGCCCGCCGACGTGACCTTCGGCGTCGAACGGCGTGCCGCGGGCGGCCGCTGGGAACGGGCCGATCTGGGCCTCCTCCTGGCCAAGCCCCTGCGGCCGCTGGTGATCTTCGTCCACGGGAACCGTTACGACTCGTGCGATGCAAAGTTGCATGGCTTGTCGCTGGCCCGCCGGCTGGTGGCCTGCCTTCCGGTAGGGTCGGCCCCACACCTGGTGATCTTCTCCTGGCCGAGCCACCAGCAGGGCATCGCCCTCAAGGATGGCCGCCGCAAGTACGACCGCGCCTACGCCGACGGCCACTATCTGGCCTGGTTGCTCGGTCAGCTCGAGCCCGAACGTCCGGTGGCACTGGTGGGCTACTCCTTCGGCGCGCTTGTCACCGCCCAAGCGCTGGAGGATCTCGCATCCCTCGCCCCCGGCGGGATGCCGTGGACTGATCGGCCTGGCCGCACGCATCTGGTGCTCGTGGCCCCGGCGCTGCGGTGCGACGCGGTGGCCCCCTGCGGGCCGTATCGCGAGACGCTCGCCGGTCTCGACCGGCTCACGCTCCTGATCAACTCCCGCGACAAGGCGCTACGGTTTTTCCCGCTGCTCGAGCCGCGGGTCAATCTGCCGGCCATGGGCCTCGTTGGCATGCCCCGCCGCTGGCTGCCCGCGGAGCTCGACTACCAGGCGACCGACGCGGCCGGTATCGTCGGCAAGCTGCACACGCTGCAGCGCTATCTCGATTCCCGCGTGCTCGCCGAGCGGATCGCGACGGGCGCCCTCGACGGGCTGGCGGCGGACTGAAGCGGTCGCCGTCTCAAGCGGCCAGCCGCCGCGGCGAACCGGATTCCCGGTCCTGCCGCGCCTCAACCATCATCCGGGCGATGTCCGGCATCGTATGCTTCGCCTTCCAGCCCAGTCGCTCGGCTGCCCACCTCGTGTCGGCCCGGCCACAGGCGATCTCGCTGGGCCTGGTGAGCTTCGGGTCGCGGACGACGTGCCGCCGCCAGTCAAGGCCGACGGCGCGAAAGGCCTCTGCCACAAAGTCCTCGAGGCTCGTCGTCACGCCGGTGCCGATCACGAAATCCTCGACGACGTCGAGTTGCAGCATGCGGTGCATGGCCACGACGTATTCCGGCGCCCAGCCCCAGTCGCGGCGCACGGAGAGATCGCCGAGTTCGAGCGTCTCCTGGTCGCCCCGCGCGATCCGGCAGGCGGCCGCGGCGATCTTCTGGGTCACGAAGCGTTCCGGTCGCAGCGGGCTCTCGTGGTTGAAGAGGATGCCGGTGGCGGCCTGCATGCCATAGGCCTCACGGTACTGGGCGATCTGCCAGAAGGAGGTCGCCTTGGCGATGCCGTAGGGGCTCCGCGGCTTGAGCACGGCGGTCTCGCCGGCCGGCTCCTCGCCGGCGGTGCCGAACATCTCCGAGCTGCCCGCGTTGTAGAGCCGCGTCGGGTGATCGAGCAGGCGGACCGCCTCGAGCAGGTTGATCGTGCCGACGACGATGCTCTCGAACGTCTCCACCGGCTGGTCGAAGGAGAGGCCCACGCTGGTCTGACCGGCGAGGTTGTAGATCTCGTCGGGTTCCGCCCGCTTGAGCACCATCAGCGTGGAGCGGAAGTCGACCGGCGACATCGAGACGAGCGTGACTCGCTCGCGGATGCCCAGGGCGGCCAGGCCCTCGAACCGGCCAGCCTGGGCGTCGCGGCTCGTGCCGACCACCGTGTACCCCAGTCCCAGCAGGTGGGCGGCCAGGTAGGCGCCGTCCTGGCCGCCGACGCCGCAGATCACCGCGGTGCGGCCGGCGAAGCGACCAGCTTGCTCCGAAGGGGGGGTCATCATGCGAACGGACGGTAGCAGCCCGTCGCGGTCTGGCAAACGGCAGATTTCCCGGGGGAGGCCGTTCGCCGCGGCCGCCGCCGGGCGGGCGTTCTGAACCAATCAGTCAGCCCAGTTCGCCGGCGTCGTCGGCTTGGTGGCGGCGATGATCTCCCGAATGGCCTGCCGGTCGTCGGCGGCGAGGCGTCGTGTGGCGGGATGATCGCTGCCCTCCGCCAGGGCCGCGGCGAGCCGCGTCCAGAAGCGGTCGCGGAGTTCGGCGGGCAGGGCGTCGAAACTCGCGGTGTAGATCAGGTGGCTGCAGGGATGACGCAGCAGCCGGGTGCGGAGGTCGAGCTCCCGGAGGCTGCGGCCGTGGCCATCGCTCGGGCCGGTGGCCGCGAACGCGTGGGCGAAGGGCGAGTCGGTCCCGAGCGGTGTCGGCAGCGGCGGCTCGCCGGCGAACAGGAAGCAGTTGACGAGGTTCATGGCCGCGGCATCGAGGACCGTGTCGGTGCTCGGCCAGCGGTATCCGGGCGGCTCGCCGAGTTCGCGATTGAGCGCTGCCTCGCGATGCAGCGCCTGGCGGACCGAGAAGGAGGCCTGCGTCACCGCGTTGTGACCGTGAACCTGGTGGGCCAGCACGAGGTGGGCGACGACGTCGCTCGTGAGGGCGGGGTACCCGGCGAGTTCGGCGTCCCGAGGACCGCCGGCGCGGCTCTGGTCGGCGTCGGGCAGGCGGCCTTCGGCGGCCCGGCGGTAGGTCGTGTTGCCAAGGTGTGTCAGGCCGTCGGTGCCGCCGGTCACGTACCAGCCGCCCCAGCGATGCTCGAAGGGCGTCGCATGGTCGACCCGATGGGATCCGGCCGCGTAGATCGGCTGGCCGGTGGCGTCGGGATAGACGCTGCGCAGCACGTGGCCGGGCACGCCGCCGGTCTTTGGGCCGCCGTGGCACAACAGGCAGTCGTCAGTTTGTCGCATGAACCGGGGCCGGTCGCTGGGCGATTG
>Ga0194119_10006112_pt1 | contig 17644 bp, 12 predicted proteins | sample TA2MahC100mmetaG_FD_148620 | JGI IMG/M metagenome (GOLD analysis project Ga0194119, IMG submission 148620) | Freshwater microbial communities from Lake Tanganyika, Tanzania - TA2015018 Mahale Deep Cast 100m | ecosystem: Environmental > Aquatic > Freshwater > Lake | place: Tanzania: Lake...
CAACATATTTAATTAAGGAAATGAAAAGAATGACCCTTTAATGATTTTCCTTCATAAACAAATTACAGATAATAATAATATAATTACACCGACCGAAAAGCACTACGTAGTAAAATGAGACAAAAACAACTTAAAGATATGTAATATAGTATATATAAGTAATATTGAGATGTGGTTACTTCCCTTTTTGGTTAAGCAGTTACAAGTGAGTTGAGAAAACAAATATACCTTGTAACAAATTGCTACTCATTTCGTCCTTCACCAGTTTTGCTGGGTTACGTTGGACTATCGTAAGGTGAAACTCCTTACTATTGATATTAGAAGGAACTAATAATCCCTTCAACACCAAATAAACCATTTAGAAAATTGTCTCATTTTTCTTTTTGGTTGGTGTAATTATATTTTATATTATATTTTTTATGTATTTATAATATGAAAGAAATATGTGATAAAAAAATGACATTTAATGATTGTGAATTAGCTATATTAAGAGCAGCGGTTGATAAAGCTGAAGAACGTCAAGGCAGAAAAACTGTTAATTCACCTGAAATTAAACGCATTATAGAAATTGTTGAAAACTTCTTAAGGAAAAAAAAATTAATTTGTTATGGTGGTACTGCTATTAATAATATATTGCCTAAACAAGACCAATTTTATAACAAAGATATTGAAATTCCTGATTACGATTTTTACAGTTCAAACGCATTAAATGATGCTAAAGAATTAGTTGATTTATATGTGTCTAATGGATTTCAAGAAGTTGAAGGCAAATCAGGACAACACCACGGAACTTATAAAGTTTTTGTAAATTTTATTCCTGTTGCAGATATAACATATATTCCAAAAGAATTGTTTAATGCTATTAAGAGCGACGCAATCAAAGTAGCAGGAATTTTATATTCACCTCCTAATTTGTTACGTATGAATATGTTCTTAGAATTATCACGACCAGCTGGTGACATAAGTCGTTGGGAAAAAGTTTTAAAAAGATTAACTCTTTTAAACAAAAACTATCCTTTATCAACCAAACAATGTTCGACTGTACAATTTCAACGTAAAATGGCAAATACTGAATATATTAATAATATCTATGAAATTGTTCAACAAACTCTTCTAGAACAAGGGGTCATATTTTTTGGAGGTTATGCTTTATCTATGTATTCTCAATATATGCCCAATAATTTAAGATATAAATTACAAAAAATACCTGATTTTGATGTTCTTTCTGAAGAACCAATGATTACTGCTCAAATTGTTAAAGAACGATTGTCTGATATTAATATAAAAGATGTTAAAATTATTAAACGACCCGGGGTTGGAGAAGTTATTGCTCCACACTATGAAATTAAAGTTAATAAAGATACTATTGCATTTATTTATGAACCATTAGCATGTCATAGTTATAATATTATCAAAGATGGCGGTTATGTTGTCAAAATCGCTACAATTGATACTATGTTAAGTTTTTGGTTAGCTTTTTTATATGCGGATCGTCCATATTATGATAAAGATCGAATCTTATGTATGTCTAAATACTTATTTGATGTACAAGAGAAAAATAGATTGGCTCAAAAAGGATTACTTAAACGTTTCAGTATTAATTGTATGGGACATCAAGAAACAGTTGAAGAAATGCGAGCTGAAAAAGCTGAAAAATTTAATGAACTTAAAGATAAAAAAAATAGTTCTGAATACGAAGAATGGTTTTTAAGATATAGACCAGCTGACTTTGAAAAAACAGTTGATGAGAAAAAACATAAGAGTAAATCTACAAAAACCAAAAAAAATAAAGATAAAAAAAGACAAACCAGAAAACGTAAGGGTATTTTCTTTAACACATTTTAACCCTTTTGTCATTTCCTCGTTCAAGCAATACATAACTTAGAAAGACCAAGTTATCTAGTCTAGAACTTACATGTCCAAAGGCGTATATCAATTTTGTAAAGACGAATTAGCAGCGGGAGGAGTTGTCTCATAGAATTGACCAGTTGCTGAAATAGACATTGGTTATTTTGGTTCGAAATTGGACAATTTACTTTGATTTGCAATTGGTATAGCATTTGACACACCTTGACTATATTTATCTGCGGTTTCTCTTGTTTTATTATATAATTCTAAATTTTTATTACACTGTCCATAAATCTAACCCTTGATATGGTATTTTTATTTGAGCATCTTTTGAATTAGGATATATTTGAGCAAAATCCGTATTATGATTATTATACCCTGTTGTTAAAGGGCTATATTGTAATCCTTGTTGACTTAATTTACCACCAGCGTCGTAAGGTGGAACTTCTTTTGTGACACATTCACCCTGTTGTTTTGGTCCAGGATTACAACCATAACAATCTATATCAGATGTACATTGCTCTCCTGTTAATAAACACGTTGCTTTTGGACCACAGAAATTCTTACAACTAACAGGGTCGTTTATTGGTAAATTAACAGTATGACTATATAAAGGCGAATTTATGTCATTATAATTTATTACGGCATCTTTGGGATATGGAATTATTTTTTGCGAATATTGTTCAAAATCGGTTAGTCCTTCTACTATTTTTAAACTGTTACAAGATAAAGAACCATACTTTATTACTATCCAAAATAAAAATAAACTAACAAATGTATAAAGTATTGTATATTTATAATTTAATATCATATATACAACTTAGATTTTATTTATAAATTTTATTTTATTTTTACACCTTTGAACATTTAAGTTCGCACAAAAAAGTGCTAAAAAAATATTCAAAGTTGGGTCTTTTCATACCCGTATAAAGTTTTGCTATAATTACTCGTTGAAGCACTTTGATTACTTTTTATTTCTCTATAATCGTAATAAAAATAAAAACATAAAAAGGTGTAAAACGCAAAGAAAATAGAACACAATAAAATTTTATAATATTATAAAATTTTATGAAAGCCTCAACTGGGAATCGAACCCAGGATCGCCAGTTTACAAGACTGGTGCTATACCACTAAGCCATTGAGGCAAAAACAGGATTATATCCCTATTATTTTATTATACCAGTGAAGCGGTGTAATATACTTATTTTTGGTTGTAATAGCATTCGTTCTAATAATAAAAGGTTTAAAATTTACTAAATTTTTTTACAGTTTTTGATAAGGAATAATAAATAAATCCAAATAAAGCACAAGTAAAAATTAAACCATTAAAATTATAGTTACCATCAGTATTACAAAAAAATGGTAAGTATTTAAATACACTTTTCTTAAAAAATGGTAATTGAAATAGAAAATATAATACTGCTAATAGCAAAGGAGCTTGTAATTCGTCATATAATGAATCCAAATAATTTTGATTTTTTTCTGCTATATAATAGTCATTAATATTATCAGAATTCATATCATTTATATAATCTGTTTGTATTGGTTGAGGAATATAATTTGGCTGTATTTGAGAATCGTTTGTTAGTTGTTCTGTTTGTATTGGTATATCTCTACTTTGTAATTGGGTTGCTCCAGATAAACTAGCTTGTTGTAATCCATTAACTATTTGACTAATTGTACTTTGGTCTAGAGTTAATTGAGAATTTTGTTGTTTCATTTGAAAAGGGGGTGAAACAATTGTATTTTGACTAGGTTCATTTATGACTAAACTAATATTTCCTCCTACAGAACCTCCTGCAGAAGGATTTGTAGGTAAATCATTTATACTTGTGGTATTAATTTCAGACATATTTTATATAATCTAAAGATTCGTCTATTTTAATATTTACGCAATTTTAACAATATTTTTATTGGTTTGACAATTAATAGCTTTTTTTTCAAATGTATAACAACTATCGTTAAATTTATATGTTTGATTTTCAATTTCTTCTATTGGTGGAGAGGAAATTATTCTACAATATCTTCCTTTACAAACAGCCCTAAAAAATGTTGCTAAACCAATTCCTAATAAAATTGACATAATTATTTTACCTGTTTGAGTGTTAATAAATTTATCTAGATACATTTATATTATATTAGTATAAAATAAATTATTTTTGAATTGGTACTGTTTTTACTGAGAAAGGATTTATAGGACATTGGGTTTTAACTGGTTTAAATTCAAAACATTGATTTGCTTTATCTTTGTACTGTGTTTTCATATAATTTTGAGGACTAGGATAGATGTATATAGTTTTTAATTCTGGACCAATAATATAAATACAGAATAAACCAATAGCAAAACTTATTAAAAATATTGGTAATGAAATATAATTACTTATCATATATAATATTAATATTTTTTTATTTTCAAATTCTATAATACTATCGTATGTTATGTAAAGCAAACAAATTCCTACTATTTATTATTATTGTTGTATACTAAAATGTATATTTTCACAAATGATAAAATGTGTAATATCTATTGGTTCTCTAAAATAGTTTTTCTATTTTGATTTATCATCTAATTCATTTATTCCTTCATTACTCTTTTTATCTTTATCATCTTCATTATCATCTAATATAAGTTCAACTACAGGTTTTATTTTTCTTGTTTTATTTTTACTAGTTATACTAGTATCCAACTCTTTTCTTGTTTTATTTTTTTCTTTTCTAACACCTCTAATAAATTTTACAATTTTATCGTCACTTCTAGTATAATATTCGTTACTTTCTAATAAATTAGGTAATTGAATTAATTTATAAATATTTTGAGACTCGTCAAACTCAATCATACCAACATCATATTTTAATGATAGTATCTCTTTTAATTTTGGTATCATTTCCTTTATATAAAATGTAACCGCTTGATTAATAATTAATTCATTGTTAGTTTTATCATACTCCGTAATCATTTGTTTAAATGGAAGTATAAACCCTTTTCCAAATTCATCAATAGTTTGTTTTAATAGTAATGCTTTTTCTGGATTATCATTTGAAAGTATATTAGTTTCAATAATAAATCCAGTATGTTTAGTTTCAGTTTTAAGTTCTTCTGTTAGTTTATTGAAGATATCAACAACTTCTTTTTTGAAAAAGAGAGCATTATTTTTTTCTTTTATTATTTTTAATTTGATTCGTTCAATTTCGGCCAAACCAATTCTTATTTCCTTATACATTGATTCTCTAACAGAATAATTTATTTCAATATCTAATGGACAAGGTTCAGTTATATCACCACATTTAGCTTTAAAATATTTAATATTATTTTTATTAATATTTATGTCCCATAAAGTTCCTACATTTCTCTTACAATTAATACATTCATTTTTTGGTAATTTGGAATATTCAACTCTTTTTTCTCTTTTAGACTTATTACTTTTAATTATTGGTTTAACATATTTTTCGTAATAAGTTGATTCATATTTATCTTTTAATCTATAAAATTCATTAATTGCTTCATCTGGTGTAAATATAGTTTGTTCAGTCATTATAGAATATATTTATATATTTATTCTATTTTCTTCGCTAAAAACATAGCTGTCTCATTACACCGAAAAGATATCAAAACTCATTTTCCCATTGAGGCAATCCAGTTATTAATTGTTGTTGTGTTTTAATTTTGGCATCTTGAAAATTTTTTATTTTAGATAATATGTATTGTTTTTTAATAATTTCTTTTTGTTCAATTTCTTCAGGTGATAGTTTACCTTTGTATTTATACAGTAATATAATTCCTAAAATAATACAAAAAGAAATAAATAAACCAATATTTAATATCAAATTATTATGTTGTTCTTTAAACTTATGACATTGTTTAAGCGTTTCATTAATAAAATATTTAACGCCTGGCTCAGTTAACATAGGTTTATTTATTATTGCTTCATTTAAAAATGTATCCATTAATAAATACCTTTAAAAAACAAAAAAAAATTATACCAATTTACTATATGGATATCTCTTTTCAATCATTATTGTTTTTTATAATAATAACTATAATATATTTTGCTTTTCCAAGTATAGGTAAACCACAACTATCATTATTAGATTTAGAAACAGACGCATCTAAATCAGAATTTTACACTAAAAATATGAAAAGTTTAGCATTTTATTTAGGTGTTGTGGTGGTTAGTCAGTTAGTTTTAAATATTGGGTATTTAATGGCTAAATGTGGAGGTTCTTTGGATAAAAATATTGGTGCTGCCGCAATATTTACATTTATTCCATGGATTCTAATTTTTGGTGTAATGTTAGCTGTTTTAATTATATTTCCTGGATTTAAGAGTGCGTTTTCAGATGTAATAGGTTACTATGTTGTATCTAGAGGAGCAAATGAAATATTTGGTAAAATATTGTTAGGGACTGATTTGAATGAAATGATAGAACAAACCACGAATATTAATAAAAAAAATGAACTAACAAAGGCAGCAGAAGCAATAATAAAAATATGTGGAAATAAATCAATATTGATAAACCAAATGAATCCAGACAATTTCTTGGATATATGGACAACTTTGAAACCGTTAATGACTCCAGGATCATTTGATAATAACGAATTGAAACAACAATTGTTAAATTTGGTTGTATTAAAAGATAATATCGGAGAAGCATTTTGGTATGTGTATACTGCAATTTTAATTTCATCAATTGTATATTATAATTTAGCGACAAGGGGATGTGTTAAAAGTGTTGATCAGATAAAAGCTGATCATGATGCTTATATTCAAAAACAAGAAGCAGCAGCAGAGCAAGCTAAATTAAATAATTCAACAACATATGTTGTTTCATAAGTGTCGGGATAGTTTCTTTAAATTAAAAATTAAATAATATATTTTTTAATTTAAAGACAGATAACCTTAAATTATAGCGAATATCTTACATAATACAACACACATATATATGTTAATATTCCTAAAATTATTGAAAATAACCACAACGGTAATATTGTCTTATTCTTATAACCCACTCCAAAATCTCTTAATGAACCATCATTATTATATAAAAAACTTGGTTTCATCATCTGAACCAAACCAAAAACTAACAAAAATATCACTATTGATACTAAAGTTATATTATTTCTTGTAAATGTTCTTAACATATATATTATAACTATTACTTTTTTATAATATATTCTTTTTTCCTTACAATTATTAACAATTCACTTTATAATTATCACATTCACTTTTATGATACTTATATCCATACCAAGCATTATATCCTTGTTGTTTATACACAGTATAAGCACAATTCGCATTTGATTGACAATTATACAAACTTGAACAACTTATACCACACTCATTATACTTTGATTTTGGATCACCAGAACACCAATAATAACTATTTATTTGGAATAATCCATAATCACTTGAACCATCCGTATTTGTATTCTTTGCATCACAATTATATGAACTTTCATATTTACTTATACAAACCATTGTACCTATTGATGATTCTGGAAATCCTGCTTTTCTTAAATAACTTGCCACTTGACATTGCGATTGTACATTAGTTTCATAACCCACATTTAAACTTAATGGAGCATATTCACAATTAGAATGACTTACCGTTACTAAATTATTAAAACCATAATTTGTTAATATTGATAATACTTCTGTATTATATTCATTATAATATGTATCTACATTTCGCGCTAATACAAATAATGACAACATTGCTGGGTCCGATACTATTGCCCATTCATATTGGCCATTTTTTATTGGACCTAAATCATAAATCCAATATGGAGAATCATGAGGAACACCATCTAAATGTACTGTTAATTGACCTGGAAACATATTTGGATTTTTATTCTTATCACTATAATAAGCATAACCTTCTATCTGAACTATCTTATTTTCTTCATATTGACTATTTAATACACTAACATTACCATCCGGAGCTGAACCATAATCAGCTGTTATACAAGATGCAAACTTTTCAAATAATTGATCAAAATTATTTCCATAAATTTGGTACCATCTTCCTGTATAACTTCCCAAATCTAAAGTTTTTACAGTTGTAAACATGCTAGAACAAAAACTTAAATAACTCAATCCTAACAAATATCGTAACATCATTAATATCATATTATTATATTTTATTTCTAAACTATTTTTTAAATAATCTATTAATCATATTCACCAAAATTTTCTCCCTCATCTCCCCAAGGGTCTCCATCATTATAATCATCTGTTGGATTAATATCCATTGCTATATCCATATCTATCTCTCTATCTGTTTCCATTTGTTCAATAGCATCATCCAAATCAATATCATCGCCGTCTGAACCACGTTTTCTTAATTTATTTTGAATTTTCGCCACATTTTCTGCTATCTTTTTATCATACTCAAAATGTTCTGGGTCATATTCTTTTATACCCTTTGACATTCCTAAACTATATAATGGTCCTAATTTATAATGTTTTAATATAGTATCTACAGTTCTTGCTTCATCTGACATATCTTTTAACTTATCTGTAAAATCATATTTTTCTGCTTCTTTCAATTTAAATACTTTATCATCTACATCTTTATACGAAACATTTATGGTTTTCTTTGCCCTCATCATTATTTGCAAATATGATACTATTAATTTTACAACTTGTTGATTTAATTTCATAACATCGCCTTCAATAAATTCTTGTTCATCTTCTGTAAATCTTAGTTGTTGTTCTATTAGGAAGTCAGCAGAAAATAAGTCTGTTTCGCCCTTATCTGGATTAACTAACATTCTTGTTACCATTGATGGTTCTTTTGTTAAATACATATAGTCTGTTAGTACACTTAGTAAATAGTATTCATATAATAAAGTTGTAATTCGTTTATCAAACACATTATATACCTCTTTATCCCCTATTTTTATATTTGTTAGTATAGGAGTATTTTCTGATAATAAATATATTCCTCTACTCTTTGACATTATGTTATTCAATATATTTCTTATTGTTATATCTCCATAAAATTTCTCTATTGGACGATAATATTCTGATACCATTTCTTTTACATCATTTGCATGAACCATTGATAATCCCCAATATGTTGGTGGGTCAATTGATTGAATTCTTTGATTTATTATCATTGAAGGAAATACAACTACAAATAATTCTATATAATTTTTCATAAAATTTATATAATTATATAATCCGTCATCTGATATTTTAATATCAATATTTCTTTGATTTTCATCAAAACTCCACACACTTATTGTTTCTATAAATTTGGTTATATGTTTAAGTTCAACCGCATTTATTTTCGCTTTTAATTTTATAAATTCTAACAATTCTTTTCGCATTTTGTTAATAGAAGTTTGTAGATAATCTTTTAAATTTCTCATTTCACGTGTATCTTCTTCAAGCATTACATCGTATGTTTCTATCAATGTTTCCAACTTTTGGGTAAGAACTTTTGGTACATTTTCATCATCCTCTTCATCTATCATTGTTAACACTCTTTTTAAATTATCAACACAAGATTGATTCTTATGACTTAATGATATTTTAATAATATTATTTTTACTAACAATTTGAAATAAACGCAAAAATTGTTCTTTTGTATAATTTCTACCATCTCTTTTCATTTTTGCTATTTTTTCTTGAATAGTATCCATTTTCTTTAAATAATCTGGTTTATCAACACAAATAGTTGCTAATTCTTCAGTTAATGGTATGGATGATTGAAATTTACATAAAATTATAAAAGCCTTGTATATTGTTTCTTCACTAAATTCATTTGATATAACTGAAATATTTCTTTTTGTATCTATTTTTGATAACATTATTGTGCTTCGAGTTAAAATTTTTATATCTTGTAGTAATGCACTTAATTTTATAACTATATTATTATACACTTCTATATTTTTATCATCATTTATAAAATATTGCAATGATGTCATGGTTTGATTACCACTTTCATTACAACAAGCATTATCTATAAATAATTTACCAGCTCCTTTTAATAATAAATTTTTCTTTTCAATAATTTTTTGAATTGTTTCTTGAATTGCTAATGAAAATGCTATTATTTTTGAATTAATTACTAACAACTTTTCTAATTGTCTATGATTACCTGTGTATAATTCATTTTGAAGTTCCTCAGTAAATCCTTCTGATATATTTTGTAAGTGACTTACATTAAATCTCTTTAGAGGAGGTAAAAAATTCAACCATTTGGATAAATTATGATCTTCTGGTATAAATTCTTGAGGATTAACTAACAAATATTCTGTTTTTTCTTTTATTTTTTGTTCCACTTGTCCATAAGGTAATAAAAATCTTACTATAAAAGATTTTAATGTTGTTACTATTTTTTCTTCATTTTTGGGCAATACATTCCAAGGAATTGTAGTTGGGTCACGACTCTTTATAGCAACACATGCTACATAGATAACAGAACTATCATCGCCTTCTCCTTCAAATGGAAATCCCGAAAATGAACGAACGCAACCAGGAGCTGTTTTACGAGTTCTTATTGGAGGAATACTTGTTTGAATTCCAATTAAATACATTCCCAACGTTAAATACAAAATTGTTGAAGCATATACAGTTCCATATGAAGGTAATTTTTTCCCTTTTTTTATAGCTTCTTCTTCTCTCTTTCTGTACGATAACTCCTTTTCAATAATTTTTGTATCACTCATTAATTCAGTTACTACACGTATTATAAATTCTCTTGATGATTCGATATCAATGCCCATATTGGTAGACAATATTGAGACAATATTTGATACTATTTCACCTTCAGGACTAAGCCGTTTTTCTTGTTTCTTTTTTAGTTTTTCTAACATAACTTCACCAACATCTTTTTCAATTATATCTCTACTTTTATCTACAAACCCTTCTTTATAACCTTCAGTTACATCTAAATCAATCATACATAAAACTTCTCCACTATTCACATCAACCCAAGCATCACCATCATCTGAAATTTTTCCAATAATTCGTTTTAAGTTATTTAATACATCATCATACTTACTATTATTTGTAATGAATGTATTGGCTAAAATCCAATAAAATTTAGGTAATAATTTTGTTTTAGTTTCATTACAATATAGCCACCATTGATTTTCCATTTCTCCATCAATTACATTAGGTATTTCTGGATTACCTTCATAACAATATAATGATACAAATTGTACTATATCTGATTGACGTTTTATAAAATCATTTTGTCCCAAAATTAAATCTCGTAATTTAGCGTATGGTGATATTGGTTTATTTGTTATTTCATCTTTAACGCTTAATCCTAATTCATATTGAATATTATTATATTTTAACATATTAGCATTTTTCATTTTTTGAAGTTTATTAAATAATTGATTAAAATATTCTAGTTTAGATGTTATAGCTGTATTTAATTCTGCTTTTGAGATATCATAATTTTTATCAAATTGGTCAATTATTTGTTTCAAAGTATTTTGAACAATTGTATCTTTTGCTACCTCAGTTGATTCACATTTATCTTCCCTCTTTTCAGCACTATTATATATACAACTATAATTAATATTACACAATATATCATCATCTTTAATAAATACCTTTGGGTCAACCTCTTTATCAAGTACCCATTTATCATTATTTCTAACATAATATTCCATTTCATCTACAGTTTGTTCACCATTTACTGTGTTAAAATTTTTTATTAATAATGCATAATCTCCCTCTCTAACCTTTCTAGATTGATTTGCTAATGTAGTTGCCATATATTCTGCGGTAACTTCATCCATCTTATCCTTAGTTTTAAATTTATCGGTTAAGAATAATACAAACTCTTCCGATGATAGACTATCACGTTCTTTTTTGTACTTTTCTTCAATTATTTCATAATTTGTTGTATCAAATTCTTTATCATAATATATTGGCTTATCATTATCTTCCAATAAAGTTTCAACAGAATAATATTTTTTAGCAATAATAAAAGATGAACATTTATCTGTTTCTTTATCTTTCTCGATAATTTGCTGTATATGTTTTTTATCTTTTTCAAAAACTTCAGATAAACTTTTTGGAAACATTAATTCAATGTTAGTAAATGCAACAGATGTGTTAAATAAATTACCATAATCCGCTAGTGTTACATTTTTTAAAAATTCTGAACCACAAATATTCATACTTTCGCCAACATATCCATATGTTTCCATAACTTCTTTAGACATTGAAACGCCATGATATGTTATTTCATTGTCATATAATATAGTAAATAATGGATTATTAAAAACATTTTCCTTAGAAGATATTTTTTTACCAGATTCTTTAATATATCTTAATGATGAAAATGCTGTACTATATTCTTTAAATTTTGAATTATATTCTTTTATTTTTTCAAAAATAAAATTATTTATTTGTTTAAATTGCTGATATGTTAAATCGATTGGATATATCATAAATGGTTCTAAATAATTAACCACATCAACCAATGATAATTTTCCTTTTATGTATTTTTTTACAAGTAAAAATAAAATTTTAATTTTTGGTATGATTGTTCTCAAGAATATTTTATATATATCTAAATTTGTTAGATCTTCGGGTTTTTCATATTCACTCAAATCTAACATGTATTGTTTAATATTATCAACAAAGTTATTATCATCATATTCAATTTCATTATCTAAACCATCAATAGTAATTCTAGTTATATTTGTTCTTTGTTTCAATAATTGCCAATAATTTAAAAAATGGAGATTTAAATTAGCTTTAACTAACAAATTACTTCCTGGTAAGTTTACTTGAGAAAAACGCACTGTTGGTTCAGGAAGGGTAATTATTGAATTTATTGATATTGGGTCATTTGGTGCTATTTTAACACGATGAACTTTAAAATTTTGTCCCTTAAAATTAGTAGCGTGTAATTTTTCTAATGCTAAATTGTATCGTTGTATTATAAAACGTCTATTATTAATTTCAGAATTACCAACTATAGTAGAATATAAATCACCCAAATTATCAATAATAGCATTTATATTAGTTTCAACATTACCTTCAATTATAATACCATTTGGTTCAGTAAATACATTATTTACCGAATCAGGATTTACTGAATAAAATGGAGTCATGTATTTGTCAAAAGTTTGATAAGTAAAACTTGAATATTCTTTTTTATCAGTTCTTGAACGTCTAGTTACATATAAAGAAGAAATCTCTTTTAACTCTTCATTTAAGTTTAATGTTTCATAATCATCATATCTCTTATATTCAGATTTAGCATCAGGATATATTTTTTTTACATTTTTTGTAACCAACATGACCCAGTATAATGTATTTTTAAAATCTGCTAAATACTCTGCTAATGGTCTATCTTCTGCATCACGTTTAATTATACCAATTATATTTTTGTTTTTATCAAATGTTGATGAAATTTTACGTAATTGTAAAAAACGTGTAATCATTGTATGAATACTATTTAATACATTGTTAGTTCGTTTGTAATTTGGAATAGTTGAAATCATCTCTTCTAATAAATCGCTCGCTTGTATTTCAACATTATATCTATATTTATCTTTATTCATAGCAATATTTTCTTCAACTTTTATTACATCTCCAAATTCAATATCATTCATATCAAAAAACATTCTTTTAACTCTTTCTTTTACCGCTTGTTTTGGGATTTCTTCAATAACTTCTTCAAATTTTTCTTCTTCACCGATATCAACCAATTCATCTGGTGTTAGTTCTTTTGGCTTTTCTTTATCTTCAATAGCAGGTCTTATTTCAAATGTTTCAATTGGTAAATCTTCTGGAATACCTTGGTAAGCAAAATTAATAAAAATTACATCTCCATCTGTTGTTCTAACTTCAATCATATCTTCTTCTAAATTTGTTATTTTACCTGTAATAACAGTTGGAATTTCTCCACCAAAATAAATATTAATCCATGTACCAGGTAATAAACCATTTTGTCTAGCATACCCCTTTTCAGGATTACTACTTATTACTTTAATAGAATTGATATTTCCATCTCCAATCATTCCATCAAGTGTAATTTGTAAAATTGTTTTTTCAAATGTTTCACTATTAATTAATTTAATTTTAGTTGGATCAATATATTCAATTAGAAATATATTATCATTCAGTATTTCATTTGTTGGATCTGAAATCAAAACTATATCTCCCAACCTAAGTAATACTTCTGTTTTTTGAGATTCTTCTATTTCTACATTAGGTTGAACTTCTAATTCTTCTATATGTTGTATTTCTTCAGGCTCGCCCTTTTCTTTATCAGATGCTATACTAACATTAACTTGTTCTTCATCTTCTAAAACATTAGAAACAGATTTTTGGTTCTCAATGTCTTCTTGTATTGATTGTTCTGACATCTTATATTTAATGTAGAAATTTTTATAAATCATTAAATCTCAAAATATATTATTGTAAAAAAATCAAAAATTAGTATTCTTGAAAATGTACAGGGATAGGGATGATTATGGATTACCTCAAATGAGAAAACGCTTAATTATTGTAGGAATTTTACATATAACGTTTACAATGTGGAAACACTAGTATATATTATAATTTGTACAAATAAGTTTAAAGACTATTTATAATTATACAATACATATGAATAAACAAATTACATATAATCTATCTAGTGTACAAGGATTTGAAAATTTAATCATAACTGGAGAAAATACTCCAGAATTTGATAAATATTATATTATTAATCATTATTCTACTAAAGCAAATGAAAAATATACAATTGTAAGATATTGTAAAGAATTTCTTCGTCCAGACCTTATTAATTCATATGGTTTATTGCGTTCTGTAATTTTATCAGGACAAAAAGTTGTATCATTTGCTCCTCAAAAGTCATTATCTGGTGAAAATTTCATGTTAAAATATCCGACTAAGACTGAAAGTATTGTTGCCGAAGAATTTATTGAAGGGACTATGATTAATGTATTTTTTGATTCAACATATGGAGCCAATGGTTGCTGGCAAATTGCTACTCGTAATACAATTGGAGCAAATGTATCATTTTACAAGTGGTCAAATTTGACGTTTAATCAAATGTTTTTAGAAGCGTGTACTAGTAATAATTTTAATATTCAAACATTAAATTCAAAATATTGTTATAGTTTTGTTTTACAGCATCCTTCTAATAGAATTGTTGTACCTTTTAAGAAACCTCAATTATATTTGATTGCTGTTTATGATATTATTCAGAAAGATACAAAAGTAACTGTTGTAGAAAAAAATTTATATGATGTTAGGTCTGGTGGTTTATGGCATTTAACTGGAGTAAGATTTCCTGATAGATATGAATTCAATACGTATACTGAATTAATTGAAAAGTTTGCTTCAGCAAATACTCCTTACGATATAATGGGAATTGTTGTAAAAAATACAGAAACAGGTGAAAGGACTAAATTTAGAAATCCAATTTATGAAGAAGTTAGACAACTTAGAGGAAACCAACCTAAACTTCAATATCAGTATTTGTGTTTAAGACATTCTGGTAAGTTACGTGAATTTTTAAAGTATTATCCTGAAACAAAAGAAGAAATGTCAAAATTTAGAGATCAAGTACATATGTTTACTGAAAATCTACACAAGAATTATATTTCGTGTTATATAAAAAAGACAAAGGCTCTAAGAGAATATTATGTCCAATATAGAACTCATATGTTTAAACTTCATGAGCATTTTATCAATGAGTTAAGACCAAAAGGTTTGTATGTAACAAACACAGAGGTGATTAAGTATGTGAATAATTTACATCCATCTTTATTGATGTATTGTTTAAATTTTAATATGAGAAAGAGAAATATAGATATAATTAAGGCTCAAAACCTCTAATAAATTAGACGCTAAAAAATAATATATGAAGGTTATTCATTAAGATATTTACACATACTTAAAGAAAATAAAAGACAATATATTATTTTTATAAAAAAATTGATTTAATAAATAGTTAATTTATAAATATTATACTACACAACCACGAATACGTTTAAAAATGTCAGACTATATTACAATTGAGGAAATTAATACGCAAATTGACCGAGATATTGACATTTCTGGATTAATTAATGGTGAACGAACAGGCGCACCAAAAATTTTATTACCAATAAAAGAATTAGTACATAATTCTTTGGAAGCAATTAGATTAGCTAGATTGCGTGACCCAAGTATTAAAGGTCGTATAAAAATTATCTCACGAATTACAGATGGATTTCTTCAAAATTTCTGTATAGTAGATACAGCAAACAAATTAACAGGAATTAATAAATTAAAGTCAAAAGGAATACATAAATTATATAATCATGAAGGAGAATCCACAGGATTCGGTGAATATGGAATTGGAGCTACTATGGAAACAATGAGATGTAGTGACTTGATTGAACATCACACAATTTCATCTTCTGGAGTTTATGAAATGACTAAATGGGATGTGCCTAAAAGCGCACAGATGAATGTTTTATTAGATAGTATTGAATATTTAAAAAATCCACAATATAAACCTTTAGATCAATTTATGGTAAATGGATTTACAACAGGCACAATGGTTATTTGTAAAGAACTTTTGCCAAGGCTAAAAAATAAATTTGTAAGTGATTATATTATTAATATTAATGAAGAGAATAGTTTATATAAAGACTTATGTCGCCATTTAGTTCAATATGACACTGAAAATATAAACATTGAATTTATAGTTTATAATAACAATTTTAATGAACCAATAATTGATGAACATGTGATTCCAATTGATATATTGGGATACAGAATTAAAACATTTAATATTATTTGTTGTGAGAATAAGCATACTCGTGAACAAAACAGTTTTATATTAGTAACACCCAATATGTTTGATTATAAAAATGATAATTTTGATTCTGATATATTAGAAACAAATAATTTTGATATAAATCATGATGACAATTATATTAATTATTATAATGGACAAACAAAAGACAAATTACAAGGTATAAAGGTAACAAAATTTACAATTAATGAAATTGAACAAAAATATAATATAAAATCAAAAATAAAGTTAGTTTGTTCAACTTCAATAAAAGAAATTGAAGATGGAAGTATTAAAGATACAGAAAAAATGGGATTTTATGGTTTTAGAGAGGTAGCCGGAGGTAGTATTGTATGTACTACAAATGAACCTCTCTTCTTGAAGTGGGGAATTTTCAAAAGTCACAAAACTAGATATACACAATTTAGAGGTGTAATTCATTATGATAGAAACAGTGATAAATTACTTATGTCAGATAAAAGTAAAACTCTATCAGATGATAGAGAATTTGAGCCATCAATTAGATTTAATATCTTAAAACTGACATATGATTATTTTAGTAAAATGAAAGAACATTATGGAGATTATGAAACTGATAAACCAAAAGCACAGGGAGCAACAGGAGCACAGGGAGCAACAGGAGCACAGGGAGAAACAGGAGCACAGGGAGCAACAAGAGCACAGGGAGCAACAAGAGCACAGGGAGCAACAGGAGCACAGGGAGCAACAGGAGCACAGGGAGAAACAGGAGCACAGGGAGCAACAGGAGCACCTCTAAAAACAGAGGTTGCTGTTTCCAATGTAGAAACATTATTGCAAACAGATGTAGTTGAACAATCAGTTATAAAACAAGAAGTTGTTAAAGAATTAGAAACAGAAGTTACAACTGAATTAGAAACAGAAGTTGTTAAAGTTGAAACAGAAGTTGTTAAAGTTGAAACAGAAGTTGTTAAAGTTGAAACAGAAGTTGTTAAAGTTGAAACAGAAGTTGTTAAAGTTGAAACAGAAGTTGTTAAAGTTG
>Ga0194119_10006115_pt1 | contig 17632 bp, 9 predicted proteins | sample TA2MahC100mmetaG_FD_148620 | JGI IMG/M metagenome (GOLD analysis project Ga0194119, IMG submission 148620) | Freshwater microbial communities from Lake Tanganyika, Tanzania - TA2015018 Mahale Deep Cast 100m | ecosystem: Environmental > Aquatic > Freshwater > Lake | place: Tanzania: Lake...
GCCGATCGTCCTCGCGATGCATGCCCGGACGCGATCCTCGAGCGGTCGCCCCGCGTCGCGGGCGGTCGCCTCGTGCGTGGGATCGGCGGCGACCTCCGCCGGCAGCGCCTCTCGAAGCCGCGCGGCGACCGCGCGGCGCTCGACCTTGCCGCTCACCGAGGTTGGAATCGCCTCGACGGCGATCGCGATCGCGGGCACCATCGCCGCAGGAAGCCGCTCCCGCACGAAGGTCGCGAGCATCGTGGTCGGATCGGCGAGCCACGCGTCCGGTCGCGCGACGACCACTGCGCCGAGCCGGGCGCCCGCACCCTCCCCCACCACGGCGCACGCCGCGGCGGCGACCGCCGGATGCGCGGCGAGGCAGGTCTCGACCGCGCCAAGCTCGATCCGCACGCCGCGGACCTTCACCTGCGCATCGATCCGCCCGAGGAACTCAAGCTCGCCGCCCGGGCGACGCCGGGCGAGGTCGCCGGTGCGGTACGCCCAGGCACGACCGGCGATCGGTCCGAAGCGGCGGGCGGTCTCCTCCGGTCGCCGGAGGTATCCCGCCGCGACGCCGATGCCGGCGATGCAGAGCTCGCCCTCCTCGCCGTCGGCGAGCTCGGAATCGTCCGGTCCGACGATGAACGCCTCGTTGCCCGGCACCGCGCGACCGATGTGGACCGGCACGCCGGGCCGCATCCGACCGGAGGTCGCGGTGACGGTGCACTCGGTCGGGCCGTAGCCGTTCTCGAGCCAGAGCGCCGCGCTCCAGAGGTCGCTCTGGTCCTGCGGCAGCGCCTCGCCGCCCGCCCAGATGAACCTGAGCTCCGGCAGCTCACGGCGCGGATCCTCGACTCCCATCGCGCGAAGCAGCGTCGGGGGCGGGCAGAAGACGGTGATGTGCTCGGCGCGGAGCCACGCGGGAAGGTCGGGACCCGACCGCACGACCTCCTCGTCCGCGGGAACGAGCGTCGCGCCGCCCGCGAGCGCGAGCCACGTCTCCTCGAGGCTCGAGTCGTAGGCGGGGCTCGAGCACTGCGCGATCCGGTCGCCCGGACCGAAGCCGAACCTCGAGTCGCCGACCACGAGGTTCGCGATCGAGCGATGGGTGATCATCACCGCCTTCGGCGTGCCGGTCGTGCCGCTCGTCGAGATGAGGTAGGCAAGCGAGTCGGGCGTCGAGCGGGGCGTCGGGCGATCGACGACGCCTCCGATGCGCCTCGCCGCGCGGCGGTCGTCGCCCGCCGCGAGGAAGGACTCGGTGATCGCGGTCGCGTCGAGGAGCGGGACGCCGTCAGCGATCGGTCCGAGCCGTGCGATGCCCGCCGGATCGGTGACGATCGCCTCTGGTCCTGCGTCGGCGATCACCGCGGCGAGATGAGCATCCGGAAACGCCGCGTCGGTCGCGCAGAACGCGAAGCCGCGTCGGGTCGAGGCGAGCTGCGCCGCGTAGACCTCGACGCCCCCGCGAGGAAGCATCAGGAGCGCGATCGGCGTCGCGCCCGCCGGCGCGGGCAGCGCCTCGGCGAACCGATCCGCGAGCCGGTCGAGCTCGCCGTAGGTCAGGATCCGGCGAGATCGGGTCGCCGTCGGCGGCAGGTCGATCGCGGGACGATCACGATGCGCCTCGACCGCGGCGGCGAAGATTCGGTCAAGAGTGTCGATCAAGGGATTCGATCACGAGACTCGACCAACGGATTCGAACCGGGGTGCCCCTCGAGCGGAGGACGGTCGCACGCGGGACGCGTGAGGCGAGGGTCGCCTCGGGGGACCCTCGCAAGGTACTCGACCGAGTCGGGTTGACACGCTCTCGATGGCTGCAGGCGCATCGAGGTGCCGCCGAGCGCCGCGAGGCGGCGGAGGAGTTTCGGAGTGCGCTCGACTTCGCGCCTTCCGGAACTCCTCCCCACGGCTTCGCCGTGGGGAGGTGCCGCCGAGCGCCGCGAGGCGGCGGAGGGGACCAACTCCGACGGGTTGCGAGCGATCGCGCGTGCGCGAGCGATTGCGCGAGGCAAGCAACCCGTTGATCGAACCTCCCCTCCGCCTCGCGAACTTCGTTCGCTCGGCACCTCCCCCGCGTCGCTGCGGTCCGCCGGGGAGGAGTTTCGGAGTTCCGGAGTTCCGGAGTTTCGGAGTTCCGGAGTTCCGGAGTTCCGGAGTTCCGGAGTTCCGGAGTTCCGGAGTTCCGGAGTTCCGGAGTTCCGGAGTTCCGGAGTTCCTGAGTTCCGGAGTTCCGGAGTTCCGGAACGCGTCATCTCGGCGCGGCGTGCTTCGGAACTCCTCCCCACGGCTTCGCCGTGGGGAGGTGCCGCCGAGCGCCGCGAGGCGGCGGAGGGGACCAACTCCGACGGGTTGCGAGCGATCGCGCGTGCGCGAGCGATTGCGCGAGGCAAGCAACCCGTTGATCGAACCTCCCCTCCGCCTCGCGAACTTCGTTCGCTCGGCACCTCCCCGACCTCGCCCTGCTCGGTCGAGGAGGAGTTCCGGAGCACGCCTCATCTCGACTTCGCGCCCTCCCCAACTCCCCCCCACGGCACAGATCTCGTCCAAGTCGCCTGCCTCCCGGGCGCCGCCCGCCGCGCCCGCCCACCCCCTTCCCCCGCCCGCGAGTACCCTCCACGCGCCGCCGAGGAGGTCCGCGACGCCGCGCGACTCGACCACCGAGGCGTGGGAGCCATCGGCGTGTCGCAGCGGAACCTCAAGGGACTGGCTCGGACCGAGGCGCTCCAGAACTTCTCCTCGTCGGAGCAGCTCGACCAGCGGCTCGTCGTGGTCCGCGGAGCGTCGTGGCTCTTCGTCGTGATGATCGGCGCGGCGCTCGGGCTCGCCCTCGCGTGGGCGTTCCTCGGTCGCGTCCCGAGCTTCGTCGACGGGCAAGGGATCGTCACCGAGGCAGGCAGCGGTCCGATCATCGTGCACAGTCCCTACGCCTACGGCGACGTCGCCACGGTCCTCGTCGAGGAGCAGCTGGTGGTGCGCGCCGGCGATCCGCTCGTCGCGATCCGGAACCCCGAGCACGAGCAGGCGATCGAGGTCGCCCGCGAGACGCTCGCGCTGCGTCGCGCCGAGGATGCCGCCATGCGGGTCGCGGAGGACGAGCTCCTCGCGAAGGGCGAGGCGTCCCGCGACCGCCAGGTCTCCGCGGCGCGGGAGTCGCAGCGGCTCACCCGCGAGCTGATCGAGGCGCTCGAGCGCGAGCTCGTCGACGTCACGGAGCTGGTCGAGCGGCAGCTCATGCCCCGATCGCAGCTGCTGCAGGCGCAGTCGCTGCTCTCCTCCTCCCGGCAGCAGATCGAGCAGCAGGAGGCGATGATCGCCCAGGCGGAGGCGGCGCTCGAGCAGACCCGCTCGACGATCGAGCAGGGTCGGCTGCGGCGGGCGGAGACGATCGCGACCGCCGATGGATCGGTGCAGGTCGCGGAGACGCGGCTCGCCGTCAGCACCACGATCGCCGCCCCGGTCGACGGCGAGATCCTGTCCATCCTCGTGACCGAGGGCTCCTCGGTGCGGACCGGCGATCCGATCCTGACCCTCGGTCCGCTCTCCCCGAAGGGGATTGCCCCTCCGATCGTCACCTGCTTCGTGCCCTTCGGGCTCGGGAAGGAGATCCGCGCCGGGATGCCTGCGCGGATCTCGATCCCCTTCGCGCCGCCCTCGCGCTACGGCTTCCTCAAGGGCGTGGTCAGCTGGGTCGGCGAGTTCGTGGCGGACCAGACCGGGAGCGGTCGCGGCGGCTCGGTCGGCGACGCCTCCCTCACCCGCAGCATCGGCGGGCAGATCGGACCGATGATCGAGGTCAGCGTCACCGTCCTCGAGGATCCCCGCACGCCGAGCGGGCTCGCGTGGACGAGCCGCGAGGGGTATCCGCAGCCGCTCGAGATGCCGCTCCTGTGCGGGGTGCAGGTGGTGATCCGCGAGGATCGCCCGATCTCGCTCCTCCTCCCGTGGATCAAGGACCTCCTCGGGATCGACCAGCCGCCGACCCTCGTCGGGACCGCCGCCGCGCCATGACCGCCTCGCGCCCGTCCCGTGGTCCCCGCGGGCTCGCCACCACGCCGACCATCCTCCAGATGGAGGCGGTCGAGTGCGGCGCCGCGAGCCTCGGCATGGTCCTCGCCCACTACGGTCGCTGGATTCCCCTCGAGAAGCTGCGGATCGACTGCGGCGTCACCCGCGACGGCTCGAACGCCGCGCAGCTCGCCCGCGCCGCCCGGCGCCACGGCCTCGAGGCGAAGGGGCGGCGGCTCGAGCTCGACGACCTCCGCGGCGAGTCGCCTCGTCCCTCGATCCTCTTCTGGGGGTTCGGTCACTTCGTGGTCTTCGAGGGCGTGCGCGGCGACCGCTGGCGCATCAACGACCCCGCGGGCGGACGCCGCTGGGTGGACCAGAACGAGTTCTCGAAGGCGTTCACCGGCATCGTGCTCGAGTTCTCGCCGGGTCCTGAGTTCGTCCGCGCCGGACGACCGCCCGGGCTCCTCCGCGGGGTGCGGGCGTGGCTCGCGGGTCACTTCGGCGTCGCCCTCTTCGCCGTGCTCTGCGGGGCGATCGTGAGCATCGCGGCGGCGCTCGTGCCGACCCTCGTCTCGACCTTCATCGACGGCGTGGTCCAGCAGGACAACGTCTCGTGGGCGGTCTGGATCATCCTCGGGCTGCTGCTGCTCGCGGTGGTCCAGGTCTCCGCCGGCGCCCTGCAGGAGCTGGTGCTGCAGCGGCTCGTGCTGCGGATGTTCCTCGTCCAGTCGACCCGCATGGCGGAGCACATGCTCGCGCTCCCGATGCGGTTCTACCAGCAGCGGAGCCCCGGCGACCTCGTCGCCCGCTTCACCTCGAACCAGCAGATCGCCTCAAGCCTCGGGTCGCAGATCCTCTCCGGGCTCGTGGACCTCGTGAACGCGGTGGTGTTCGCGGCGGCGCTGCTGATCCTCGACTTCTGGATCGGCGTCGTGGCGATCTCGACGACGGTGATCCTCCTCCTCGCGGTGCGGGCGACCAACTCGGCGGTCCTCGACCGCAGCACCTCGCTCCAGCGCGAGGTCGGTCGCCAGTACGGCGCGCTCATGCAGATCCTGCGGGCGATCCCCGAGATCAAGGCGACGAGCCGCGAGGGCGAGGCGTTCAACCAGTGGTCCGGCTACCAGGCGAAGGGGCTCAACGCCCAGCAGTCGATGACCCGCATCACCTCGTGGCTCGACGCGGCGCCGGTCGTCGCGGGGGGGCTCGTCACCACCGTCCTCATCTACGGGCTCGGCGGCTACCAGGCGATGCAGGGACGCCTCGGGATCGGCGAGCTCGTCGCCATGCAGATGCTCGCGGGACTGCTGCTCGCGCCGGTCACCCAGCTCGTCATGCTCGCCCGCACCCTGCAGACCACCCAGGCGCAGATGGCGCGGGTGCTCGACGTCCTCGACTACCCCGCCGAGCAGGCGACCTCGTCGCCGCCCCCCGAGTCGAGCGGACCGCGGCGCCGGATCGGCGGCGGGCTCGAGCTCAAGGAGGTCGTCTTCGGCTTCGACGAGAACGCCCCGCCGCTGATCGACCGCCTCTCCCTCGCGGTCGAGCCAGGTCGGATGATCGCCCTCGTCGGACGGGCGGGAAGCGGCAAGTCCACCGTCGCGTCGCTGATCCTCGGGCTCGACCGCCCGTGGTCCGGCGAGGTCCTCGTGGACGGCACGCCGCGCGACCAGGTCGACCCGGTCCTCCTCGTCGAGGGGCTGACCGGCGCCTCGGGCACGGTCGTCGCCTTCGCCGGCTCGATCCGCCAGAACGTCTCGATGTGGGACGAGGCGATCGGCGACGAGGACCTCGTCGCGGCGATCCGCGACGCGGACTGCCTCGAGCTCCTCGACCGACCCGGCGGCCTCGACGCGCCGATCTCCGAGGGCGGCCGCAACCTCTCGGGCGGGCAGCGGCAGCGCCTCGAGATCGCGCGGGCGCTCGCGCGGCGACCCGGCATCGTGGTCCTCGACGGCGCGACCTCCGCCCTCGACGGTCAGACCGAGGCGCGGGTCCTCGAGCGGATCCGATCCCGCGGCGCCACGGTGATCCTCGTGACCGGGCGCAAGTCCTCCCTCGCCTTCGTGGACGAGGTGGTGATCCTCGAGCAGGGCGCGATCCTCGACCGCGGCACGCCGGAGGACCTCGCCGCGCGGCAGCCGTGGTTCCGCGACGAGTTCGGAGCCACCGCATGAGCGACGCGACGACGCTGCAGGCGTGGCATGCGGTGGCGACCGACCGCCGGCTCGGCGAGGCGGCGCTCCGCGGACGCGACCCCGGACGCGACCTCCTCCTCGGCGTCGAGCGGGGCGAGGCGGTCCTCCTCGCGAGGCGACGCGATGGCGCGACCCTCGGCGCCCCGATCACCCTCGCCCGCGTGCGGGAGGGCGGAGTGCTCGTGCTCCCGGCGGACCAAGCCCCCGCCGCCTTCGAGCTGCGAGGCTTGCGAGACCTCGCGCTCGTGGTGCTCGAGCCGCGCGGCGAGGTCGCGCTTCCCGAGCATGCCGGACGGCTCGTCGCGGGTCACTTCCGCGGCGGACAGGAGGCGACCGACTGGCTCGCCTCGACCGACGGCGCGGCGTCGTGGGACGCGCTGCGGGTCGCGCTCGCCGCGCGGATGCGCTCCGAGGCGGCGCGGCAGCTCGACGAGTCGGAGGTCCGCTTCGCGGAGCGGCTCGACCGCTCGAGCCACCTCGACGACGCGGCGCTCGCCCGCGCGGTGAGGCTCGCGTCGAACGCCTCGCGCCTCGTCCGCGGCGTCGAGACCCGCACGGGCGGCGGACCGATCCTGCGGGCGTGCCGCCTCGTCCTGGGCTCGCTCGGGATCGAGGTGCCGCCCGAGGTCTCGATCAACCCCCGCTCGTCGCTGGGACCGGTCGAGCAGCTCTGCCGGAGGATCCACCTGCAGCGCCGCTCGGTGCTCCTCTCCGACCGATGGTGGCGCGAGCAGGGCGGTCCCCTGCTTGGCGTCCGTGCGTCCGACCGCGCGCCGGTCGCGCTTCTTCCCCGGGGCTCCGGCTACCGCGCCGTCGTCGCCACCCCGGAGGGCGAGGAGGTGGTCGAGCGGGTGGATGCGGCGTTCGCCGCGACGCTCGAGATGCACGCGGAGATGTTCTATCGCGGTCTGCCGCTGCGGACGCTGCGGCTCCGCGACATCCTGCGCCCGATCCTCCGCGGCAGCCTGCCGGACGTCCTCGTGGTGATCGCGGCGACGGTCGTCACCGCGGGCATCACCGCGGTGGTCCCGGTGGTCACCGGCTGGCTCGTGGGCGGGGTGATCCCCTTCGTCCAGCTGAACGCCCTCCTCTTCGGGGCGATCCTGCTCCTCGCGGTCGCGGTCGGGAGGGGAGTCCTCTCGGTGATCACCAGCATCACCCTCCTCCGCATCCAGACCCGCGCGGGGCTCGCCCTGTCCGCGGGCTTCGTCGATCGGCTGCTCCAGCTTCCGGCGGTCTTCTTCCGGGACCGCTCCTCCGGCGACCTCACCCAGCGGGTGATGGCGATCGAGCAGATCCGCGCCTCGCTCTCGCAGTCGGCGATGACGATCCTGCTCTCGTTCTTCGGCGGGCTCTCGAACCTCGTGGTGCTCTTCGTCTACGACCCCTCGATCGCCCTGCCCGCCGTCGGGCTCGTCGGGCTCGAGGTGCTGCTCGTCGCCGGAGTCTCGGTGATGATCGCCCGGACCAACTACTCCCTCTCGATCGCGAAGGGCGACCTCGACGGCTTCGGGCTCGACGTGCTCTCTGGGATCCGCCAGATCCGCGTGCAGGGCTCCGCCCGCCGCGTCGTCGCCCAGATCATCGAGCGGCTCGTCCCGGTCGGCGGCGCGAGCCTGCGCCTGGGGCTCTGGGGTCTCGCCAACGGAGCGGTGGTGACGCTCTTCGGGGCGGTGGTGCCGGCGGTGGTCTTCGCGCGGCAGGTCGCGGCGATGTCGGCGGGCGGCACGGTCATGGACGACGGGCAGTTCGTGGCGTTCATCACCGCCGTCACCGCCTTCCTCGGGGCGACCGTCCTCGTCGGACCGGCGATCACCAACGCCGCCATGATCCCCGCGCAGCTCGGGCGGCTTCGCCCGCTCCTCGAGGCGGAGCCGGAGGTCGTGGAGGGTCGCGGCGACGCCACGGTCCTCGCCGGTCGGGTCGAGGCGCGGGAGGTCGTGTTCCGCTACGACCCGGAGGGACCCGCGATCCTCGACGGCGTGAGCTTCACCGCCGCGCCGGGAGAGTTCGTGGCGATCGTCGGTCGCACCGGCTGCGGCAAGTCCACGCTCCTCCGCATCCTGCTCGGGCTCGAGAAGCCCGAGTCGGGGGCGATCCTCTACGACGACGTCCCCCTCGAGAGCCTCGATCCGAGCCTCGTCCGCGCCCAGCTCGGGGTGGTCATGCAGGCGAGCGAGGTCGTGACGGGCAACGTCCTCTCGACGATCCTCGGCGTCGGCTCGCAGCGGTCGATGGAGGAGGCGTGGGGCGCGGCGGCGCTCGTCGGGATGGACGAGGTCATCGACGCGATGCCGATGGGCATGCTGACGCTGGTGACGCCGACCTCCCTCTCGCAGAGCCAGCTGCAGCGGCTCCTCATCGCGCGGGCGATCGTGGGGCGACCGGAGATCCTGCTCTTCGACGAGGCGACGAGCAACCTCGACAACCAGTCGCAGGCGGCGATCACCGCGACGATCGAGCTGATGGGCGCGACCCGCTTCGTGGTCGCGCACCGCCTCACCACGATCCGCAACGCCCACCGCATCATCGTCCTCAAGCAGGGCAAGGTCGTGCAGCAGGGAACCTTCGAGGAGCTCGCCGCGGACGAGACCGGGCACTTCCGGGAGCTGATGGCGGGGCAGCTGTCATGAGCCGACGCGCGTTCATCCTCGCCGCCTCCCTCCCGCTCCTCTCGGCGTGCACGCCGAACCTCGACCGCGACCGCTACCGCATCGAGGAGCTCGACGCGCGGACCCGGGAGATCTCGAGCCTCGACGCGACGAGCGCGATGCGGGCGATCCACGAGCCCGACCCGACCGACCGTCCCGCCGCCGAGGACCGCTCCGAGCACCTGATCGCCATGATGAGGGCGGGGACGCCGCGCGACCTCACCCTCGTCGAGGTGCGGGAGGTCACGCTCCGCAACAACCTCGGCATCCAGGCGGCGGTGATCTCGCCGCAGGTCGCCGCGCAGATCCTGCGGGCGGAGCAGGCGAAGTTCGAGTCGACCTTCACCGCGAGCGTGATCGACCAGCGCACCGTCAACCCCGCCTACTACGGCGGTCCGCTCATCAACACGACCTCGGACGTCCTCACGATCGTCCCCGGTCTGAACGTGCCGCTCCAGACCGGCGGCTCGGTGAGCCTCGACTGGTCCCTCTCGACGCAGCTCTACTCGACGACCGACGACACGGTCGGCGACCAGAGCTTCGCCTACAGCCAGCCGACGATCTCGATCGAGCAGCCCCTGCTGCGGGGTGCCGGAATCGAGTTCAACCAGGCGTCGATCGTCCTCGCCGAGGCGCAGGTCGGCCGCGAGCGGGCGGCGGCCCAGCTCGACGTGATCAACCAGCTCGTCCAGGCGGAGGTCGCCTACTGGAGCGTCTACCTCGCGCGGCGCGAGTTCGACATCGCCCTCGAGACCTACGAGATCTCCCGGCGCCTCCTCGACGACCAGCGGCAGATGGTCCGGCTCGGCTCCGGCTCGATCGCGAACGTCTACAACTTCGAGGTCGCGCTCTCCTCCGCGTTCGACCAGGTGCTCGCGGCGGAGCAGCGGCTGCGGCTCTCCGTGCGGGGGCTCAAGGTGGTGATGCAGCAGCCCGACCTGACCCTCGACGGCTCCGCGACGCTCCGCCCCACCACCGAGCCCCGGCTCATCGGCTTCGACGTCGAGCCGAAGGTGCTCGTCGACCATGCCCTCGCGAACCGGGCGGACCTCCTGCAGTTCGAGTACCAGCAGATCCAGCGCACGATCGACGTCTTGATGCGGGACCAGGACGTGCTGCCGGAGGTGGACGTCTTCGCGGCGTGGACCTTCAACGGGTTCGACTTCGCGGGTCGCTCGCTCGTCGAGGCGACGCAGGACCTCGGCGACGGCAACATCAGCGGATGGGCGGTCGGGCTGAACGCGAGCGTCCCGATCGGCAACGAGGTGCGCCTCGCGAGCTACCAGGCGGCGGTGCTGCGGCGGCTGAAGTCGATCGCGGACGTGAGGCAGCGGCGCATCACCGTCACCGGCGAGGTCCTCGACGCGATCGACACCCTCCAGATCCAGTGGGACCGGATCCTCACCGCCCGCTATCAGGTCGAGGCGGCGCGCCGCTTCTTCGAGGCGTACGGCACCCTCTTCGACCGCGGGCAGATCCCCAGCGCCAACCTCACCGACGCCCTCCGCTCGCTGAACGCCTCGCTCATCAACCGCGCCCGCGTCGAGACGGAGTACCAGGTGGCGCTCGCCAAGCTCGCCCAGTCCGTCGGCTGCCTCCTCGGTCACGCCGGCGTCGAGTGGAGCGACGTGAGCGACTTCGACCGCCTGCAGGCGCCCGCCGGGGATCCCACCGTGGGCATCACCGACCGGTTCGTCTCTCCCTCGCGGGAGTTCGCCGGCGATCCCGACGCGGAGGTCCCCGCGCCGAGCGCCCCCGCCGACGTGCCCGCGGGCGCGCCGAGCGGAGGCTGAGGCGTCCCGCGATGGCGATCCTCGAGGACTACCTCCGACCACCCGTCCCCGCCGTGCCGGCCGCGACGTCGCCGCCCGCCGACGAGGCTCACCTGCCATGGTGGCGCGGGATCGCCGCCGAGGTCGACGCCGGACGACCGCTGATGGCGCGGCTGCGCCGCGACCTCCCGCAGCTTCGCCTCGCGATCCGCGAGGGGATCTCCCGGACCCGCGCGTACGCGGCGCTCGTCCGCGAGGCGCGACCGCTCGAGTCGCTCTCGCCGGAGGAGGTCGGATCGGAGGACCTCGCGCCGGAGGACCTCGACGAGGTCTTCGAGGATCCGGCGTCGATCCGCCTCGAGATCGCCGAGCATCCCGCGGGGGCGCTCCCCGTGCTCCACCTCGGCGCGCGGGCGGACTTCGTGCGGGCGTTCCGGGCGCTCGGCGCCCGCGCCGAGCCGATCGACGTGCCGCCGGGCGTGCGGGCGCTCTACGTCTCCGGGCTCCCCAATCCGGGAAGGCTTCGCGCACGGCGCGACGAGTTCCTCGCCCGAGGCGGCGGCGCCGAGTCCTGGTCGGAGGAGCTCGAGCGCCTCGCCGCGGAGGACCGCACCCACCTCCACGACCGCCTGATCCTCCTCTCCCCCGGCGGCTACGGCGACGCCGACCCATGGTGGCGCCGCCACGGACTCGACGAGCCGACCTGGATCGATCGATCGGGCGCCATCCGCCTCGAGCACGAGCTCGCGCACCACGCGACGCAGCGCCTGCTCGGGTCCCATCGGCTCAACCTCCTCGACGAGCTCGCCGCCGACTTCATGGGGTTCACGAAGGCGCTCGGCGGCTTCGACGGGACGCTCTTCCTCGAGGCGCTCGGGCTCGAGCGCCGGGGATCCGAGACCCGTCGCCGGAGCGACCGCCCCCGCGTGGATCACTACCTCGCCGGGCTCGAGGACGCGGATCGAGCGGCGGCGATCGACCTCGCCGCCGCCGCCGCCGCGACGCTCGAGGGAGTCGCCGCGGCGCTTCCCGCCGGCTGGGACCGGCTCGCGCTCCTTCGGGAGATCCTGCTCGCGGGACTCGAGGCGATCGCCCGTCCCGGCTGGCGACCGAGCAGGATCGCCCTCGACGCGGGCACCGCGGGCGCCGGAGGGAGCCCGCGATGAGCACCCCCTCGACGACCGCCGAGGACCTCGCCACGCGGCGGCTCCTCGAGGCGATCGACGCCCGCTCGGGGGTCGCGGTCGCGTTTCACCTGCCCTCGATCCGCGCGGTCGCCTCCGACGAGCAGGTCCGCGCGATGTACTTCCTGCCGGACTCGGTCGCCCTCGACGAGGTCGAGGCGATCGCGATGGCGGAGGGCGGCGCGGCGATCCTCCGCCGCGACGGCCGCGCGGAGCTCCCGCCCCGCTGTCCCGTCGCCCCACGCACCGGCGCGAGCCTGCTGGCGGCGCACGCCGACGACCTGGAGGTCCTCGCGGCGCATGGCGTCCGCGGGTCGCTGTGCATCGGGATCGGGCGGCTGCCCCCGCTGCCGCCGGTGGCGATGGCGCTCGACCTCGCGGAGGAAGGCATCGCCCGCGGCGCCGCGGTCTTCGCCGACGCCCCCCGAGGCGAGGCGCTCGAGCTCCTCGTCGCGGTCGGCGCGAGGCTCGGGAGCGAGACCCGACTCCCCGACGGACGCTTCCTCGTCCGCCTCGAGAACCGGCTCGCGGCGCACCTCGACGCGGCGCGGCTCTCCGATCACCAGCGCACCGCGAACTGCAACCTCTTCTTCCTCGCCCACGGTCGCGCGACCGGGCGCCTCGCCGAGGGTCTTGCCTGCGCCGCCGCCGTGCGCCTCGCCGCCGGTCGCGCGAGGCTCGCCGAGGCCGTGGTGCGGGTCGCCGACGAGGCGCTGCGGCACGGTTGGTCGCTCCACCGCCGAGATCCCGGCGCGACGACGACCTCGCCCTACGGAGACCTCGTGCCGCTCGGCTTCCTTGGGATGGCGCTCGCGCGGGTCGCCCGCGCCGGCGGCGCCGCCGCGCCGGCGGCGGGCGAGGTCCTCGCGCGGCTCAGACGGCATCTCGACGGGCATCGCCTCGGCGGACTCTGGGGCTACTCGCGCGGCTGCATCCCGACCTCGACGGACTCCGTCCTCGTCGCGCTCTCCGGCGCGGCGCTCGACCTCGAGGCGCTCGAGCCGCTCCGGGGTCCGAGCGGCGGGCTGCGCCCCCAGCTCGTCGACGACCAAGGAAGCGATCGCTCGATGCGCCGCTCGCCCGCGACGCGGCACTGGGAGAAGGAGGACCTTCCGACGACCGCGCTCGTCGAGGCGATGCGGATCGACGCGGGGCTCCCGCCGAGGCTCGATGCGCGGTGGTGGCTCGTCCGGTTCGCCGCGTGGGGCGGTCTCTACCTCGCGACCCCGACGATGGGCGCCTGGGCGATCGCCCGCCTCGCGTCGCGGCTCGATCGCCCCTCGACTCCCTTCGCCGAGGAGGACGCGGCGAGGGAGCATCCGGCGATCCTTCGATCGAGGCGCGAGGAGCTCCGCGAGGTGACCCGGGTCCTGCTCGCCGCGCACCGCGAGGCGGACGGCGGCTTCGGTCGGTTCGATCCGATCCTCACGGGCTCGTTCGCGGTGCTCGCGATGGAGGAGCTCGACCTCCTCGACCGCTCCGCGGCGGTCGCGCAGCTCCGCGTGCTCGACGCCTTCGAGGCGCCGCGCGGCACGGAGACTCCCTTCTTCTCGACGATCGAGCTCCCGATCCCGGGCACGTTCGAGGAGCTCGTCGCCCAAGGCGAGCGCGCGGGGACCGGGCTCGTCCACGACCGCTTCCATGCGGTCACGCTCTACGAGGATCCGCACCGGCTCATGACGACGGCGCTGGCATGCCTCGCGCTCCACGCGGAGGCGTCGGTCGACGCTCCGGCACGACCGCGGGACTCCTCCGGAGCCTCGCTCGTCCGCGGCGCGACGCCGCTCGAGCAGGCGATCCGGCACGTCCGCCCCTACGCCGAGCGTCCGGTCGAGGACCCCGCCGCGCACCAGCTCCCGTGGACGACCTCCCGCGTCTGCGGTCTCGCCGCGGCGGTCGATCGATCGCTCGACCGCCTCGGACCTCGGCTCGTGAAGGCGTCCGCGCGGGAGCGGATCGCTCGGCGCATCGACCGCACCGCCGACGAGCGGATCGGCGCGAGCACCTTCGGCTTCGAGGTCAGGCTCCATGGGGGAGACGACCAGATCGACTTCCTCTGGTGCGCGGCGCGGGACCACGGCAACCTGCTCCTGCTGCACGACCATGCGGAGGAGGACCCTCGCCTGCGCTCGCTCCGGGGGCTCTGGGCGCCGCCGGCGGATGGCTCGCCGCCGCCGATCGCCTTCATCGACTCGGCATGGTTCGAGTTCGACCTCGACGACGCGCCGAGCTCCGGCACCCCATCGTTCTTCTTCGGTCCGGCGCGGCTCGAGCGCCCCCATCGCCCGCATCTCCTGCCCGCGGCGATCGCGAACATCCGCCGCGTCGCCGCGGCGCTCCCGCTCGAGGCGGGGACGAGGGAGGCGATCGAGGCGACCGCGAGGCGCCTCGAGCGGCTCGAGGTCGCCTCCGAGGTCTTCCAGACCGGACTCATGCTGCCGCGACCTCGCTCGCCGATCCGGCTCTGCTTCTGGGGCTCGAGCGAGCAGGCGTCCGCCGAGCGCCGGGACGCCCTCGCCCGCGCGGGGCTCGACGGGGCGGTCGTCGCCCGGCTGCGGGAGGTCGAGTCGATCGCGTGGCGGCTCGACCTGACGCCGGCGGTCTGCCTCGACGTGGGGGCAGATGGGATCTCGCCGCGGGTGGGCGTCGAGTGCCACCTCGGTCGGGTCCGCGCCCGGGGCGAGTCGAGGTTCAAGGCGCTCTCCGAGTCGCTCGTCGTGCTCGGCGCCGCCGAGGCGGCGCGGTGCGCGGACCTCCTCGCCGCGGAGGGCTGGGACGAGATCGACGACGACGGAGGCTGCAACCGCCTCCTCGCGCACCTCAAGGTGCTCGTCGAGCCGGACGGCGAGGGCGGGACGCGCCTCGGGACGAAGGGCTACCTCGCGCTCAACCGCACGCGGCGCCCGCGGCCCCGCCCGATCCACCCCTGAGCCGCGGAGCGATCACGGATCGCGGGCGACGCGGAAGCCGACGTGGAAGTGTCGCTCGGTCGGCGCGAGCGGGTATCGCCGCGTGGCGCTGCAGAGCGTCGCGAAGTACCAGCTCCCGCCGCGCGTCACGACCTCGGTTCCTTGGGCGGGTCCCCCGGGATCCACGACGTCGCCCGGCGGGTAGGGCGCATGCCAGTCGGCGACCCACTCGCTCACGTTGCCGATCATGTCGTGGAGCCCGAACGCGTTCGCCCTCTTGCCGCCGACCTCATGGGTCTCGCGGCGGCACATCGGCCAATACCAGGCGATCTCGGAAAGCTCGCCGTAGAGCGGTCCGGTCGTGCCTCCGCGGCAGGCGTACTCCCACTCCGCCTCGGTCGGAAGGCGGAGACCGGTCTTCGCGAGGAACGCCTGCACGTCGGGCACGCTCACCTGCTCGACCGGACGCATCATCGCGTCCTCTCGGTCGGCGAAGGCGCTCGGGTTGGTCCCCATCACCGCGACCCATCTCGACTGCGTGAGCTCGTTCGCGCCGAGATAGAACGGCTTCGAGATGGTGACCTGCCTCGTCGGTCGCTCGTTCGGGAAGGACGCCGCGCCAGCGTCTCCCATCACGAAGGCGCCGGGCGGGATGAGCACCAGCCGCGCACCGCTGGCGTGGTCACGGACCCTCCAGGGAAGTCCCGTCGCGATGATCGCCGAGCGGATCGCCGGATCGACGACGACCGCGGGATCCGGCTCGAACTCGAGCACCTCGCCCCATCCGAGCTCCTGCGTCGAATAGGCGAATCCGCCGACGAGCGAGACCTCGCCGGAAGGGGTCGTGACGACGACGTCCTGCGGTCCCTCCGCGCCCGGCGGCAGGATGACCGCGAGCCGCGAGGGCGACTGCGCGATGAGTCCGGCGACGGGCGTGCCGCCGATCCTCGCGGCGGTCGCTTGGCCGAGGAAGTCTCCCTCGAGGATGACCGTCGTGCCGCCGCCGGTCGGACCGGTCGCAGGCGTGACCGAACGGATCGTGGGCGTGCAGGTTCGACCGAGGTTCCGCCGGAGCCGCTCGAGGTCGACCTCGTCCACGATCCCGTTGCCGTCGAGATCGCCCTCGAGGCAGGTGGGCGGGGTCGGCGGCGGGCTCTGCGCCGCGGCGGACGTCACGAGCATCGAGGTCGAGATCGTGATCGCCGCGGTGAGGCGAGATCCGATCGAGCCGGCATCCTTGAACGATCGCATCGGTCCGCGACTCCTCGATCGATCGCTCGCCTCGAACGCGACCGCGGAGGACGCCTTCCGGGAAGCCCGATCGACCGGACGATACGCGAGACGCTGGACCCGCGGGGCGGGGTTCCGACGACGCGATCGGGGGATCAGGCGTCGAAGGACGCTCCGCTCGTCCGCACCGCCTCGATCGAGTCGATCTCGAGGCGGAATGACCCCGCCTTCTTGTCGTAGATGTAGAACTCGAGCGAACGGAGGTCCTCCGGCTCGAGGCGACCGGGCAGCCGCTGCCCCATGAAGTGCCGCTCGAGGTCGGCGATCGGGATCGTCACCTCGATCCACTCGCCCTTCGAGGTCGCGAAGGGCGCCCAGTAGCCCGCGGCGCCCATCGCGCGAGCCGCCTTCGCGCCGAGGCGGTACTCGCGACCATCGCCCTTCACCCGGAGCTTCACCGCGTCGAAGCCGGCAAAGAGACCTTCCGGAAGATCCACCCGCATCGAGCTGAAGCCGCCGTTGTTCTCGAGCGAGGTCTCGCCGTCGAAGACGACCGTGCCGCGGGAGGTCGAGATCCGTCCGGTCGAGAGTCCGCCCATGACGCCGTCGAGCACCGTCGCCCACCGCTTCGCCTCGGCGGCGTCGTCGAAGGCGAAGACCATGCGGCTCGCGGCTTGCGAGGACGCTCGCGCGACCGCCGCGGAGGCGGGCACCGAGTCGCTCCCTGCCGTCGCGGCTCGCGCCGCCGCGGGAGCGGCGAGCTCGCCCTGGGAGATCGCCGAGACGAGGGAGTCGATGATGCGTCGGTACGCCCACGCCTGCTCGCGGTCGTCCTCCATCGCGTCGATTTCGGCGAGCCGGGACGCGATTCGTCGCCGCGCCTGCGGCTCGATCCCGTAGCCATCGACGAGGATCGCCGCCTCAAGCGCCGTGGCGTAGATCGCCGCGCATGCGGCGGGGTTGCCGTCGTTGAAGATCGGGGCGCCGCGGGAGACCGCGTTCTCAAGGAGGGTCATGAGCGGGGCGACCTGCTTCGGCGGCATGAGCACGCGGTCGATGAGATGCACCACCCCGTTCGACGCGGGGACGTCGGCGGTCTCGACCACCGCGTCCGCGACGAGCAGGCGGTCACGGACCGCGGCGAGCTCGAGCGAGGTGCCGGCGAGGGTCTCGACCGAACCGCGCCCGACGAGGTCGGCGGCGTCGAGACGCCCGGCGACCACGTGGTGCTTGAGGATCCTCACGAGCGTCTCGCGGTTCCGCGGCTCGAGGAGCGAGGCGACCGTGCCCTCGGGAAGCTTCGCGAACGCCTCGTCGGTCGGGGCGAAGACGGTGAAGGGACCCTCCCCCGAGAGCGCCCCCGCAAGCCCCGCCTCGGTCACCGCCGCCACGAGCGTCTTGAGGCGACCGCTCGACACCGCCACGGCGGGAATCGTCTCGTTCGCGGTCGGTAGAGCCGACAGCGGGGTCGTGGGGGCAGCGAGGAGCAGACCGAGGAGGGCGAGTCGGGTGACCATCTTGGGGGACTCCGAGGGCGGGCGGTCGTCTGGCTCCATGAGAGCGGACCGACACGACCGCAGGGTTGCTTCCGCCGCTTCGTCCTGGGGTCCGGTCGCCGATGCAACGGAGTCGATGGATGCCGGCGACGGGGTCGAGGCTGAGGTCGAGGCTGAGGTCGAGGCTGAGGTCGAGGCT
>Ga0194119_10006127_pt1 | contig 17605 bp, 18 predicted proteins | sample TA2MahC100mmetaG_FD_148620 | JGI IMG/M metagenome (GOLD analysis project Ga0194119, IMG submission 148620) | Freshwater microbial communities from Lake Tanganyika, Tanzania - TA2015018 Mahale Deep Cast 100m | ecosystem: Environmental > Aquatic > Freshwater > Lake | place: Tanzania: Lake...
AAGAAAGTTCTGCTAGGAAATGATCTCTGGGAGCATGCCTACTACCTCAAATACCAGAATAGAAGACTGGAATACCTTGCTGCTTGGTGGAATGTGGTCAATTGGAATAGGGTCACAGAGCTCTTTAGTCAATAAAGAAGATCATGAGGATCAAGAGTAGGGGGCGGGGGTAAGAATCGGGACGACTGAGATCTACTGAGTAGTTGATGGTATCGATGAGATCGCTGAATCCTTAGCGGTGGCTAAAGAGGATAATTTTGAATCTATAACCATGCTATTTGTTGTGCTCACTAGATCTTCCTAGTTAACCGATCAATTAGATACAAGAATAAGAGAAGAGTTAAGAGGTAAGGGAAGCCCAAGACATGTGCCAGATCTAATATTACAGGCGCCATAGCTACCTAAAACAAAGAGCAACAAAAATAAATTAGTCGAACTTGCTGTAGTTGATTCAATTAATGGCAGGGCGGTTAGAAATAGCGGTGGCTTGGCTAATCCGCAAGCATTAGATTGGTTTGCAACTTTAGATATTTAATTTTCCTAAGAGCTAGACGGTTTTTACTTATTTAACTCCTAGCTATTACCTCTTCGGTTAATCCATGATAGTTTTATGACAACAATAAATAGCAGTAAGGGATAACAATGAGCACACCTCTTTATTTGATTGCAACCATCTACCCAAAGGCTGAGCACATAGATTTCTTAAAACAGGAGTTTGCCAACTTCGTTAGTGAAGCATACATGGAGCCAGAGTGTGAAATGTATGACTTGGCCCAAGGCGAGGGTGAGGATACTTGGGTAGTGATGGAGAAGTGGTCAAGTAAAGCATCATGGGATGACCACATTCTTACCCCCCATGTTAAACACATGAATAGCATTGATAAAAAATTCTTTAGGCAACCAACTGATTTAGGATTTCTAAATCCTGTACCCGTTAAGTAATTAGGTGATTTGAGAAAAATGGCAAACAAATTAGTTGCTGGAGTTGACTCCTCTACCCAATCGGTAAAGGTGGTAATTAAGGATGCTAGTACCGGCAAATTATTACGCGAGGGAAAAGCTGCTCACCCAGATGGTACTGAGGTGCATCCATCACATTGGATAACAGCTTTAGGTAAGGCGATTGATTTGGCAGGTGGCATATCTGATGTAAGTGCTATCTCAGTTGCCGGTCAACAACATGGCTTTATCGCCTTGGATCAAAGTGGTGAGGTAATCCGCAACGCCTTACTTTGGAATGATCTTAGATCGGCAAAGGCGGCGCAGGATTTAAATCAAGAGTTTGGTGGTGCAAAAACAACCGCGGATGCTATTGGTTCAATACTAGTTGCCTCCTTTACCGTAACCAAGTTGAGATGGATGGTTGATAATGAGCCGGAGAATGATAGAAAGTTAGCTGCCATTGCACTGCCCCATGATTGGATTTCCTGGCAATTACAAGGTGGTAAAGATTTTAATAAATTATTTACAGATCGAAGTGATGCTTCAGGCACTGGATACTTTTCGCCCGATACAAACACTTATCGCAAAGATTTATTAGAGATCGCCTTACGCCAAAGTCGAGATATTTACCTACCGGTAATTGGAAAGTATGACCAATTTGCTGGGGTAACAACGGGTGGTATTCCAGTTGCAGCCGGAGCTGGGGATAATGCAGCTGCTGGCTTTGGTTTAGGAGCAAAAAGTGGCGATCTAATAATCTCTCTTGGTACAAGTGGCACCGCTTTTTTTGTCTCAGATACACCAAGTAAGGATCAAACAGGAGAGGTAGCTGGCTTTGCAGATTTAACTGGCAGATACCTGCCATTAGTTTGCACCTTAAATGCCGCCAGAGTTCTAGATTCAGTTGCAAGATTACTTGGCAAATCCCATGATGAGATTGGCAGATTAGCGCTACGCGCAAGAGCTGGTGCTGATGGATTAACTATGCTGGGTTACTTTGAGGGTGAGCGCACACCTAATCGACCAGATGCCAAAGGATTATTAACTGGCATTACTAATAGTAATTTAACTGCAGAGAATATTTGCCGAGCTGCGATTGAGGCCATTATTTGTGGATTGGTAGATTCAATTGCCACTTTACAATCCTCCGGTGCCAAAATAGAACGGGTAATGATTATTGGTGGCGCAGCTAAAAATCCAGGAGTTGGGCCAATTGCATCAGCAATCCTAGGTAGACCAGTTACTACCTTTCCGCCAAGAGAGTTTGTTGCCGATGGTGCCGCAAGACAGGCAGCTTGGGCGCTATTAGGTCAATTACCAGATTGGCAGATTCCAGATTTAATTGAGTTTAATGAAAAGCCTGCAAATTTTGTGCTTGAACAACATCGAAAGTTGAAGGAGAAATCTCCAGTAGTAGATCAAATACCTTTTGACTCTACTAATTAGACTCTTTTCTTGATCTAAATTTTAGAGATATGAATATCCCCAGGCTCAAGATTGATCAAATCTACGCCAGAATTAAAAGCATCCGGTGGGCAACTCATCGGCTCAACTGCCAATGATTTTCTTGAATTACTACTGCCATTTCGATCTGCAGTATGAATTTGAATCCCATTTGAGGCTGAATCAAATCCTAGAATAACCCCACTTCCATTCTCATCTATCAGTTCAACTTGCCAAGCTAATCCATTTTGGTACCTAAAGGCATGATCGATAAATAGGGCACCGATTTGTCTTAAGTTTCTAAAATCAAACTCAGTATTACTACATGGGCTTAACTCTGTAGGTAGGAATCTTCGAGAATCTACCTTCAGATACTGATCAGCTAGAAGTTTGAGAGATACTTGATTATTTTTCGTTGCCTTACCCGCGACCAGATAGGTATGAATCGAAACGCCATACGGTGCGGGGATACTTCCAATATTTTTGCAAGAAATTTCAACATGCAAACTCTTATCTTGAATTTGATAAATAACTGATAGATCTAATTTTCCCGGATATATGGTGGGTGAATCTAAGACGTAATCTAGCTCTAAGCCATTCTTACGCTTATTTGTAATTTCGCAATCACGATATGCCACCAAGCCATGAAGTGCATTTGATCGGACTGGCTCATTAATCGGTAGTTGATAATTAGTTTGTGCGTAGCTGTACCGACCATCTCGAATCCGGTTGGGCCATGGCACCAGAATACTGCCTGGATATAAGTCAGTTGCCGTCTCAGGCTCAATCAAATGAAAATCCTGATCAGTTAAACCAATTAGTGTGCTACCAAGAGTATTTAACTTGGCCACAATCTCACCTTGGCTAATCACTTCGATCGTCACAAAACTATTTTCTCTTTTGGCTAACTTATGGCTGTAATTGCTGAAATAAGATTTAGCGTATGACTCCCTCCTTAAAGTCAAAGTTTAGGGTTTTCATCAGACGATGGATATCTCAGTATGTGAGCCTGAATTTCTTGCCAGTATTTAATGTTACTTAATCGTTATCTCAATCCTTAGAAACCACCTGTATACTGCCCGAGATTGGGATAAGAACCCAATTACTGGTTGCCTAAGTAAAAGTTGGCAATTTAGCTTCGATCTAGGGAGGAGAGATACATGTTAAAGATTCGCAATCGTCGAGGCCTAGCCTTGGCGAGCGTTATCTCCAGCTTAGCTCTTGTACTTTCTGCTTGTGCATCCGACTCTGATTCTGGATCTGCAAGTGGCGATGATGCATGGTTTGCGGAAGCTGCAGATAAATTGGAGTGCAAGGGTAAGACCATTAAAGGTGTTACTGAAAACACTCCACCAGGACAGTATGTAAAGAGCGACATTATTCCAGCATTTGAAGCTGCAACTGGAATGAAGGTTGATCTTGAGACGACTTCTTGGGATGAGATGTATAGCAAGGCTATAAATGATATGGAAGCAAAGACCGGCATTTATGACTTTGTATACATTGAACAAGATATTATTTATCAGTATTTGAAGAATAACTATCTAGCAAATATCAGTAAGACAATTGCTGAGAATGCAGATCTACAAGCACCATCATTTGACTTCGGTAAGTTCACCTCATTTATTGATAATTTCAAGGATGCAAATGGTGATGTTTACGGAGTTCCAATGGAGGCTTTCGTAAAGGTATACCTATACCGAACAGATTTGTTTAATGATCCAGCGATCAAAGATTCATTCAATGCGAAGTACAAGAGAGATCTTGTACCAGCTACAAATTACAAAGAGTATAAGGAAATTGCTGAGTTCTTCACCGAATACGGTAAGGGCAAAGATATATGGGGAACCACAGTTCAGGCTGTTACCGGTCACCCAGCTTCCTTCTACGAGTTGTTCGAATCAATCCTTCCAACTAATGGCGTTTACAACTGGGGTATCAATAATGGAAAAGCTACCTCTGCTAATGGTGGATCAATGGATAGCAAAGCCGCTAAGGATGCATTCGCATTCTGGGTAGGCCTACTAAAACAAGCTCCACCTGAGTCGAAGCAATCAACTTGGACAGAGGTTGGTACAACATTTGCTGCTGGCCGTGCTGCTCAAGGTTGGGTATATGGCGAGAACGTAGCTTGGATTGCAACTGATGAGTCAAAGTCAAAGGTTGTAGGAAATGTTGGCGTAACTCTGCCTCCACTAGGAAATCCACAAGTACTTGAAGATTCTAAGTCAGGTAAGGGTTACCTTGGATATTACGACGGTGGCGCATTTGGTGTTCCAGCAACATCTAAGAACATCAACTGTTCAATTTTGTTCCAGCAATATCAAGGGCAGGAATCAGTACAGGCCAAGTGGGCTGCTGCTGGTTCACGTATCGTTATGGAATCAACCTATAGCGATCCAATTGTTCAAGAAATGGACGTAAAGACAAACGGCTACTACACATTTATGAAGGATCAGGGTCCACTATTCCGTGGTGCCCCTCCATTCCCATTCCATTCTGCTGTACGTGAAGTCGTTGCGCCATTTATTTATGACGCAATTGCAGGAAAGATATCTACTTCAGATGCTCTAGATAAGGCTGCAAAAGCTGCTGATGCTGAGATGAAGAAGTTAGGTTACTAACTTCCAAAATATAAAGCGGTAAATCAATGGAGGGCTCCTATGAGTCCTCCATTGACCATTAAGGAGTAAATTGAACAAGGGTCACTCAAATAGATTGGGTTGGATTTTACTTTCACCCTCTCTATTAGTACTTGGTATTGCAGGTTTGGCACCATTCTTCTATGTAATTTATGTTGGTACTCACAGTTGGAATGTATTTTCTAAAGAGCGCGGAAAAGTATTTGTTGGTGTTCAAAATTATCGTGACTTGGTCTTTGATAGTGCATTTTTAGGAACTTTAAGTAGAACTTTAATTTTTTCATTTGTAGTAGTAACAATTGAATTAGTCCTAGGATTTATTTTGGCACTTTCCCTTATTAAAGATTTTAAGGCTAAGACTTTTTTTAGAACCGTATATGTTTTGCCAGTGGTAGTAGCTCCAATTGCGGTAGGAGCAACTTGGCGATTAATGATGGCTCAGGGGCATGGCCCAATTCCATTTTTCTTGAACAAATTTTTTGGATGGGACTTTAATACTGGAGCTAGTACCACCCAAGCTTGGATTGCAATCTTATTAATGGATATCTGGCATTGGACTCCATTTGTGACATTGACATTGCTTGCAGGACTTTTGGCAATACCTAAAGAGCCAGTGGAAGCTGCCTCAGTTGATGGGGCAAATAGATTTCAAATGCATAGATACTTGATCTTGCCAATGCTACTGCCAGTAATTCTAATTACTGTCTTTATTCGAATAATGGACTCGCTACGAAGCATGGAGGATGTTTACATGCTTACAAATGGTGGTCCAGGAAGCAGTACAACATTTGTAGGTCTACATATATTTAGAACCGTCTTTGCAAAACAAGATTATGGCTATGGCTCCTCTATGTCGTTATTGGTTCTCTACTTCACAATTGTGATTTGCTGGTTATTATTTAATGCTCTTACTGGCAAAGAATCGAAGCGAAAAGTATGAATACAAAATTAGCGCAGTCAAGATTTACCTCAATTTTTTCAACTTTCAATAGGTATGTTTTATGGTCCGTACTGACAATTTTTACCTTGGGACCTATTTACTGGATGTTTGTCGTTTCATCTCGCTCACCGGTTGAGGTTTACGACAAGCCAAATCTAATAATTGATTCCTTTTACGCTGAAAACTATACAAAAGTGTTTCAAGACCGAGTTGTTAGAAACTATATGGTTAATTCACTTATCGTAGCTACAACTAACGCTGTCTTAGTAACAATACTCGCACTTTTTGCTACCTATGCGTTAACCAGATGGAAATTGAAGGGATCAGACAGTGTTTTCTTCTGGACTATCACTAATAGAATGGCACCGCCTGCTGCATTTATCTTACCAAACTTCTTAATATTTACTCAGGTCGTAAAATTTGGTGACTTCATGTTATTTGATACCAAAATTGGTTTAATTCTGGTTTATTGTCTATTCAATTTACCGTTTGCCATTTGGTTATTAAAGGGAATGTTAGAAGGAATTCCCTTGGAATTAGATGAGGCAGCCTTAGTAGATCGAGCAAGTCGCATGCAAGTATTATTTAAGATAATTGTTCCACTCGCCGCCCCTGGACTTGCTATTACATTTATTTTAACGTGGGTGTTTGCATGGAATGAATATCTGCTTGCTGCGAGCCTATCTTCCTCTTCGGCCAGAACTATTACTACTCGCCTAGCAGAGTATGTGACCACGACTGGAACTAATTATGGAGAGTTAGCCGCAGTTGCAATTATTGCAACTTTGCCGGCAATAATTTTTCTCACTTTCATTCAAAAATATATTGTCACAGGTCTTACCTTTGGCGCAGTTAAGGAGTAAGCGTGGCAAAGATTAAGAAACCTAGAAATGGCTTTTTGCCCATGAAAACAAACTTGTTTGATCGGATTTTTATAGGCGCAGTTTTCCTAGTTGCCTTAAGTTTGATTTGGATGAGATTCTTAGAACCTAAAGGTCTATCACTATGGACATCAACCGCTATTTCAATTATTGTGGCCACCATCATTGCGCGGAAGGGTTAATTTTATGAAAGCTTTAGTGCTAGAAGAAAAAGGCAGGTTAAATCTTCGTGAAATTGAATTAAATGAAGTACTCTCTCCAACTGATGTAAAGATTAAAATTCATACCGTTGGAATTTGTGGAAGTGATGTCCACTATTACACACATGGTGGCATTGGAACATTTATTGTTAAAGCACCAATGGTCTTAGGACATGAGGCAGCTGGTACGGTGGTTGAGGTTGGAAGCGCTGTTAAGAAGTTTAAAGTTGGTGACCGTGTTTGCATGGAGCCAGGTATTCCAAACTTTGAAAGTAATGAGACATTAACTGGCGTTTATAACTTAGACCCAGAGATTAAATTCTGGGCAACTCCTCCATACCATGGTGTTTTAAGACCTTTAGTGATTCACCCTGCTGCCTTAACTTTCAAGTTACCTGACAATGTTTCTTTTGCTGAAGGTGCAATGATCGAACCGGTATCAGTTGGCATGCATTCGGTGGTAAAAGCTAGGCCAGTGATTGGTGATATTGCTGTAGTAATTGGTGCTGGCACAATTGGAATGGTTACAGCTCTTTGCGCAATTGCAGGAGGTTGTAGTCGCGTAATTATTCTTGATGTTGTAGACGAAAAATTAAAATTAGCTGAAACCTTAGGTCCGATTACTGGTGTAAATTCGAAGAATTCAAACCCAATTTCAAGAGTGAAAGAGTTAACTAATGGAGTTGGTGCAAACATAGTTTTTGAATGTAGTGGTAATGAAAAGGCAGCTTCCACAGCCGTTGATCTCCTAGCACCTGGTGGTACAATAGTTCATGTTGGAATTCCGCTTTCACCGATAAGTTATGATGTTTCAAAGGCTATCTCAAAAGAAATTCGTGTCGAAAATGTATTTAGGTATAGAAATGTTTATCCAAGAGCAATCAACTTAATTGCAAGTGGAAAATTGAATCTAAAGCCGCTCATTACAGATGACTTCACGTTTGAAGACAGTATTAAGGCTTTTGACTTTGCCGTAAAAATGCCAGCAAAATCAGTAAAAGTTCAAATACAGTTTCCTCAATAGTTAACAGGAAACCATGAGTGCAGATCCCATTTTGAGTTCAAGCTCAATCATGGATCGACTTTCCTTAACTGGTAAGAATGCTCTAGTTACAGGCGGCAACAAAGGTATCGGAAGAGCCATTGCCCATGCATATGCCCAAGCAGGAGCGAATGTTGCCGTAATCGGTAGAAATGAAGAAGATAATATAAAAGTAGTTGAGGAATTAACCTCTTTATATAAAAAAATAGATGCTAAACCTTATGCCTGTAATGTTACAGATGAAAAACTGGTTTTTCAGGTTATGGGAAAAATAGTAAAAGATTTTGGATCTATTGAAATAGCTTGTAATAATGCTGGAATTGCAGAATGGGTAGATGCGGAGATCATGCCCTATTCAAATTGGCAAAAAATGATTGCAAACAATTTAGACTCAGCATTTCTTTGTGCTAAAGCACAAGCACAACATATGATTAAAAAGGGTTATGGCAAAATATTATTTACGGCATCCCTTTCTGGAAAAGTTTCAAATTACCCTCAACACCAAGCCAATTACAATGCAGCAAAAGCAGGTGTAATTTCATTAACTAGATGTCTTGCCACAGAGTGGGCTCCCAAAGGAATAAGAGTTAACTCTCTCTCTCCTGGTTTCACAATAACTCCGCTTTTGGATGAGTTAATAAAGACTGAACTGGGTAAACAATATTACTCAGAGTGGATTTCTAGAATACCCATGAAAATTATGGGGGAGGTTTCAGATATGCAAGGGGCTGCAGTATTCCTCTCTTCCGAAGCCTCAGATTATGCAACGGGAATAGACCTAGTTATAGATGGGGGATATTTAGCATGGTAGATAGAGACCCCGTACTAAATAGCAAGAGTATTATGGAAAGATTTTCCTTAAAGGGGAAAACTGCTCTTGTTACAGGCGCCGGTCAAGGTATTGGTAGAGCGTTAGCACATGGTTTGGCAGATGCTGGCGCTGATGTTGCAGTTGTTGATATAAATTTAGATCTGGCGCAAAGTGTTTCAGCTGAAATTCTGAAAAGAAATTCAAATGTAAAAAGCATAGCGCTTCAAATTGATGTAACTAATCCTGAAAAAGTAAATCATATGGTCGATCAAATTGTAGAAAATTGGGGTAAATTAACTATTGCTTGTAACAACGCTGGAATCGGTCAGTGGGTAGATACTTTAGATATGAGCTACTCGGACTGGCAGCGTATGATTAGAATTGATTTAGATTCAGTTTTTTTATGTTCACAAGCTGAAGCGCGTCATATGATAAGAAATAAATATGGAAAAATTATTAACACAGCATCAATGTCTGGCTATATTGCTAATTATCCGCAAGGACAATCTCATTACAACACAGCCAAGGCAGGGGTTTTATCCTTAACTAGATGCTTGGGAACTGAGTGGGCAGAAAAAGGTATTCGCGTGAATTCCCTTTCACCGGGGTATACAAGAACTTCTTTGGTTGCGGAGTTGCTCAAAACTGAGTTAGGCCAAAAAGTAGGTCCAATATGGCTAGCAAGAATTCCACAAAATAGAATGGCTGAGGTTACAGATTTACAAGGTGCGGTTAATTTCATGGCCTCTGAAGCATCAGATTATATGACCGCATCCGATATCGTGGTAGATGGCGGGTATTTAGCTTGGTAGTAAAAATCTAAAAATATTTTTCTATAAATTTATTTCTAAATTTATCTTCTGGATCATATTTACCAAGCAGCTCCCTAAAGTTTTCATACCTTGGATAACGCCCTATAATTTGCTCTTTTGTGGTTGAAAATAGTTTTCCCCAATGTGGACGCCCGTTATTCTGACCCAAGATCTTTTCAATCACTGGTAGGAACGAATCTATATCTGCAGATCTTTTCCAAGTGAAATGAAAACCAACAGTCTCTCTTTGATAAGCCCCACTTAACCATAAATCATCCGCGCTCATAGTTCTTATCTCGGTGGAATAAACTCGGGATGCAATTTCATTACCAATCTCTGAAAGCTGTTTAATGTAGTTTTGCACAAACCTTCTATCGACAAGATACTCAGTTTGAACCTCATCTCCTGAAGCAGGTGAAGAGTCTAATTTAAAATGAGGTAATCGATAAAGCCACTTTCCAGATGTAGCCATCTGCTCAGTGCACGTTGATGGATCATTTACCTTTACCGGATGTTGATTTGCTTTGGCTAAATTACCGCCGAATTCGTTGTTGGCAAGTTGTGGAAATTGATCATTATCTAAAAATTTCATCCATATTTGACCCGTATTATTCTTAGACCAATTACTAAAATAACTTACGCTGTAAGCTTTATCAAAAATATTATCAAAATTATTTGCTACAGATTGAATTGGAACATTTTCATAAACAACTTGTTTTACAGAGAAACTTTTAATAACTTTTAATTCAATTTTTGTAAATACTCCTAAAGATCCAAAAGAGACAACAAATCCTGGAAATGTTTGAAAATCTTTACGGCTAATTGAAAGTGTCTCACCCGAAGCTAAGATCATTTCTATTCCTACTACTGAGTCGGAAAGAACTTTATTTCTACTGCCAGACCCGTGTGTGCCTGTCATTATGGCACCTGCAATAGTTATATCCCCAAGTGATGCTAAGTTGGGAAGTGCCCAACCATTATTTTCTAAATACCTTGACAGATGTGTATAAGAAGTACCAGCTGAAACTCTAACTGTTTGATTTTGAGTATCTATTTCAAAGTTTGGTTCCAATTTTTTTAGCGAAATTAGAGTTCCTGTTGTATCCGCAATTTCACTGAAAGAATGACCGGTCGCCAGTACTTTCACTTTTTTTGACTTTTTAACAACTTTTTGTAATTGTGTCAGAGAATCAATCTCAATATACTCTTCAGCTCTAAATGCTACGTTTCGTGCCCAATTTTGCATCAAGAAACTACCTTACAATTAACCATTAGGCAAAACCATTGTTTTTCGTCCTTTACCAGACTTAAAAGCATGTAAAGCATCTTCATATTTGTCCAAGGGATATCGATCAGAAATCATAGCATCGGCATTTAATACGCCATTAGTGAATAACTCTACTGCACGATCAAATGAATGAAGGACTGCCATAGATCCGACAATAGTTATTTCTTTGTTGTAGATCCAAAACGGATTTATCCCAACCTTTGCATCTTGATTTGCAACACCAAATTGTAAAAAAGTTCCACCTGGCATTACATAACTTAATCCGTCTTCTATAGCTGCTATGACTCCGGTGCAATCTATTACTACATCAAATCCACGTGGTTGATTAAATTTAGAGGCTGAAGTTGCAACATTTGTAAATCCAAGAGTTTTCGCTGTCTTCAATTTTTCTTCATTCAAATCGACTATTGAAATCGAAGCTGCACCATTTACACGTGCTAATTCAGCCATCATCAATCCCATAGTTCCAGAACCATAAATTAAGTAGTGAGATCCTGGAATTCTTGGTAGCTGGTCATACCCACGAACTGCACATGAAAGTGGTTCGATAAGTGCAGCTGATTCTAAATCTACACCTCTAGAAAGCTTGTGAATATTTTTCTTAGGTGAGAGTAAGTATTGAGCCGCAGCACCTGGCATAGATACGCCAAGTGCATTCCAACTTTCACAAAGATTTCCCCTAGCTCGACGGCAATAAAAACACTCGCCACAATGAACTGATGGATCAATTGCAACTGGGTCGCCAATTTCTAAATTTGTAACATCTTTGCCAATCTCCACAATTGTTCCAGTCATTTCATGCCCTGGAATTATTGGAAATTTAGGAGCAAACTCACCTTCAAATATATGTAAATCTGTTCCACAAATTCCAACAGCGGCAACCTCCACCACTACCTGAGTACTGCTTGGAGATGGATCTGGCACATCGATAATTTCGATTTTGCCAGGGGTGACTACAGAAACTGCTTTCATTGCCCAAGTAAACCACGTAACACAGTTATTGAACAAGGGCAGGTTAATCACAGGAAAGTTACTTTAACTAATGGCAAGAATTATTAACTATCGGGAACTTTATCTATCGTGAGAAAATTGATTCGATGTATGAATTCTATTTCCAATTAAACTGTATAGGCTTTACTAGTGACAGTGTTGGCTTTTGGCAGTTTAAATCCCGATTTAGTTGCCTATGCTAAAAACTTGCCCTCACTTGGTCAGACTGTAACTGGAGAAAAATTGTTAGGATTTCCGGGAGGAAAAGGATTAAACCAAGCAATTGCAGCGAAACAATCCGGCTGGGAAGTTCTAATGGTCGGCGCGCTTGGAAGAGATAGTGAGGGTGATTTCTAAACAAAGTATCGCTGATGAAGATATCGATTCAAGATATATCTCTAGGATTGAAACTCAAACCAGTATTGCGGTAATTGAAGTATCAGCCGATGCACAAAATAGAATTTTGATTATTCTGGGGGCAAATGCAAGTGTGAAATTTGAGGAAAAATATCTTTTGTCACCTAAACCTCCTAAGGTTTGCCTTGCCCAACTTGAAACTCCAATTACCTAGGTAAGTGAATTGTTAGCAAAGTCAAAAAGGGCAGGCATTATCACAATTGGGGTGGAACTTCGCTCTTTTTCAACCCAAATGGGACCTCGCCTAACGGCTCATACTTTCTGACAATAAAAGAAACCAACCAACTTCCCAATCTGCTCAGAAAATGACAACAGGCACAAGTTATAAGGGATTAAGCAAAAAGGTTGACTAAAAGAATAAGAATAAGACCTATATCTGCATCAAAAAAAGTAATAAGTTAGTTTGGAGTAAAGGCATTGCTCTAAAGAGTGCAGCGCCAGCTGTTACGCCAAGACCAACCTCAGCTGTAAGCGCGAGCCCATCAGCAACACCAACCCCGATGTCCTTTGAAAAATAACTGCCCAATTCAAAACTTCGCAGACGAGATTACTCAGAGCAATTACCAAGAGAGTCGCTACCAGATGGCGATCATGATCTAACTGCTACCAATGGTCCAAAGAGTCTTTGATAACAAGTGATGCCGAGTATGTTTTATCAACCATTGATTCTCTAGGTGATAACGATCCAGCACTTATTGCCAATCGTGAACTACCAACGGTATTTGTCTTCAATCAAAAGGCGCCAGGGAGATTACAGCTAAGTGCCAAGCGGATTGCTTCTTATCTAGAGACCTTGAAGGCTCTAAGTTCAAGGCGCCAGCTTCATATCTATCTTGGAGATTCATATCCATTTGCTAGCGAAAACCCGGTAGCCGTCAGTCATGCCCCAGCTCCATCATTTAAGAAGCTCAACAATCTTGCTGCCATCTATACCCGTTTTATCTATCCTCATAGCCAATCACTTAGAAATTTCTCCACCTAGCGTGAAAAGATCGATCCCAGATCAATCAAGAGTTGAAGTGTCGCTAAGAGCTACTAACGCCCTCTCGCCATAGGATTGGAAGCAAGAAACCCCTCGATGTATTAGATCGAGGGGCTTCTTTTCGTTGTGCTGATGATGAGAGGACTTTTCCCTATACCGTAGGCGTCGCACTGACCGCCCATCGAACTTCGGTCTAGTCAGTTTCCCAACTTACCTCCATCTGCTTTCCAACCCGTCTAGTCATTTCTCGGTCGACCCAGGATGCGATTGGCACTTGTAGCTATTGCTAACTACTAACCGATACTTCCTCTAAACGTCCTACCTCACATTTCCACACAGAAATCGAAGTAGTGAGCGCACTAAACTCCTCCTGAGTAGGTGCGTCAAGAGTTTCCCAAGAATATTTTCTGAACTATTAATTGAGAGTTGAGGATTTGAAGGCGCGGGCCAAACCAGAAAAGAAAAAATGAGGAGCCTTGAATTACATGCAAGTAATTCGCTCATCTAATCAACTACTATTGTGAAAGATATTTGCTAACCGGGAGAGAGATGAGAAGCCTGACTGATTTCAGGAACTTTGATATCAAGAACTTTGATCTCTTGTTGATCAATTACTTGAACAAGATCTCCCTACCAGTGCTTCGAGTATCACTTGGGGTGGTCTTTATCTGGTTCGGCGCCCTAAAACCCTTTGGCGACTCCCCAGCCAATGAGGTGATAACCAAGACCATCTACTGGTTTGATCCAGATCTATTCATCCCAATCCTTGGCATCTGGGAGATGCTAATTGGCCTTTGCCTGCTCTACGCCCCGCTGATCCGCCTTGGCCTATTTCTATTGGCGCTGCAGATGCCCGGGACCTTTCTGCCATTGATTCTCCGCCCCGAGATCTGCTTTATCAGCTTTCCTCTTAATCTCACCCTTGAGGGGCAATACATAGTCAAGAACTTGATATTGATCGGAGCCGCCGCGGTGGTGGGAAGCAAGTTAGTCCCAATCAGAGCCAGCAGGCGATAGATGTATGCCGTCATCTTCCGCTCCATTAGGACTAATGCCCATGAAGAGCTCTATCAGAGCCAGGCTAAGAATATGGAGGCGTTAGTAAAGAGTATTCCTGGCTATATCTCCCACTTCAGCTATAGAGACCCAGCATCTAGATCTGGAGTAACCATCGCCTACTTTGAAAGCCTGGAAGCAATCAAAGCCTGGCGAGAGAACCCCGAACATCTAGAGGCCCAAGAGCTAGGAAGAGGGCTCTTCTATAGCTGGTATGAGATCCAAGTAGTAAAGCTTGAGAGGGGATATGAGTGGTCTTTGGGGGAGTGACTGGGAGCAAGGACACTTCTATGTAGAGAGTAAGAAGAGACCCTAGTAGATCGATAAGGATTCATCGGCTTGTTCTAGGGATTAGCAAGATTGATTCCACTACAATTCACGTGTGGCCAATCAGATTGAAACAAACATTGAGATAAGCCACGAGAATCGCAATAAGGCTACCGTTCTTTTCCGTATATTCTTATCGATACCAGTCGTCATATTTCTATGGCTCTTCACAGAGGCCGCCGAAGAGGCTTCAACCTTGAATTTATTGGTATTTACGCTTCCCGTCGCCGCGGCATTGGTGGTTCGCCATGTTTATCCAAGTTGGTTGTTAAGTTTCAACCATGCAATCCTTGAATTCGAAACTAGGTTTGTCGCATATCTGCTTCTGTTGACCGATGACTATCCAAGTTTTGAACGGAATCCTAAAGTTTCAGTCATTCTCCCCGATGTTGAGGGTGGTAAGCGACTAGACCGTTGGCTCCCACTTTTTAAGTGGTTGTTGGCGATACCTCTCTACATCGTCGGGGCGATCTATGTCGTTCTAACAATCTTCACCACATTCTTCGCTTGGATCATCACGGCAGTGTCTGGCAGGTATCCAGATTGGGCCGGGAACATCGCATTAGGCACAATCAAGTATTGGAATCGAGTGTTCGGTTATGCCTTTGTATTGGTAACCGATGAATATCCATCATTCAAGCTTGACTGAAGAAAGTTTTTCCGGCTTACGGGGCCGACTCTTCTCTTTTAGCTCGGCTCAGTATCAGGCCTTCTGTCGGGCGACAGTACTTAACCACTTCTGTCGCTCGCGTTTTTGCATCTTTTCGATCGAATACCTGAGCATAGTTCTTGGCATTCGAGCACTGTGCTTAGTCAAGAATTTCCGCAAGTCGCTTAAACTGTTCTTGCCCACTTCCCTCAGCATCCAACCGGAGGCCTTGTGTATGAGATCATGAGGATGGCTCAAGAGGCGCTTGGCCAACAACAGCGTGGGCCTATTATCCCCATTCCGGATGAATGAAAAAGTCATCAATATAGCAACTCTCTGAGTCCAAAGATTTCTTGATTGCACCAACTTGAGCAAGAACTCCCGCGACTTGGGATCCCCGATCAGGTATGCGCCCATATAGGGCGCGGATGCATCAACAAGATCCCAGTTATTGACTACCTTTCCACTCCTCACCATCTGCACGTACGCATCGAAAAGTCTCTTTCGCTCTTCCTCCTTTTTGGCAGTATTGAACTGCAATACCAAAATAACCAGGGCGACAAACCTCTCTTCGTGGAATCGACTCTCTGCTAGTTTACGAAGTTGATCTAGAGGCAAACTCACATTTTCTGCAGCTATCTTTCTTGAAACAGGCACTCGAACACCGAGGAATCGATCCCCTGCGCCATAGCCCCCAGGTTGCGTTCTATAGAAAGTGAGATATTTCTTGGCTAGCCTAGCGTTTGCCATCGAACGCATCTGTCTCCGAATTGTTTGGGCTGTGCCTGACATAACCAAATATTTGCAGACTGCGAGCGCCCTGCCAAGAGCCTATTGCTAGTCATTTCCACCGAACCTCATCAACCAAATCGCAGATCGCTATTTTCCCGCGCAAAATAATGATCCTAAAGTGGGTTGCGTAGGGATTGAAACTACGATCCGGTGATTAAGAGTTAGCAGAAGATCTCTCTCCAGCACAACCAAGCCACTGTTTCGAGCGCACCGTAGCCTGGTCTTATTCGAGAGTACCTCACGATCTTGCTACCGAGAGAACTCCAAGGCACATTTCATCAGAAGACCCCTCACCCCATGTCACATAGCGCGGTGGGAGGTTTTTTAACGAGGGTATGAGCTGACGAACTTTGGGATCGTGGGTGCACTCAATTCGGATTACATCTCCGGCCTTAACTTCAAGTGGGGTTTTCAGTGGAATAGGTGATTGATCATCAAAATCGTACTTTTCGACATCGATGATGGTCTGCTCTCGTGCCGTCCCGGGATTGAGGGTCATCTTGAGCTTGCGGCCCAAGAGATGCATATGAGGAGCAGCGGTCACGATTGTGTAGTTGGATCTGACTCTCTGATCGCACTTGCTTACGACATCCGGCTGAGGAAAGAAAGGATCCTTTCCACATATTGCCGCAATACCAAGTAACTCTAGTTCTGCGCTGCCTTTTGTTCGTTTAGATAGATCTTTCACCGCTTCGGCGCGATTACAGAGCGGGCCAGTTATCCCCTCGGGGCAGGCTAATTCGACAGGTGCGGCAAAGAGCTCGATGTTCAAAGGTTTGACATTGGCTTCTGCGATCGGCACCGCTTCAATAACGACTTTTGATTGGTCTGCCTCTATTTTCCCGCCGGTAGCTGCGAGCAAGTTGTAATGGACCTGAAGCACAAATTGTTCGTCTTTTTTGAAAGGTATTCCATAGCCGGCAGGTGGTAATTCTTTTCCACGACCTGGCGCCCAAGCACTGATCCATGGAGAGCTAATGAACGAGGTGAACATTCCGCCGAGGCCCGTGCCACCGAAGCAGGGCCATCCAATTCCAGAGCTATCGCGCGACTTTGCCTCAGCAAGATTCACTTCTGAGACTCTAAAGATGATTGCATGATGCACGAAGTTTTTCTGTTGTGGAATGAATTCTATGGATTGGATTATCGAATCTTCAGTCACCTTAGGATCTAGAAGGAAGCATCGGTAATCATCGTAACCATTGGTTGGTGCAACAGGCAGATGAGCTTTTACCATCTGTGCTGAATAGATCTTGCCTTTGGGATTGATCGGTGTTGGAGCAGGCGTTGGCGTGGGTTGAGCTATAGCAACAGCAACGCCTTTGCTCCAAGCTAGTTTCTTGCCTCTCTTGACGCATGTGTACTTCTTGCTCTGGTAGGTCTTGGCGATC
>Ga0194119_10006131_pt1 | contig 17603 bp, 19 predicted proteins | sample TA2MahC100mmetaG_FD_148620 | JGI IMG/M metagenome (GOLD analysis project Ga0194119, IMG submission 148620) | Freshwater microbial communities from Lake Tanganyika, Tanzania - TA2015018 Mahale Deep Cast 100m | ecosystem: Environmental > Aquatic > Freshwater > Lake | place: Tanzania: Lake...
CAACGAGCACCAACCCGGTTGCGTCCATCTTCGCGTGGACTCGCGGCTTGGCGCATCGCGGCAAACTCGACAACACGCCGGCGGTCACCAACTTCGCCAACGCACTCGAAGCCGTCTGCATCGAGGCGGTCGAAGGTGGCGAGATGACCAAAGACCTCGCCACGCTCATCAGCAAAGACACCAAGTGGCTGACCACCGAGGACTTCCTCTCGGCAATCGATCGTCGCTTGCAGGAGAAGATGGCCAAATAGTAATCGTGTGGGCTGTAGATTTTGGGCGCTTTGACCTCGCGTCGTTCGACCAGACTTTCAAACTTTCCCAGCCCAATTGAGCGCAGGGACTAGGGCAGACAGCTGCCTATTTCACGCCGCAAGCCTTCACGACCGATTCAAGAAGGCTTCAATATTTCGAGGCTCCGTCGACTCTTGACTATTCGAAAGAGTATGAGGGAGGCAATGGAGAAACCATACAAATTGGGGAAAATTACATAGGGATCAGAGATGCTGAGACCGTATGTGAACCATCCAGAGTGGATGATTATCGCATTTCCGTACGTGGGTGCCGAAAGTCCAAATAAATTTAGGTCTTTGAAAACCCGAACAACCTGCATGAAGGGTCCAATGATGCTGAAAAGCGAGCAAAGAAGACCGATCGAAATTTCAGAATGACTGTCGATACTGAGAAGCGCCACACCGCAAAACAGTGGCATGAGAACACAAGTTCCAAAGAAAGACTTTGTTGAGAGCTGAGTGCCGACCCTCAAAACTAAGAAAGCTATCCAAATTAGGAGACTTATGCCAACAGCATTAGCGACGTAAATTACCCACAATTTGCTCGAAATGCCATAGGTCAGCCAGCCGGCAGACGAAGCAATACCCAATTTCAGCGCCTTTACGCTAATTCCCACGTCACTCCTCACATGAAGCAGTCGATGAATCTGCGGCGACAAAATAAAGACAGGTGCGATTACTGCAAATATCGCAAAACCTGTGAAAAGCATGCGCTACATGTTAAGTGAGACTGCGTAGATAATTTGGCATTTTGACCGAGAGGACACCTTCTCCTAGTATTCGAATGCAGCGATGACGAAAGGGAAATCTCTTGCGTATTGAATCAGTGGAAGTTCTCGAAGTTCCATTCGAAATGACAGGTTTTCACACCTTTGTTCAGATTCACACGGACTCAGGGATAAGTGGCCTTGGACAGTCTGGAGGTTGGGGATTTCAGCGAGCAGTGGGTGAGATGATCCGTGAATTATCTCCATTGCTTGTTGGAGAGGACCCCTACCGAATCGAGCATCTCTGGCATCTCCTTTATAGGGCGCGCCCCTTCCGTGGCAATATGTTGTCGTCTGCAATTGCCGCAATTGACAATGCACTTTGGGATATAAAGGGCAAGGGACTAGAGGTGCCCGTTTTTGAGTTATTGGGGGGCCGATACCGAGACAAAGTTCGATTACACGCCCTAATTGGGGATAAGAATCCGGAGGTTTTGGCACAGCAGGTGAAGTGGGCCATCGCTGAGGGCTTCACTGCGGTGAAGTTTGATCCACTTTCTGAAGGTTATGCCGACCGATCAATGTCAAACTTGATTGACTCTGCCTGTGAGCTAGCAGATATTGCTCGGCAAGTCGGGGGTAAGGATTTAGATATCATCTTCGAGTTACACCGGAAACTCGATCCTGCACGAGGGGTGGAGGTTGCAAATGCCCTTGCGGCGTTTAAACCGCTCTTTATCGAAGACCCAATTCAAATTGACTCCATTGCTTCGCAATCCTTGGTTGCAAAAAGAATTAATTGCCCAGTTGCCACTGGTGAGCGACTGAATAATCTTTGGGAATATAAAGAATTATTGTCTTACGGGATACCAATTCACGTGCGACCAGATCTTGGAATGTCCGGTGGTTTGTCTATGTGCAAAAAGATTGCGGCAGTGGCAGAGTCTCATCATGCAGGAGTTGTTCCTCACAATTTCCTCGGACCAGGGATAACGGCACCGACACTACATCTATGTCTTACAATTCCGAATTTATTGACGATGGAATATCTTCCACTTGATGAAGACAGGACATCATCTAGTGGGTTGATACGGTCATCAGCGGTGAGGTCGGGAGGTTTCATGAGCGCGCCAGAGGCCATTGGACTTGGAATTGAACTGGAGGGTAATGTCAGAGATTATAAAAAAGGAACCCAAAAGCCGATTTCGAAGGAGGGTCAGCTGCGCAATGATGGTTCCGTGGCTCGCTCAATATAGCGATCACTCTAAAGAGTATTCAATTTCTAAACGCTGAACCGAAAGGTATAACATGCCCAATCCCTTAATTTTGCATGACTTCTATACACCGAAAGTTGGACTTGGTGCCCCGATGATGGAAGCACTTAGGAAGAAGAACGAAGTCTGGCTTGCTCAGGGCCTGCCTGGCTTCTCATTTCTTAAACCCTTCGATGGGCCACATAACGCCATTGTCACCGTGCAACGGTGGAATAGTTTCGAAGAATGGGAAACCATTCGTGGGACCTTGCCGGGAATTACCGCCTGTCGCTCTGTGGTTTTTGATGATATCTACCCAACAAATTTGGAACCGTATTACACGCGTTACTACGAAGAAGTTAAGTGAAACGCAGCGTGCCGCTTTTCATCCCGGAGGCCGTCGTAACAAACTTGATCGACTTTCCTCGGACACTCACCATACTTACAGCAGCCCTTGAGTCGCAGGGCAGCGGTACAGCAACAAATCGTTCAAGGATTCGTATTCCGATTAAGGCTGGTACCTACAACTTAATGGCGGCAGCAGACATTTCGAAGAATGTAGTTGGACTCAAGGTTTATACCGTGTCTAAAAGTGGTGCACCGATGCTTATCGTTTTGCATGCGGCGGATGGATCCGGATTGCTCGCAGTAATAGAGGGCGGGAAGATATCGGGGTGTCGCACAGGGGCGATAAGTGGAATCTCAGCGAAGCATATGGCGCGAAGCGGAAAACACACTCTCGGAGTGATCGGCTCGGGGTTTCAAGCCCGAGCACAAATTCTGGGTATTCTGGCCGCCGTATCGGCTATCGAGCGCGTGTTGGTTTTCAGTCGCAATACGGAAAAGGTATCGAGTTTTGTCAATTCTATAAGTGGGGAGGTCAAAGTTCCAGTTTCTGTCGTCACGAGTTCGGAACAAATTTGTGCCGAGTCGACAATCATTGCATTAATTACGAATAGTAGTGAACCGGTTATAAGGACTGATCAAATCAAGCCTGGGACGCACGTGATTGCGGCGGGAAACAATACTTGGTTGAAAGGCGAATTTGAGCCGTCACTTGCGACCAAGGCCCGAACAGTTGTTGTAGACGACGTCGATCAAGCAAGAATCGAGGCTGGCGAGTTAATGCGAGCAAGTGAACTTGGTTTATTCAATTGGGATCGTGCCGTCCCACTCGCAGATGTGATAACGGGATTTCGTACGGCAAGGCACTCCGATGAAGACATTACGCTCTTTTGTTCGCAGGGGATAGCTCTGCTAGATGTTGCAGTCGCAGCTGATGTGTATCGTCAGGCAACCGAGAAATCATTAGGAGTAAAAATTGGATCCTAGTCAGCGTCCCACAATTGTCTTCTGTTTTAATGGCAAACCTTGGGTTTCGAGCTTTTTCAGTGAAGCAAATAGAGCAAGACTGACCGCGGATTATGACTGGCAGATAGTAGTGACTGACATTACAAGCTCGTGGACAGAGTCACCGAAAGAGGACTCGAGCGCAGAACTCAAGCTGTCGTCGGCATGTTCGAAAGCCGACGCACTGATTGTTTGCCATGGCTCACCGATGATTAATGAACGAATCCTGAATAAATGTAAGAGAATTCGCTTCGTGGGCGAACTCGAGGGTGATCGGTTCGCGTCACGCATCGACGTGGCCGAGTGTGAAAGGCGTGGTATTTCTGTCATTGATACCACAAACGGATCGTCTTACCCTGTGGCTGAGTGGGCGCTTGCCTTAACGATGATGGGTTTGCGAAATTATGGTTCCGTCGTACGAAAGATGATTATTGACAGAGCTGAGGTAACTTACGAGCAGTGGCAACAGGACCGCGGTTATTCGCGCGGTGAACTGACGGGTAAAACTGTCGGAATTCTAGGGTTCGGACATATTGGAAGACGGCTCCTGAAGTTCCTACAACCCTTCGATGTAAAGACTGTTGTTTACGATCCGTATGTCACTCGTGATATGGCGGACATATTTGACATTCAATTCACGTCATTGAATAGTGTTTTTGAAAAGTCGGACGTCGTTATTTGCCTTTTGCCTATCACGCCGTCCACCGAAGGGATGCTTACGGCTTCACAGTTTTCGCTCATGCGAGAGGGGTCGGTATTCGTGAATGTTAGTCGGGGTCGAGTTGTTAATCATGCGGATCTTTTGGCGCGACTGCGCCGGAATGATATGGTTGCCTGCCTTGACGTTTTTGATCCTGAGCCCGTGCCTGCAAATTCCCCTTTTAGGGACTTGCCCAATGTGATCCTGTCTCCTCACATTGCCGGAGTCACCGCGGAGGATGGTCCGAGATTCCTCAGTTTGATGATTGACGAGCTGGATAGGTTCTTTTCCGGAGTAGAAACACGTTTTAACTTGACATCAGATGTCGTCAAACTTAGATTTGGACGATCTCCACAAAGGTAAGGATGTTCCATGCGCCGAGTTCTTTGGATAGGACAACTAGATCCTGGACATATTGAGGAATATACAAAGAAACATCGGGAGATCTGGCCAGAAATGGTCGCCATGATCAAAGAAGCTGGGATACGTAACTACTCGATTTTTGTCGATGGCGTGACAGTGGTTGGATACTACGAATGTGATGATTTTGCAAAGACACAGCGTCATCAAGAGGTCGCCCCGATCACATCCGAATGGGCAAAACACATGGATGGCTGTTTCACCCTCACACCTCGAATCGTCAATAACGAAGTCATGTACATAAGTTGACCGTGGAGGACCCAGTCTCTGACTCGCGGCTTTTTCTAATTAAACTCGAATTTGAACCAGACTCAATCGGAAAATTCATCGAATGGTTCACTGCGGTGCATGCGCCAGCACTGTTGCGTGCAGGCTTTCGAACAGTAAATTCGTTTTTGTATCACGGTAGCGACAACCGTGTTTTCAATATTCATGAGATAATCGGAGACGTAATCTTTGGTTCAGATAATTACAAACACGAGATTGCGATCGACTCTATTTTTGTGAATCGGATCAAAAAAAGTATTGTTTCGCGTAGCAATTCTATTTATCGTCAAACTGCAGTATTCGAGGCCGGGCTTATCCAACAACCACTCACGAGCCTCAAAGTGTCGCTCGCATCCCCTGTTGTTTCACTCAGTAACGCAAATCCCGACTCGTTAAATGCCTGGTTTGAACGTTTCTCTATTCAAAAAATAGATGTTGCAGGTCTCTACCGAACAAGATTTTTGAAGATGGATGGAGAACACCCAAGTGGGAAGTCAAATGAGCCTGACACTCAAGTGCTTATGGAGTGGTTTAATTTGGAATCTGCAATTGAATATTTTCAAAATAGTACGGTTCCATGGAGTGATGTGATGCTTGGGAAGCTCATTTGCAGGTCGATCTCCGCAAGTTTCTATGTCGACTGATGGTTGCGCAGATATTTCTGGGACTGCGGAGTCCAATCGAGCAAGCGTCGAGCCCTTGACATATTATGATCGAGCTCATGTTCGTCCCCGCTGATGAAAATAGCCTCAAAATTTCCGTGGCCGATTTCCACATGTCGCAGTGAGGCTAGATAGGCCTTCGCCAAATCCTCTTCGTCCGTAACGAACAGTGGCCCAGCGAAATTTACTGGTCTTTCGCTCCGCTCAGCTAGGTACTCATCCCTCGTGCGCGGCCCTGTAATTCTCAGCGCAACGATGTTCATACCAAACCAAGTCGCAAAGTATGCACAAATATTTTCGCCTAGACCTTTAGTAAAACCATAGACACTCGGCGAGTCCAATTTGGTGAGGTTTTCGTCGGCGTAAACGTATCTGCCCATACGGGCTCGTTCTCGAAAGTGAACGGACATCGTACTGGTGTGAACTGCTTTCATTATTTTCATCGAGTGCGCGGTATACAACAACAGATGTAAACCTAAGGTGTTGACGGCATAATTGCTTTGGATTAGGTCAAGATTTTGTTCGGTTGAGGTACCACCCTGGGCACCCATCATGACGAGATTTATGAAAGTGTCGCAACCTTCGAGAGCAGTTCTGAGGGCGAGCGGATCACAAATCGAGCCATGTACATACTCCACATTTTTTGCAGAGGGCGGTTGGATATCAAGCACTCTTAAATCGTGCTGTTTGCTGAGGTATGGCGTGATAAAGGTGCCAACCTTGCCAGATCCTCCCACCAAGAGAACCCTCATGAGGGCACTCGAATCATTGATGATGGAACGTGGTCGAAGATTTCCCGCGAGATTGATTCTTCTGGAAGATCGTTGAATATGACTTCGACACCGGTAACTGCCCGGCCGATGATGTTGGTGAAAGTGTCAAGCGGTGTTTTGGAGGGGCTGTAGATGAGGATGGACTGAGCTCGCTCCTCAGAGGTCACCACGATTCGGTGGTATTGGTCAGCGGGCATCCACAAGAGGCATGGTGCTTTCCACTTTGACTTGACGATTGTGGTTTGTTCCCTGCCATGGAGGAAATAACCCTCGCCGCTGAGCATTACAACTGTTTCGTCGACCTCTGAATGCTTGTGTAGCGCTACCGTTCGTGGATTGGTATCCCAAGAGACATCGGAATTAAACCACAGAAATAGGCTGTCGTTGCCAGTATCGATGAGGCTCTGTCGACCAGCGAAACTCGTGTCAAATTCGACAATAAATTCAGGACTTGTCACCGTGGTTCCTCCCGCGACAGGGGTTGAGCATCAATTGGCCTTCAAGACATCAAAAAGCTGCGCTTCTGGCAAGTCGTCGTATAGGCGACACGCAACGAAGTGATTACCAGCAACGGCCCGAATTTTTGGCTCTACGACTTTGCACTGTGCTACTGCATGCTGACATATTGCAGTGTACTCGCAACCGGTTTCGTTTGCGAGATTATGCGTTACTGTTGCCAATTCCGAGTCCCAGGAATGAATACGATCCGGCATTGGAACTGACGAAATTAAGGACTCGGTATACGGATGTTTGGGTGACTCGATGACCTTCCTCGTCTGACCGGCCTCAGCAACTCGACCCCTGTACAGGACAATGATCTCGTCACTAATTTGGTAAGCCGTGGCAACGTCATGCGTGATGTAAATGATGCTGATCCCATACTGGTCCTTCAACTTCATGAGCAAGTTCAGAATGATTGCTCGGTACGAACTGTCAATCATGGAGACTGGTTCGTCGGCCACGATCAGTCGTGGCTCGCAGAGCAGTAGCCGTGCCAGCATGATTCTCTGTCGTTGTCCGCCACTCAGTTGTGTCGGGTATCGCCCCAACGTTTGTTCAGGAACTAAGCCGACATCGGACAAGGTTTTCCTTATGAGTGCATCTGCATGGCTAGGACTCTCGGCGATTCCATACTTTATGAGCGGCATCCTTAAAATGTGGTCTATTTTGTAAAATTGGTTGTAGGAAGCGAATGGATCTTGTAGTACCGGCTGCACAGTGCGACGGAACTCGCTCTTCTGTTTCTTTGAGAGTTTCGCTAGTTGTACTCCGTTGAATTCAACGTTTCCCGAGGTCGGTTGTTGGAAGCCTAAAATTAAACTTGCGAGAGTGGTTTTTCCACTGCCGCTTTCCCCTGCGACGGCAATAACCCTCGGGGATTCGTCAGTGACACGGAGCGATATTGGCAGGAGGGCTTTGACGGCACCTTTGTCTGTGCGGGACTGCGCCCGATATGTTTTGCTGGCCTCCGTCAAAGTCAGAGAAAAATCGGGCACTTTAAGAACCTCTCACGCGAACGGAGGTATTTGTGGATGTATCGTCTGAATCGTACAACCAACACGCGATCTTACGCGCTGAAGCTACTTTCAGGCTTGGGCTTGAAATCGAGCACTTTTCAATCTTTTCTTCACACCTTGGTTCAAAACTACATCCGACTGGCAGCTCGCTCAGGCTCGGTGGTAGACCAGGGATGCCGGCAAGATTTGAGCGCCTAAGCACAGAGGGAATACTCGAAATCAATTTTTTTGTGTAAGGGTGCTTCGGATTGGTAAGCAAGGTTTCCAGCGCTCCCATTTCTACAATTTTGCCAGCGTACATGACCGCGAGGATGTCAACGAATTGCGCGAGTAGACCGATATCATGCCCGATGAGTACAACTGCTGCATTGCTGGCTACTTGTACCTCAGAGAGGCTTTTCAGCACTTGACGCTGGATTATGACGTCGAGCGCACTTGTTGGCTCGTCAGCCACGATGAGCTTTGGAGACAAAATTGTTGAGATTGCAATCACAACTCGTTGCTTTTGTCCCCCGGACAATTGATGCGGATACCGAGTTAATAATGATAAGTCGAGACCCACACGTTGTGCTCGTGCTTCAATGATGTCGTCAAATCTATTTTGATCTTTCCTCGAGACTCCGCGCGACAAAGCATCCAAGAATTGGTCTCTGATGCGCATAGATGGATTGAGCGAGTTCATGGCCGCTTGCGGAACATAAGCGATATCACGCAACATCGTTGCCCGTCGTTCCTTCTGAGGTAACTCAAACAACATTTGCTCACCAATTTGAATTGAACCCGACGTAACCCTTGCTGGGTATTTAGTCAGGCCACAGATTGCCGTTCCTAGCGTGGACTTCCCTGAGCCCGATTCTCCAACTATTCCGAGCTTTTCTCCCCGATTTAAATTAAAGCTGACTTCATTTACGGCTGTGACTGTACTTGCCTTGGTCTCGTATGTGACCGAAAGATCCGAGATGCGGACAATTAGTTCGGTGCTCATGATTTTCCAGAGTCGGATGGCCGTGCGACTTTGTCCAAGCCGATTGACATCAGGAGAATGGATATAAAGATGAGCGTTATCATGATGATTGGCGGGAGATACCACCACCACGTTCCCGTCACGACGGCCGCCTTGCGCTGCGACCAGTACAGGATTGTTCCAAGTGAGTAGTCGTCATCGACTCCAAGTCCCAGACTCTCCAATCCGACAGTTGCGATCATTGTCGTAAAAACAGATAGCACATAGGTTGAAGCCAGATAGGGCATCAGATTCGGCATTACCTCCTTGAAGAGAATATCGAGCTCACGCTGTCCGTTTGCTCGGCAAATCTTTATGAATTCCCTATTCTTGAGCGATAGCACCTGCGCGCGGATAGTTCGTGCTGGATACATCCAGGACAGACCAGCGATAATTGTTGCTAATGATACACGGGAAAGATTCTCAACATTGATGGCGGCGATCAGAAGTATCGCAATTGAGGGAATGGTGATAAGAGAGTCGCTGAGGGTTCGTATGCCACTGTCAACTTTCCCCCCAAAGTAACCCGCAATCAATCCCAGGCTCGCGCCGAGGATGAGCCCGAGGGTTCCTCCTAAGAGACCGACTTGGAATGTGATTGGGGTTCCAACCAGAATTGAGGCAAGCATGTCCCTTCCGAACGAGTCGGAGCCGAGTGGTGCCTCAACACCCGGTGGGAGGTACGGCAGGCGAGAGCCAATTTCGAATAAAGCGGGATCGTAAAATAAGCGCAGTCCGTAAACGGAAATCAGCAGAGCAATGAACAGCCCAAACCCCAAGTAGAAGGAAGCGGTTAATTTTTTCGTGGCTTCTCACCCTTTCGAATCTAATTTTTTGATCACGAGTTCGCTCTGATGGTCGGATCAAGTAACGGATTTATGAGCTCAATGACCAAAAGCACAACTGTCACCGATACGATGAGCATGACTACGATGCCCTGCACCACGAAATAGTCCTGCTGAAAAATTGCAAGTCGCAGTAATCCGCCTAAACCGGGGTAACTAAAAAATGATTCAATTAGAACTGATCCCGAAATTATCGAACTGAGCGCCAGGCCTAAATTCGTTATCTGTGGCAGCAAGGCGTTTCTTACGCCATACTTAAAAAAAATTCGTGATTCGCTCAGTCCCTTCGCCTCAGCAAACTTTACAAAATCCTCCTGCTTGACGGTAAGGGTCATGGAGCGCATTTGAATTGCCCAGAATCCTGCCGTTGACAGAACAATACACAAAGCTGGTGCGACTCCATGTTTGAGAATGTCAAGCACCGCAGTAGAGGTCCAACCAAATCTCAATGTAGGGCTGTGTCCGCCGGCCGCTGGTAGGAGTCCAAGTTTTTGTGAAAAAAGCGCAACTATAAGGAATCCGAGCAGGAATCCTGGAATGGACGAAAAAAGAGTCAAGACGGTCATCAGCGGGGAAGTCAACCTCTTTGCCTTGCCCCAGCCATGGGCGGCACCCAGGAGTGACCCAACTGAGAAAGCCACGATAGTTGCAACGAAGAGTAGTCCGAATGTCCACGGCAGCGAGTCCCAAATTTTTGAGATTACGGTTTGTGGAGGGTCCGCAAGCGATGTTCCAAGATTGAGCGTCGCAAGGTCCACCAGGTAGTTCTTAAATTGGACTAATAAAGGCTGATCTAAGCCATACTTCGTTTTATATATGGCAATAACTTTGTCGATGTCCGTGACGACCTGACCGGTTGAGGTCCGTGATAGTAACGCAGCTGTGATCGGATCCCCAGGTATGAGACGCGGTAGGAAAAAGTTTGCTGAGATCGACACGACAAAAACGATCAAAATTTGAGAGATTTTGCCTCGCATGGTCTCGCCCCGATAAGAATAAGGAGCACGATGTTTGCTGTCAAGTGGTGTTAGACAGCCAAATTGGAACTTGACGCCGATGGGGTTGAGGTGTACCCTGACTTTTTAGGGGGGTGTGAGCTCCTCTGAACACGTACCAACTCATCCAACAAAGAAGGGGTAGCAATGAGATTCAGATCAAAGAAACTGACTACAGTCATTGTCGCATCGACATTGTTTGTGGCTAGTTGTGGTGGGGGCGACTCGACCACAATGGAGACAGGTTCGGACACAGCCGCAGAAACCGATTCTGCGACTTCCACTGGCACGTCTGACGAGACCGTCTGTGAAGGCGAACCGACTCGTGAACAGACTCTGGTGGTCGGACCCTGGCAGACCTACGATGCCATTCCCAACCCCGACAACTTCAACATTTATATGGGCGGGGGAACGACGAACCACCAGCGTGAAATTGGTTTGAAGGGTCTCTACGAGGCGCTGTTCATTTCTAATTTGAACACAGGCGAAGAAATTCCCTGGCTTGCCGAGTCCTATGCGTACAACGATGATTTCACTGAGATCACCGTAAAAATGCGATCTGGTACCGAGTGGTCAGACGGAGTTGCACTCACAGCAGAAGACGTGAAATTTACGCTTGAAATGCTGAAGAATAATGCACCTGATTTGCAGTACTCCTCGATCTACGCGGAGTGGGTCGATTCGGTGACCGTTCCTGATCCCCTCACCGCAGTCATCAAATTGACAAAGCCGGGCCCGCGCTGGTTCAATCGCAATCTTGCGCTCGGACATGAAAACCACCAGGTGATAATCCCGAAGCACATTTGGGAAGGTCAAGACCCGAAAACATTCACGAATTTCGATCTTGCAAAGGGCTGGCCAGTTGGTTCTGGCCCCTACAAACTGGTGGAGTCGACATCCCGTCAGCAAATCATGGATCGAAATGACAACTGGTGGGGGAAAAAGTCCGGGTGGCGGAATCTTCCCGCGCCGTGTCGCGTGACGATGATTCCCACGGGAGCCGAAGAACCTCGTGGGCAGTTGTATCAGACGAATCAGATCGATTACGGTCTCGCGCTGCAGCGTAAAACGCTGGAAGCTGTGATGGCCCAAAACGATAAGATCGTGTCCTGGAATGCCAATGGCCCCGTGTGGGGTGCGGCTGACGGGTGCGGGCAAAATATGAAGCTGGACCTTTCACAGAAACCTTGGAATGACATAAATATTCGTCTAGCTGTCAACTATGCGATTGATCGCCAAGAGCTCAGTGAGATTGGTTATGCAGGTGCTTACCCAGCCAACGACGTACCTTTCTCCAGCTACCTATCCTCCACGTGGCTTACGCCTGGGATAAAAGCAATCATCAAAAAGTACGATCGCATTACACACAGTCCGGCGAAGGTTGATGAATATATGGCGAAATCTGGATATGCGAAAAATGCCAAGGGATTGTGGGAAAAGGGCGGGCAGACGGTAAAGATCTCGGTGACGGGGGGATCTTGGATTCCTCTGCACCCGATTCTTGCTCAACAGCTCCAAAAGGCAGGGTTTGATGCAGACTCAAATCCGGATCCAGATGGCTCCAATGTTCAGACCTTGGACTTCACTAGCGATAAGAGCAAAACCCCGAATATGCTCTTCGTCCACTGCGGAAGTTTGGCTGAACCGCTCGACACGCTCAAGGATTTCCACTCGCGCGGATCGTTCCCCACGTCAAGTGGAAGTTGTGCTGACGTTATGGCGTGCTCGCGTTACTCAAATCCCGAGTACGACGCGATCGTCGACGATCTTGAGTCTCGACCAGGTTCGGTTAATGACGCGAAGTACATGGCAGGAATCGAAAAGCTGCTTGATATGTACTTAAGAGATATGCCAGAAATCATGCTCACGGAAGAGTTGTGGGCGATCACTGCAAACACCACATATTGGACTGGTTGGCCGAACGCAGCCGATCCGTACGTGGCTCCCTACCCATGCTGGGAGGCATGGGTCGAGGTGCTCTGGCGAATTAAGCCGGCAGGCGCGTAACAAGCAATTTCAAGAAATGCAAGGAAGTGGGGTTTGGGAGGTCATCTCTCCCAAACCCCACTTTTCGTAGTCATGTGATTTTGGTGAAGTACCCTGCTGCGAAAGATGTATGACCGACCGTAGTAAACCAAAACTCTTGTTCGCTTTTTGCTCGAGAAGCCACGAGCAATTCTGTAGTGCCCCTGGCGAATTAAGTCGTCTATCATCACTCGTCCATCACAGTTGGCTGTGTCTCAAAGATGACCGCGACCGCGAGTCAAGCGACTACCAGCGTCACGGCCCGTGCGACAGCACCTCGTCAAGGTCTCTGCTGAAGGATGCGCTCTCCGAAATTGATGCCCTGGTCATCCACGACGGTTGCCCAACAATTGATGCAGACATCCTCAAGGCAGCACCGAAACTAAAATTTGTCTGCGACCTTGAAGGTGATCGATTTGGCTACAGGTTCAATCTTGACGACTGTTGGTCAGCCGGAGTCAAGGCAGTTGACTCAAATCATGGCGTCTCTTATCCCGTCGCAGAATGGGCCCTTGGGCTGATATTGATTTCGCTCCGTAATGCCGGTGTTTTTTTCCGTCAGCAAATAGCAGGACCGGCCAACGCCGGTTCATCTGAAGATAGAGGGAAAATCAAGGATCTATTTGGAAAGTCCATCGGCCTTGTAGGTGGAGGACACATCGCCCAGCGCTTGATCGGATTCCTCAAGCCATTCGATTGTGACATCTACGTTCATGATCCCTATATCCCAAAAATGCTTGCGAATACTGTGGGGTTCACTCTGACGAGTTTAGAGACAGTTATGCGCCAGGACGTTATCGTTGTCTTGGTTCCGATCACACCGAAGACAAAAGGGATGATTGGGATTAACCAATTAAAACTTATTAAACCAGGTGCAGTTTTTGTAAACGTCTCACGAGGAGCCGTGGTGGATACCAAGGCTTTGATTTCAAGACTGAAGGTGGGTGACATCACAGCAGGGTTAGACGTCTTTGATCCGGAGCCTATACCTAGCGATCACGAGATAAAGACGCTGACTAATGTTTTCCTGTCACCGCATATTGCGGCTCATGGTGCCAGTAAAGTGACGAATTTTTCGCTCATGATTGATGATCTTGAAAGACATTTGGGAGGACATGAGACAATGTTCGATTTGACTTTACAATCTAGAGCAAATCGAAGAGGTGCTGAACCCCAGAAGGAAAGTACATAAACAGATGATCCTCGATTCACATTGCCACGCTTGGGAAAAGTGGCCCTATGAAACTAGAGTTCCAGATCCGACCAGTCGAGCCGTCGCTGACCAACTTATTTTTGAGATGGATAATAATGGTGTCGATCGCGCCCTTGTTGTTTGCGCCAACATCGACCGTAATCCCGACAACAATCGATACGTCTATGAACAGCTACGGCGATTCCCAAGTCGCCTGATTCAAATAGCAGACGTCGACTGCTTGTGGTCAACGACGTATCACACACCGGGAGCGGATAAGCGGCTCGAAGGTGCAATACGCGAACTTGATCTAAAGGGTTTTACGCATTACGTCGCAGCTGACGATGACGGTAGCTGGTTTACTTCGGCAGAAGGAAAAAGGTTCTTTAGTGTCGCAGCGAGACATAACCAACTCGTCTCAATGGCGATACCTGCAAAGATAATACAAAAACTTTTACCAATCGCGGAAACCTTCCCAAATACACCGTTCCTTCTACACCACCTTGGTGTGGGACCAGTCCCCGGTGAAGGTACAAAAAGGATTGAGGAGATAGAGCGACAGTTGGAATTCGTTAGAGATGCGGCAAGATTGCAAAATGTCCATGTGAAGTTTTCCGGTTTCCATCACCTTGCAGCACAGCAGTGGGACTATCCATTTCATGATCTTCGATTTATACCACGGACCTTGTACTCCGCGTTTGGACCCGAGAGATTACATTGGGGTTCAGACTTTCCCGTTGTTGCCCAGTACATAACGTATCGACAGTCCATGAAAGTGTTTGAGTCCTTCTGTGATTTCATTCCCGAATCGGACATGAAACTCATTTTGGGCGATAGCTTGTGGACAATTATTCAGAAATGCGGTTCTACGGCATGAAGGCCCTCTACTATGCCTAAACCAGACAGATACGCCATGCGGGCGCCTCGACTCCCTGCGAAGGTCGCGGACCCAGAACTTGATTTAACAATTGATTTTCGACTTGGAATTTACGAAAAACTGCACGAGATGCGGCAATTTTCGGTAGCCATCAACAAAATGTTTTTATCTGGACTTATCAGGGGCTCTGCACACTTATCGACCGGAATGGAGGCCATAGCTGCAGGTTTTGGTGCTGCTCTGCGATCGGACGACTATGTGCTAGCCACATACCGCGGTCACGCTCACACAATTGCTAAGGGCGTCCCAATCGATGAAATCATGGCGGAAATTATTGGTCGTAAGCACGGCATGCTCGATGGAAAGGGTGGATCGCTTCATCTCACCTCCGTGGAGCGTGGACACCTCGGCTCGTTTGCAATCGTTGGAGCACATCTCACAATCGCGTGTGGTTCAGCCTGGTCTGCGCAGATGCGTGGCTCTGATCAAGTGACAGTATGTTTTTTCGGTGATGGAGCGACAAATATTGGTGCTTTCCACGAGGCGCTAAACCTTGCCGCGGTTTGGAAATTGCCAATTATTTTCGTTTGCGAGAACAATCTCTACATGGAATATACACCTGTGGATATGCAGACAGCTGTTAAATACCCTGCTGCCGACCGTGCAAGTTCATATGGACTGGAAAAATTGGTCCTTGATGGTAACGATGTTGATGTTGTTTTCGACTTTGCACAAAGAGCAATCGCGAGTGTACGAGCGGGTAAAGGTCCACTGCTTGTTGAAGCCCTCACGTATCGCCAAGGTGGCCACTCACGAGCAGATCCGGGCGAGTACCGCCCACCAGTAGAGATAGCCGCTTGGATGGCGCATGACCCGATCATCATTTATCACCAACGCCTACTTGCGCTCGGTGTGGATGAGCGGGAGTTGGTCGGAATTGAGAAAGCAGTAGTTGAACGGGTGATTGCGGCTTCGGAAGTTGCGACTGCGTCGGGATTCCCCGACCCAGACATTGCATTTAAAGATCTCTGGTCGGATGGCTCCAGTGGTTGGAAAAAGGATGGAACAATTTAGATGGCAAGCGATGAGGGATTCTCTGATTTGAATTATCGAAACGCTGTGGCACGAGGAATTTCACAGGAGATGAGGAGAGATACTTCAGTCGTACTCCTCGGTGAAGATGTGGCTAACGCTGGGGGTGTATTCAAAACCACGGTTGGCATACTTGATGAATTCGGTCCGACAAGAGTGTTTGATACGCCGATATCGGAGCAGGGTTTCCTTGGTATGGCGATGGGTGCGGCCATGACGGGATTCAGACCAATCGTTGAAATCATGTTCTCAGACTTCCTAGCTGTCTGCTGGGATATCGTCGCGAACCAAATTGCCAAGACTCGATATATGACTGCGGGTCAAGTCTCAATACCGATAGTGATTCGCACCGCGAATGGAGGCGGTGTAGGTTTCGGAGCGCAACATTCACAAAGCCTGGAAAATTGGGCGATGATGATTCCCGGACTCAAAGTCGTTGCACCATCAAATCCAGCAGACGTTGTCGGCTTGCTCGCTGCAGCAATTCGCGATCCAGACCCGGTGTTGTTTTTCGAGCACAAGGCCCTATTTGCATCCACAGGTCCTGTTCCCGACGGTGAGCATGTAGACGAACTAGGAACAGCCAAGACATTGCGTGTCGGGACAGACTGCACGATCGTCGCCCTGGCCGCTATGGTGCCCGTTGCGTTAAATGCAGCGAAATTACTGGCGGAGATAGGGATAGATGCAGAGGTCATAGACCTTAGGTGCCTGGTGCCGTTAGATATTGAAAGTGTCAAATCTTCAACAGCGAAAACAGCGAAGCTCTTTACTGTTGAAGAAAACCCAAGACTCTGTGGTTGGGGCGCCGAAGTGGTCTCCCAAATCGTTGAAGAATCATTCTTTGCTCTTGAGATTGCTCCAATTAGGATTTCCACGCCACACATTCCACTGGCAGCATCCCGAAGTCTCGAGGAGGTTCAGATACCGTCAGCGCAAAGAGTATTTGACGTAATCAGATCAGCCCTCGAGCGATGATTACCTTTAATTGAAATTGCTTTGCCCTACAAGAAGACGTTGGTGATTCGATTGACGGCAGGGGAGTCGAAGTGGTGCTCGACGTAATCGGCGGCGACTACACCGTTCGCAACGTGGCGTGTCTTGCGCTGAAGGGTCGCATCATCCAAGTGGGCACCATGGCCGGCCCGTCGGCCAACTTCAACGTCGCCTCGCTCATGCCCAAGCGTGCGTCAATCACCGGCACCGTGTTGCGCCCACGACCGAAGGATGAAAAGATCGCCGTGTCGCAAGCATTCGCCGAGGCGTTGCTTCCTGACTTCGACGCCGGCGTGTTGAAGCCCATCATCGACAGGCGGTTCACGCTCGATCACATCGTGCAGGCGCACCAACACATGGAAGCCAACGCCAACATCGGCAAAATCGTCGTCGAAGTAGCTCAGTAGCGTCGTTGCGCCGCCCCACTCGCAACGCTCACGCCACACCATGACCCTCGACTACCGCCCACTTCGCGACACCGAATACGACGCTCTCGCAGCGTTGTTGAACGACGCGTCAGTCGTCGATGGTCATGCTCAGCATGTGGTGGGCGAAGAGTTGCGCGAAGAATTCGAGTCGATGCCCATCAACCCCACCATCGACACGTTGACTGCATGGCAAGGCAGTCAACTCGTCGGC
>Ga0194119_10006143_pt1 | contig 17582 bp, 14 predicted proteins | sample TA2MahC100mmetaG_FD_148620 | JGI IMG/M metagenome (GOLD analysis project Ga0194119, IMG submission 148620) | Freshwater microbial communities from Lake Tanganyika, Tanzania - TA2015018 Mahale Deep Cast 100m | ecosystem: Environmental > Aquatic > Freshwater > Lake | place: Tanzania: Lake...
AAGTTCTTTCGCTTGCGTGTTTTACTCATATCGGCAAAACAGTATTAAACGAATAACTTTTTATACAATTATGAAAATATTATCGTATTGTAATACCAAAATATTTTAATTTTATAAAATATAAGTAATGCAAGATACAAATAACAAACAGCATAAATGGTTTATTACATTTGGCGGACCCACCGAAAATTTCCACAAAGCAGTAAAAAGAATATGTTCAGAAGCGAATGAATTCGGTGAGTTCGACCATATTATTGGTTATACTGACATCGACCTTGCCAAAGATGTTGAATTCTGGAATAAACACAATGACTTTATAGCAAAAAGTAATAGAGGGTATGGGTATTGGATATGGAAATCGTATCTCACAAAAAAAACATTAAAAATGATGAATGATGATGATATATTAGTTTATGCCGACGCAGGCTGTCAATTAAATCCAAATGGAAGAAAACGGTTGTATGAATATTTTGATATTGTAAATCAAAGTAAATATGCAAATTTTTCAATTCAAATACCATCATATTTAGAAAAAACATTCACAAAAATGGACGTATTTGAATACCTTGACGCAAAACAACCGGAAATGTTAAACAGCGGACAATTGATTGCAACATCATTTATTGTACGAAAATGCCAACATACAATTAATTTAATCGATAAATGGTATGAAAGCAGTTGTCAATATCATTTGTTAGACGATTCGCATAGTCATACACCAAATGACCCGTCATTTACGTCCGCTCGTCATGACCAGAGCATATTTTCGGTACTACGAAAAAAATTTGGAACGGAAATGACAAACTTTGACGAAACGTGGTTTGCTCCCAATTGGGCGGCCTCGGGTGAAAATTATCCAATTTGGGCAAGTCGAACGAGAAATTAATTGCATGATATATAATCGAAAATATATATAACATCTATTTCATTTTATTTAATTATGTCTATTCTTGAAGACCCAACAAATTATATTGTCCAATATAGCGAAAAAACAAAGTACTCATGTGTGCTTTTAGGTGCATCTTTACTACTTGTAATTATATTTTTTATAAGTCCAATTTCTGTAACTTCTGGTTCATGGTCATCTTGGTTCATGAAATTAATTGTAATCAGTATGTTATTCGGAACATCATTCATACTGTTTAATGCAGTGAAACCAATTATGGATACAAAAGGAATACTCGAAACAGATTTATTTCCAGACTTAAAGTATAATTTTTTTATTACTGCAGGGTTTATTATTATGATTATGGTTTTAGGTATAGTTGTGTTACGATTATAATCTAAGTCATTAAGGTATCATAGCTTCAAACGGTATTGTATAACGCGGTTGATTGGTTGAATGATTTCCAGATGAAACGATATTCATTATTTCTTGATAATACGTTCGGTCGTTCATAAATTCATCTTTGCGAATATTTAGTAAAGCGCCAGTTTTTTTATCACGAAAAATCATAATTTAACTAACGTTGTAATGTGGTATATAATATAAACAAATTCATTTCATATCGTTTTCGTGGTTTTTATGGTGATTATTTCATTCGTTCATTATATAATAATAAAGATCCGTGTATTATTATATAACAAGATACATAGATATAATGGTTGAAACATCATCATCATCTGCACCTTCTGTTACATCATCTGCATCGTCCGCGATGGCGTCGTTGGGTTCTACCTTAGCTGCAAATTCTAAAAGTATCATTTTTCTCCTTGTAATTCTGGCTGCAATTGGCGGTATCCTTTATTATGTAATTCAGAACGATATGATACCTGGCCTGAACAAGTTTTTCAGCCAATCCCAAGGAGTTACGCCTGCCCCCGACGGTATTGGCGCGACTGATGATAAAGTTGCCCAATTATTTTTATTCAAAGTAGATTGGTGTCCTCATTGCAAGACGGCTAAGCCTATTTTCGACGATGTAGAAAAACAGCAGAAAGGAAAACAAATCAACGGTTATACAGTTGCATTTAGAACAGTTGATTGCGAGGCAGAACCGGATATGGCTGATAAGTTCAAAATCGATGGATTTCCAACGATTAAGCTTGTAAAAGATGGAAATGTTATCGAGTACGATGCAAAACCTGATAAGGATAAGATAACCGAATTTTTGAACACAGTTCTTTCATAATAATAATATCATAATTCCGAAACAAATGAATAATGTAATGTATTACTTATACCATTGTCATGTCGGAATTATGAATATCAAATGTACCAGATACCGTCGTAACTTCCGTTTTAGATATAGTATCACAAGATTCAATTGTATTATCTACGGGAAGTTGTTCAGTTGATAGTGGAGTTTGTTCGAAATTTTCGTCGTCTTCGGGTAATTTATGTAATTCTAGAAGTTTATTATCGCATGTATTTGATGCAGCAACTGTATGTTGGTCAGTATCTTTTGATATATACTGATTTTGATTATAATTCCGACGGTATGAAAGAAATAGATTTGCAAACGTCTCTCCTCGTAACACCAATTCACGACGAAAACTTTCGTCTTTCACCCATAATAACCAGTCGTGTGATGTAAATATTTTTGATACACAGACGACTTCATTTGGTATAGGACGTGTATTACGAAATTCAAATAAATTAGAATTGATTTGATTAATGAACGTAGTGATGAATTGAAATACCGACTCATTATTTTTAAGAGTTGCAGGTTTTTTTTCCCATAACATCTTCAACCCAAGTATTTCTGATGGATTACATTTTTGGTCACGAATACATTCATTTACAGGATAATCATTAATAATACCGCCATCTACATAACAACAACCATCGCGATATATTGGAGAAAACCATAATGGGTAACAACAACTCATATAACATGCTTCAATCAATAGTTGACTAGGATGCGTTTTATAATTCATGTCGACGATTTTAAATTTATTCAATTCAGTAATCATGAAATGTAAATCAATACCTGTTTTATCATAAAATTCGTGCAATGTTACATTCAATGGAATATCTTTTCCTTGCAGCAAAGGGCGAAGCATTTCTGTAAATTCTTTCAATCCATACAATCCATGATTGTTGTACAATTTGAATACGTAATCAAGTTTATCTTTTGCATCACTAAATGTGGATGAAGCAGATGATGACGTCGATGATGTATCGGTATTTTTATCATTCGATGCAGACGATGCAGATGATGACGATGAACCCGCTGAAGAAAGATACGACAATTTGAATAGTTTTTCCCATGGTCTTTTAATAAGGTAATCATCGGTAACATACCAGTCATATCGTAATGCAATAATAATAGCAATAAACGAACCTATTGATGAACCATATATTGTTTTAATATTATTGATATGCCAAATACCCTTCAAGTTCAGAGTTTGTAAAACACTATATAACATATGACCAGCTGGTCCACCCGATGAAATTACGATATGTTTTATATCGTTCGTCTTCAAGCCTGCGTCATCGTTCATGATATCTGCCTGCATCTATTATTGTATATACAGATATTCGTGTATATTATTTAATATTGTTCGCGTGAATATATAACCATTATTTTCTACTGTGAATACAAATAATACGTAAGATTATAAATAAACGAATATGGACGACCTATTTAAATTTTCAGGCAATAATGTCGAAAATGTTGAAAAAATCAATTTAGATGAGTTATATCAAAAAAAACAGGAACAAGATAAAAACAAGCTCTTTACATATAATAAAATACTTACTCGAATACATGAAAAAATTAAACTAACATCGCGACAAAAATGTAACCAACAGTTTTGCTGGTTTGTAGTTCCTGAAATTATTCTTGGTGTTGCGAATTATGACCATGCTGGATGTATTGCATATCTTGTGGATAAGTTACAAGAAAATAAATTCATGGTGAGATATACTCATCCAAATCTACTTTTAATATCATGGCATCATTATGTGCCAAACTATGTTAGAAATGAGTTTAAGAAAAAGACTGGAACTGCTATTGACGAATATGGACGCCCAATATTATATAACGAAGAAGGACAAGTCATAAAATACGATGATACAAAAGGTGTATATGGAAGTGGTGGAAACCGTGCGGGTATTCAAAATACGCCGGAAGACGCCAATACATTATTATATAATCAGCGTAACGACCATGCTGGTCCTGGAGGTGGGGGGTCATCATCAGGGTCCAATGGTTCAGATAAGAAGGAGTATAAACCAACAGATACTTACCGTCCGACCGGCAATTTGATATATAATCAAGAATATTTCCAAAAATTAGAAAATCGACTACATTAAACGCATTAGGTTATCATTTGTTGTATATTCTGTTCGCTAGTCGTAGTTGTTTGTTTAGAAATACCATGTTTTTCTAGTTCATTCAACAAGTTACGTCTAATTTCTTCGTTGATATCATTTGGCTTGGTATCTTCCAATATACTTTTCACAACGAAAATATTGAGATTTCTCATCTTATTTGTCATTTCGCTTTTTATATTATCATTATTAGTTGTACTTGCAATACGGTATAATTCTTCATATTTATCACGATATCGCGAAGCAATTTCACCATTGATGTTGCTAAGGTCAATATATAATTCATCTGACAATTCTTTTTCTGCAGGAAGAATTCTACGTTTAAGCGTGTCGTATTTTTTTTTTGTTTCGGTTGTAGAAGATGAATTTGGGTTTTCGGTTTGTTTTTTTGCTAATTCTTTTTTATTTACTAACATATCCAGCTCAATATTTTCCTGTAATTCTTGTAGTATTTCAAACCCAGCCAAGAAATATTTATAACTATCTGCATACAATCGAACAATTCGCGCGCGCGCTTCATTTATAATGACTTGTAGTTCAGCGTCTGTCAAGTTTGGATTTATAAAAAAATCATATTGCAGATTTAATCGAAAAAAATCGCGTGAATATTGGTCATCTTGTTCGAAACCAGTATAGCGTTTAAAGTTGGCTTCACCTTGGCGTTCTTCGATTTCATGTAAGACATCTTCATTTTTCATCATGACGTTAAATACGCTGTCCAACAACTTTACAATGGCTTTGCGTTGCTTTGAAATGTTATAATTCATGTTTTGGATATGTTTTATGTATTTTATAAAAACAGAATTATATCTGACCTGATTGTTGACTTTAATTTCTAAGTCGTTATTTTTTTCACACCATTTATTCATTATATCATTATCATTAATATGTCGCGAAACATCAGCGAGTGTTTTAATGTCTTCACCTGGTTCTTTGCCACCAGTAACAATACGGTATAATTCACGAACATCACGTATATATATTTTATTTCGCATATCGTCACTCATTGCAATAAATTGTGGACTTTTGGGGTTGACACTTGATGTTTGATGAAAAATATCAAAATATAATTCTTCCAACATTGCAAATATAGAAGGTTTAATCTTATTTTCCGTTATAGTGGATGCACTTGTTGTTGTCGACATTGGTGTAATTTTGATATCGTCCATATCTTTTTTGATAGAACATATACCTTTTCCTGGCGAAATTTTCATTTCTGCTTCGCCGATTTTCAATAATCTCTCCATTTTCGTCTTAACATCGTTTTGCCGTCTAGCAAAACCAGCCATATTATATGTAAAGTACTTATGTTTTTCTTTATTCATGCCTTCGCGCCCGTCAAGCAGTCCAAATGTCAACATATCGTAAAAATTATCAGGTGTGTTTTTCTGTATATACTCATAGTTGTAAGGTCTCATTGTTGACATGATTGCATTAAACAAATTGCCGATCTGAACATAAAACCGTGCAATACCAACACACATTTGTTTTTTTCTAAATACATTTTGTTCATCTAATTTACTCTCTTTCAGAATTTCTGGATTTGTATTCACGAGGAGTGCCCGATCAACTGCATTAATCATTTCATATCGTTCTGAAAACAATTTATGCCGACGGTCCATATAAGATATTAACCGAAATGGTAGCCGGTTCAGTACCTCACTTGTAATAATAATTAACTTTTCGCATTTACCACTATCACCAAGAGTAGAATTAAATTTCACCTCTTTTAAAATAATACGTTGAGCATATAAATCTAATCGAAGTGCCATATTTCGAATATCATCATCTGATTTACTGGATGACGAAGAAAATTTATTACCCATCTTATTGTTATATTATTAGATAATAGTTCGTAAAATGCGGACGAACCGGTTATGTTCGATATGAATGATTTGTATTCAATGAAATTGATAATGTCGATAAAATTGATATAAAGATATAAACAGATATTTTATTTAAAGAGTGGATAAACACAACCATAGCGCGACCAACATCATAATTTTGTAATAATGCATTCTAACTTAAATTCGTGTCATGGTGTGTTTATTCCTACTAATAATTTAACTTGTTCTAATAGTGGTAGCAGCGGGGGCAACAATAGTGGACCGTCAACGACTACTCGACATTATCGACAATATACTAATCATTTACACAACTACTCGACAAATCATAATGAAACAAAAAAAAATAAAAAAACACTTATACATCAAAGTATATGGACCAAAATAGAAGAAGACTTTACTCCAGAATTACTTGAAGAACATAAAAAATCAGACCTTACTATTCCGGATAATGTGCATCAATCCCCAAAACAAACATCGTTTCGTATAAACATCGACGAACAACAGAAATGCAATGAACATGTGCCTGAGGGGAGTGGTGGTAGAGCTATGAACGATATTTGTAGTACGAATGATAGCAAACCCGCACAAATTCCTGCAAAAAAGATGTCTGCTCTCTTTATCAGACCGGAGACGGATGTTGAATGTCTGTATCGTAAATCAGGTATTCGAGAGAAATGTGAAGTTTGTTCTAGCGATGTAGTTCTCACTGACGATGGATTTCTTACTTGCAAAAACCCATCATGCAGTATTCTATACAAGGACGAATCACTGGACCAAAGCGCAGAATGGAGATATTATGGTGCGGATGACAATCAAAATAATGACCCAACCCGTTGTGGTATGCCTGTAAATCCATTGCTCAAGGAATCGTCATATGGATGTAAAGTAATGTGCGAGGGCGGTTCATACTCACAAGATATGATGAAAATCCGCCGTTATACTGAATGGCAATCCATGCCGTATCGAGAGAAAGCACAGTATGACATGTTTCAGAAAATCACAATCTTCGCACAAAACAAGGGAATTTCTAAGATGATTATCGACGAAGCTCTGCGCGTTCATAAACGAATTTCAGAACACAAAACATTTCGCAGTCTAAATCGTGATGGAGTTGTCGGCGCATCCATCTATATTGCGTGTAAAATACATAACTGTCCACGCACACCAAAGGAAATCGCAAGTATTTTCAACCTGGATAATACAAGCGCAACAAAAGGATGTAAAAACGCGGTCAGCATTATCAATGAACTTGAATCCAATTTAGACAATTCCGAAAAAACAAATTTCTGTAAGACTAAACCCGAAGCATTTATCGAGAGATATTGTAGTCGTTTATCCATTAATGACGAACTCACCAAATTATGCCAGTTCATTGCCGTAATGATTGAGAAACAAAACCTTATCCCTGAAAACACACCACACAGTATTGCGTCAGGAATTATTTACTTCGTTGCGTGCATGTGTCATCTTCCAATTACGAAAAAGGATGTCAATCGTATTAGCGACATGAGCGAAGTAACAATCAACAAATGCTACAAAAAGCTATATGATATGCGTGATAAACTTATCCCCGCGATGATTATTGCAAAATATGCACCAACAACAGCGGCGGAGAGCAATAGCTTGTAATTGTTATGATAATCAATAAAAAATAACACCTAATAAAAAATTATCGTTATAATATGATATTTTTCTTATATTATGATATTATACTCGTTGTTATAAACATTTCATACCATATATTCAAAACATACGTAAAATGGATACTACTGTAATAGATACATCGACTAACGCAAAACGGCCACCACCTAAATACGTTTTTATTGTCCCATATCGTGACCGTGAACCACATCGAGTGTTCTTCAGTACATACATTTATAAAGTTATGGAAGATATACCGTCTGAAGATTGGACATTTTACTTTGTTCATCAAAATGATAAGCGACCGTTTAATCGAGGTGCCATGAAAAATATTGGATTTTTAGCATTAAAAAACGCATATCCCGATGATTACAAAAATATCATCTTTATTTTTAACGATATTGACACACTACCATATGACAAAAATATATTAAATTATCATACAGAATATGGTGTTATAAAACATTTCTATGGATTTCATTTTGCACTTGGTGGAATATTCTCTATTCGAGGAGTAGATTTCGAGAGAATTAACGGATTTCCTAATTTTTGGGCATGGGGGGGAGAGGATAATCTTATTTATGAACGTGCAAAACAATTCGGTCTTACGATTGACCGAAGTAATTTTTTCACAATCGGTAATATGACAATTCTTCAATTTGCAGATGGTATGAAACGTCTAATCTGTCGCGATGAATTGGCAACATCCATTATACCTAATAATCCTGATGGTTTATCCAAATTAACAGATGTAATATATCATACTTTTAATGATACACATATAATCAATGTCACATCATTCGATACATATATACATTACTCTCAATTACATTTTGAAGAACAATCACTTGACAAAGTCAATAAAATTCGCGTCTCTCCATTACATGCAGTGAAACACATAAAACAATTGCAAAATGATTATCTTGTTGATGTAAATAAACGAATACATCCTGTTCAACCTGAAAATCATATAGACCCTCCTCATAAAATAGAGAAGAATAATGGTTTTAATACCATGAACGTTCCAATACAAAATAACCTACCATTTACAATAAAACATAACCAAACCATCATGATGAACCGACGAAATACAAATACTGGATTATTTATACCACAAGATAGACCAATTGTTAGTGAACAACAACGGTACAATAATATCGCTGCTGCGGCAATTACTTCAAAATCTGGAACGCAAGAAGTTAATCGAGTATATCAAAATGTCAAACAAAATGCTAACATAATGATACCATTACAAAAACCGAATACTGCCATCGGAATTTATGGCCATAAACAATTTGGTATGAGAGCGCTTTTTATGTAATCGCGTTAAAAATCGGCATTAAACTCAAACACGTCATCTGCAACTTTCTTCTCCGCTAGTGCGTATTCTCCCACTCTCCTCTCGAAAAAGTTCGTCTTACCTGCAAGACTAATCATTTCCATGAAATCAAACGGATTTGATGCATTATATATTTTATCATATCCAAGCTGCAAAACCAGTCTATCTGCCACAAACTCGATGTATTGACACATTAATTTGGCATTCATACCAATCAATCGACACGGAAGTGCTTCAGATATAAACTCCTTCTCGATTTCAACCGCATCACGCACAATCTCATACACCCTGTGACGTTGAATTTTCTTAACCATTTTCGTATATAATAGTACTGCGAACTCCGTATGAAGGGCTTCATCACGAGATATTAGCTCGTTACTGAATGTTAGTCCAGGCATCAACCCGCGCTTCTTCAGCCAATAAATCGAACAAAATGCGCCAGAAAAGAAAATACCTTCCACACATGCAAATGCCACCAGTCGCGTCTGAAATGTGCTACGTTTGTCGCCAATCCATTTCAATGCCCAATCGGCCTTTTTCTTAATACATGGGAATGTTTGAATTGCGTTGAATAGTTTGTCCTTATCCATACTGTCTTTAATATATGCATCAATCAGCATACTATACATCTGTGAATGAATATTCTCCATTGCAATCTGAAACCCGTAAAACGCGCGGGCTTCGGCCAACTGAACCTCTGTCATAAAACGCTGTGCCAGATTTTCCATCACAATACCATCACTTGCTGCAAAGAATGCAAGTATCATCGATATAAAATATCTCTCGTCGCTATTAAGTTTATTCCAATGTACCGTATCTTTTGTAAGGTCTACTTCTTCCGCTCTCCAAAAACAATCCACCTGTTTTTTATACATATTCCAAATCGACGCATCTTTAATCGGAAATAATACAAACCTATTTTGGTCTTCTTCTAATAGTGGTTCGATAACTTGTGGTTTCACAATAACGGCGGGCAATGCAGTGGTAGGTCCCGACGACGAAGTTTCATTCAGAATAATCGATGACATATTACGATATTTGGTCTTAATTTATAACGGTAAAGTACGTAGTTATAATAATCAATAACGATTTAATTCGTTTTCCTAAAGAAGGGTCAATTGTGGATATTATAGATGGATAAAAATAATTATATCAATCGTTTAAAATTAATTTATATTTACAAAGCAATTTATATACACATAACTATGGTTGTTCACACGGTAGGAGATAGTCATTCATACTTTGGGTTTACAGGAATAACGAACCATCATTTAGGCCCAGTTTTATGCTATAGTTTTGGTAATGAAAAATTAAATAGATGCGATATTCGTAATTTCGAAATGAATGACACTGATACAATTATATTTAGTTTAGGTGAAATCGATTGTAGATGTCATGTTAAAAAACATATAACAGATACAACAACGTATCAAGATATTATCAACAATATCGATGCAATTGATTTGAATATAACTATTTCGCAAATTAAATTCAAACATATTTGTGTTTATAATATTGTACCACCTATTCAAAAATATAATACATTCGAAGACCCGCAGTATCCATATGTGGGTTCCGATGAAGAACGACAACAATATGCATTATATTTCAATGAAAAGTTAAAGGAAAAATGTATCGAAAAGGGTTATATCTTTTTTGACATTTATAATAAATACGCAGACGAAAATGGGTTTTTGAGAAAAGACCTAAGTGATGGTTATGTCCATATTAATAATGGTATTTATTTAACTGAATTTATAAATGAACATTTACTATAGTTTCAATTTCATATCATTCATGTAATATGAAATTGAAAGAGTATAAATGTAATAATTATTGTATTGTATTATTTAACACCATGAATAACAATAAACTAGTAGATGTTGCAGTAATCAATTTGGACCGACGACCTGACCGTATGGAATATCTTTATAAACATTCACCGGTTGCATTTCGGAGATTTTCTGCAATTGATGGTCAAAATCTCTCGAGCATCTATTATAAATTCCCTGAATTGCTGGATACAATACGCGGTCAACATCGCGTATTGGGTGAGGTAGGCTGTTCATTAAGTCATTATTCTTTATGGAAAGAACATGCAGAGAAACCAATCACTGACTACTTACTTGTCTTTGAGGACGATGTTATGTTCTCTGACCAAACTCTCGAGAGATTTGAGAAAACAACAAACGATATACACATGAATAGAATTGATTTTGATGTACTTTATGTTGGTGGTCAATGGACACCACATTATGATATTAACGGTGATACATCCCCGTATTTCCATTATCAGAAAACCGTGAACCAGACTCTCGACATCTATTATACAAAATCTCTCGGTGATGGAATATACAAACGCAGAAATCTCTCGCCGGCCGTTATTCAAGGAGACCGTAATGTTTGGTTTACTCCATTGTTTCGTACTGCAGGCGCTTATCTTGTCAGCCAACGAGGGGCAAAACGATTACTTGAAGCAGTAGAAACCGATACTGCATTGTTCATGAAAACACCCCTTGACATGTGGTTACTTGAAATGGATTTTCGAAGATACGTTCATTCATTTGACCGCTTTCCTCACCCATTTTACCAGGCAGGGTTTGAAATGGTCCGAGAGCCTAGTCATGCACAAAACGATATTCATCGTTCCAACTTTCAAACAGTCTCTCTTCCATCCGCATAATCTAGACTAGATTCGTTAAACAATCTTCATCGAAAATGTCGACCAATCAAATCCAGCCCCCCATTTTACACGCCCATCTATCTCACTAAATCCTTCTTTTTGAATAATGTATTGGTCATTTGCAAGCCAACATTGATACTTCGGCTGTATATACTCTGTGTACATATAATCGATGTTTTTTCGCTCCAAATCAATTAAATTTGGATATGTATCAACCAATTCAAGTATTGGCTTATACATGTGTTGTTTCACTAAATAAGCATGGTTGCACCATATGGTTCCTTTCACCCATTTACGTGTATCATCTATTCCATCGTATTTCGTCAAAATACCACCAAGATATAAAATATCCCAATTATCTGATGGAAATGCATTTGAACGAAGTTCATGAATATTATCTCGGACAATAACATCATCTTCCATTATTAGAACCGAAGAGAGATTTTTATTATCAGCATATCGGATTGCATTAATATGAGAACGAAAACACCCAACCTTTGTATCTTGTGGGTGAATGCTATTCAATAAAACTGTGTGATTTATTCCTTTCGAATTCAAATGTTGACTCACGTATTCCGTTCTTTCCGGTCGTTCTTTTAGACATATCACTACGACTTCTTCTGCAAATGGATGTGTATGTAAAAATGCCCCCGATGATGATGCCGATTCCGATGCCGATGCCGATGCCGATGATAATTTAATGTTTGTATTCACGGTATTTTCTATTATTGTTTCAGTTACACTTGATATATCAGGTGAAGAAGGGGGTGTCTGTAATGTCTGCGGCGTAAAATTAACACCCGATGAAATTGATGAAATCGAGCTTTCGCTCTTTAATGGCGAATTATGAGTACCGCTACTACTGGCACTACTGCCATTTCGTAACATAAAATACTTTGTATTTACATGCTCATCTGTATTCTTTATTACTGACATATATGGATTTGTTACTTCTTCATAAAGATTTCGCGTCATGATGTGACATATTCGCTCATATATCTTATTTGAACTTACAACAACACTAAAAAATCCAATAGAAAACACCTTATTCAAAACAATCATGTGAATGCATTCATCTTCTGCCGGTTCTTGTGAACGTATCGCCGAAAGTTGGTTCTCTTCGAAGAATGTTGAGAGAATTTCAAATTCACTTCCCTCAGAATCAATTGCACAATAATCAATAAATTCTGGTACAGAATTCTGACAACACAAGTCATAAAGAGTTGTTGTATCAACCCTATACGACTTGAAACTTGATTGGCTCCATTCTTGGTCTTCCTTATTATTCTCTAGCGAATATTTAAGTCCGCTTATTTCTGGCCGAGGTGTTTCGTAAAAAATAGCTCCACTTCCACTTCCATTCGTAATAGATGATGTCACGTTTGACACAGCAGATGCAATTGGGTTCTTGCGATTTTTTCGTAGTACTGGTTCGTATATTCTCGCTGGTTCAACGGCAAGACCGCGCCATTCACGATACTTCTCAAAAAAGTAACATGCTGAACCAGTTTCACCATCTCCTGCTCCGATTTCAATAAAGTACCCACCATTTTTTCCTTTCGTAATATATTTATCGACATATTGGTCATTACGCACACTATGATAATATTCAGGATAGATTGTTAGGTCGTTTTCATCATATTCATCACATTCTTCATCGCATTTGTCGTTTTCATTTTTATATGAGGTGCTTGATTGTAATCGTTCTCGTGGCTGATATGCAATAAGCTCCATTTTCTGTTTGTGAAGAAATTCGTTTTTACGCATAATATCGCCCAATATCGTCTCCCATAAATGCGTTCCATACGATTCCGATGGAAATTCATAGGGCACTGTTTCAGAACGAAGAAACGCTTCGGTATCCTGCCAGTGAAGCGGCATAAACATTTTCCAATCAAGAATACGAATTCGATATTTGTGCATATAATGCGGATGACTATCGATAAGTTGTTTATTTGAATCTCGAATATGATGTGCCCATATTCCTAGTCGTAAACCTGACTTAAATTCATTCAGCCATAACTTAATAAACTCATTCTTCGGCTTCGCTGCCAAAAAGGCATTGATGAGTGCACCACTACCGCGCCCATTAGACCCTTCGCGCTCCTCACTTATATAAAAAGAATGACCTGAATTGAATACTTCATGGAATGGCCGAATTATAATCATGTCAATATCAAGATACACTCCACCATGCTCATATAATAGCTCCAGACGCGAGACATCCGCCTTATATTGAAAATGCTTCAATTCAAATCCGTCAAACATTGCAGGAGGGTCCAACTTATGAATACGTACGCGGGCTTGGTTTTTTATATCGTCCCAATATGTATTACCAACTGGTTCTTTTGAGTTATAAATTCGAATTTCATAATCCGGCATATATTGCAACATGGAATGAACGCATCGATGATGAAAATTGTAAAAGTCGGTTTCACCAAAATATAGTAAATGAATGATTTTTGGAATTTCGGGGCACGGATCGGAAGGATACAACATGCCTAGGTTCGCCAAAGATGCTTCTTTTATAAAATCCGGCAGTTCCGACTCATTATCATTGACCCCATTTGGTGCATTCGGCGGCGGGGACGGCGTATCGATAATTTCTTGAAACTGTTGTATTGCGATCACAGGATTTAATATAAAATTTGAGCTTGCACGATAAAACCGCACATAATTCGTATCGCGTTTGTTATATGTCGGAAAATATTCTAGATACATATCTGAAATTGCGACAAGTTTCTCATGGTCTTTATAGTAATGATGCTGATTATGGATTTCTTGAAGCATCTGATTTCGGTCCATATATTTACTGCTATTTTGATAATATCGATGCCGAATTTTTTGTAGTGATACCTCAGTAGACAGTTTTGGCAATGAAGAAATACGTAATGTTTCTTCAGACGGCATGATAGAATATGTACCCCAGGCCATTCCACGTACGCGACAGTTAGGTTCTAGTAATGTATTATCTCTCATCATCATATCATAATAATCATCATAGCCATCCTCTTTTATAATACCTGAATAAATCATTTGCAACCACGCATTTGTAGGTTCAATTGTATAATGTGCATGACGCTCTTGGTTACGACATATATCGTCTATTGCAACCACGGTATTCGGCCCAGATGCTAATCTTTGTGAATTAAAAATATCTTTCAACGGAATATCTTTTTCATGTCCACCGTCAATAAAAATAAAATCAAAACGTAACGGTGGCGCACTTTCGGGGTTCTTCATCCGGTGCGCAACTTGTTCTTCATATTTCGGAATGGTTACTGTACTGTCTCCTGTTACCAATGTATGCCTACCAGGAAATACTTCGTCAATATACCGCTTCGCCGCAAATACATAAGCATACTCACCAAGGTCAAAACTTACTACTTTTGTTTCAGGTGACGTAATTGCAAGAAATAACAGCGCGGAATGACCGGCATTAAAACCAATTTCCATAATTGATTTGGGTGCACATTTGCCAACCAGTTCACGAAGTCGTGTTACTTGATGTTCGATTTGAAATGAACCTCCCTCAATGATGTTATATTCAGCGATTGCATTAGTTAGACCCTCGAGTAACTTATGATGGTGTAACTCGCGATTATGTTGATGATTTTGTATATCATGGTGTGCCATTATATTATTCTATGTATACGAATTATATAATGGAATGGACGGTTTTATGTTTATATGTATTTTACTGTGATGGACTAGTAGTAGTGGCGGTTTCTGTTGAAGTTGGCGTGGGGGTTGGCAAAACATAATTCGGATTAGGCTTTCGTATTGTTTCTCTTACAAGTTCGCCTTGGTCATTTTTATATACAAACGCTTCTTCGTAAAATTTGGGTTCAACATATGGAACATATTGCAAATTATGACGTGCGCAAATAATATGGTAAATAATAGTGTCGTCGTTCCCCCATGCCGCGTATTGTTGTCCGTCAATCGTAAGTTCTTGTTGTTTAATACCCTCGATATTACTTACAATCTGATAGCAAATCGTTGCACTTACAGTCGGATTTATGCTGATATGTTGAATGGTTATTGTAACATCTGGATTTGATGTTCCTAATGCTATTCTTAATAAGTTCATTTGAACGGTCATACTTATACTATACGAGTAAATTATACGAGTAAATTATACGAGTAAATTATGAAAATGATGGTAATCCATTAACTGCCAAATTCATGGTAATATGCTCAATCCCCGGGTTAGTATTTGAAAAAGTACATATTCCAATATCGGTCAATGCGATATTATTATTATATGCTACAGGTGTTATTCCTGAATAAATATTTGCTATTTCAGGGTCTGTCAAAATCCTATTATATAAACGAAAATCGTCTATAAGCGTACCGGTTTTTACAAAGAAATTCGGTGATGAATCACCTCCCGCACCAATTCGTAATTGCTGGGATGTATTTGCAGTAGAAATATATGAACGGCTTGTAGTTTCTCTAAATACTCCATTTGTATATACAGTTAGAAGACTAGTATTTCTAGAAATAGTAATAGCAATATGTGTCCATACTCCATTAACAAAAACAGGAACAGCAGCCGATGATTCATCTCCGGACCATGATGAAGTACCGCCACCAGTAATAACCTGCAATTTATTTGCTGGTGATATATAAATCATATATCCTCTTAAATTCGTAAATGGGGATATTGACTCTCTACATGTCACGAGAGATTGTACCGAAGCGGTTCCAGTTAACGTTGGTTTTACCCACATCGCAATTGTAATTTCATTTGGGGTAAACCGAAAGTCATTATTTGTTATTTGAAAACAATTTGATCCATTAAAAGATGCCGATGCAGTTCCTCGTTTAAAATCGCTCGTGTTGTAAGTTACTGAATTAATATTTGTAAGAGTATTTGTCACATTTAGAAAATTAGGTGACGAATCATTGATGTTACTGTCAAAGTCAAAATGTGCAACCAAAGATGTATTTGGATTACTTGCATTACTTGCAAGTGTTGATGAATATACATTTGCTATCTCAGAAGGGGTTAAAACTTTATTAAATATATTAAAATCATCAATCAGTGTTCCATTTACAACCGCGAAGGTGGCGGTGGTTTCATTTGCTCCTGCACCAATACGTAAATTAGTTGCCAAATTCCTCGTATATACTAAGGTCGTTGTTCTAACAAGATTTCCATCAATATATACGACTAGTGCAGACGTGCTTTGATTTATTGTAAATGCAACATGAACCCAACGATTAAGTCGACCGAAATTTGCATATAATGATACATTGCCCCCTGTAAAATTAGTTCCGTCAGATGACCAGATTTCTAAGTTACTACCATCATTATCAGGAATTATATACAACATCCACCCTCTCCATGGACTGGAAGCACGACATGACGCAATCGATTGATATTCTGTTGCAATTGTTTTTGGTTTTATCCATACTGCTACTGTAATATTTTCAGGTGAAAACTTACCATCGTTCGATATTTCGAAATAGTTACTTCCATTAAACTGTGCAGCAGCAGACCCTCGTACAAAGTCAGTTGTAGAATATGTAACAGAACTAACATTTGTAAGAGTATTTCCATTTGTTGATGTGTCATTTGGACTGCTGTCAAAGCCATAAGAAGCAACTAAAAAACTAGAAACAGGACGGATTTCGCTTATTCTAGTAAAATAACCATTATAGACATAGCTCGCAGCCGAATTTACGAGTTTGCTTGTCCATGTCCATTCTCCAGTGCATATCAATTGACGAAATCTATTGTCCTTAAATTTTTGTAAATCAATATCAAATTTGATTATCATAAAT
>Ga0194119_10006165_pt1 | contig 17533 bp, 18 predicted proteins | sample TA2MahC100mmetaG_FD_148620 | JGI IMG/M metagenome (GOLD analysis project Ga0194119, IMG submission 148620) | Freshwater microbial communities from Lake Tanganyika, Tanzania - TA2015018 Mahale Deep Cast 100m | ecosystem: Environmental > Aquatic > Freshwater > Lake | place: Tanzania: Lake...
AAAATTAATTTTAATTTTGATAGTTTTGAATTTTTAAAGTTTTTATTTTTTTCAACTTTATTTTTTTTATTAGGAGCCGTTGATGATAAATTACAAATTAAAGCTAATTTTAAACTATTTTTTTTTCTGATTTTCTCCTTACTTTATTTAAACTTAGATGACACAGTTATAATCTCAGAATTAAGATTCACCTTTCTAAAAATAGTTTTAAATTTAGACTACTGGGCAATACCTTTTACAACATTATGTATTCTTTTGTTTATAAACGCATTTAATATGTTTGATGGTATAAATTTACAATCTGGTATTTATGCTTTTTTTATTTTTTTTGTACTAAGTCAAGGTAACTATTTTTTATTTTCCTTTTTTTGTTTAATTCAAATAATTTTTTTTCTTTATTTAAATTACAATGCAAGGATATTCTTAGGTGATAATGGATCTTTATTACTTGGTTTTATTATTTCAATTCTAATTATTAAAAGTTATAATTTTAATTATATGTACGCAGACCAGATTTTTTTATTAATGATGATACCTGGGATAGATTTGCTCAGATTAGCGACAGAAAGGCTTTTAAAGAAAAAACATCCCTTTTCTCCAGATAGAGAGCATTTGCATCATTATCTTATTGACCAGTATGGAGTGTTAAGAACGACTATTGTTATTCAGTCTTTAATTGTGCTACCTTTTTTTTATAGTATTTATTTTGGAAATACTTATTTAGTAATAATTGCAACTTTTATAATTTATTTTTCTATTTTATTTAAATTGCGCTTCAAAACTGAGAGTTGATGTCTCTGACAAGTTTTTCATTAACAAACCGAACAATTGCTATCAAATAAAAACCCATTCCATGAAAAAGAACTCTATCAAGCGTTAATGGCATTAGTTGATTAATATCCATGTTAGTTTGTAAATAAATTGCGTATATAAAACCAATGTAAAAAATAAAAAAAATAAAATTAATATCATTTATTTTTTTATTTTGAACAAATGTAATAGCTAATATAAAAGTAATTACAATCCAAAGCGGATACTTGATAACAGCTTTTAAAATTTCAAATGTAATATCAAATATTGAAAACAGAAGAAATTTTAAATTAAGGTATTTCAAAAGACCAGAATGTAGAATCTCTTCATTAAAAGAAAAGTTTCCGTGAAAATAGGTTTTAAGCTGTGTAAAAAAATACAAAAATATTAAAAAAAATATCAAAAGTATAAATTTTTTATAATATTTTTCTTGTATGAAAAAAAATAATAAAATCGTGAGCATTATTACATAAAAGAAACCTTCTTGTTTTACCCAAAACATCAGTAAAATTGAAGAAGAGATTAAAAAAAAATTAAAATACGAATTTTTTTTTGATTCGTGTATTTGATAAAATAAAAATGAAAAACAGTAAAATAAGTAAAATAAGAAATATTCCTGATATCCTCCAAGAATAAATTTGTCAGTTGTAAAAACTACAAAAATTAATGTGATGACTATTTTAAAATGTAAGCTAATTTTTTTTGTAAATTGATCAGTGGCTGAAAATATAGAAGATAAAAATATAAAAATATAAAAAAATCTTCCTTGATATTCTAAATTTAAAGGGCTATTAATCCAAAAGAAATTCCATAAATATCCGCCTAAATGAGGATAGTAAGCAAAAGGAAGATTTCTTAGGTCCTCATATGATCCGCCTTGATGATAATTTAGTGCTTTGTAGTACCAATGCGCAATCCCATCCCAACTTAGAATTGGCTCCGAGGAAATCATGAAGCATATGGATACAAAACAACTTAAAAAAAAAATAAAATTTTTTAAATTAGAGCTTATAGAAAAGTATTTGCAGTAATTTTTAATATTTAAAAATATAGAGATTATGCTTGCTGCAATGCAAATGAAGAAAAAAAATTGCAAACTCAATTGGAAAAAAGAAAATAACAATAAAACATTGCAATAAATTAGAATATTGATTACGAATACATCAAAAATACTTGGAATTTTCCATTTAATAATATTTTTAATATTATTTATACTTAAAGGAAAAAGGAAAAAAATATTTAATATAAAGGCCTGGAAAAAAATTGAAAAAAACTCAGTCATTTTTTTTGATTAAGTAACAATTATTAAATTGCTTAACAATCTGGTAGTCATTTTTAACAAAAGTATTTAATTGGACGGATTGTGCCCCAATTAAAATTATGAATTTAACACTATCTTTTTTTTTTATATTATAAAAGTAGCCATGTATATTTGGCTGATTATTGAAATTTTTAACAAGAACATTTTCTAGGAATTTTTTTTCTTTATACATTGCTTCTATAAAACCATACCCCTGACCATCACAATAGCCAGCGCTAAAATTCATCCTTTCTGAATAATTTTTTTTTATAACTATAAAAGAGTTTAAAAAAAAATCGAATTGAACAAGTGTAAATAAAATTAAAAAAAAATAAAAAAATTTTTTTTCTTTTAAAAAATGATACATTGAAATTGATGTTTAAAATTAGTTTTATAATTCCTGTTTTTAATGAAGCAAAAACTGTAAAGCAAGCTATTATGCAAATTGTAGAATTAGATTATCAGAAAAAAGAAATTATTATAGTAGATAATGGATCGTTCGACGGTAGCACAGAAATAATTAAAGCTTTTCAAGATTTACCGTATGTTAAACTTTTTTTAAAAAAAAAAAATACTGGTTACGGCAGCTCTATTAAGGAGGCTATAAGCATTGCAACTGGAGATTATTTATATATCCAGTATGCCGATCTAGAATACGATCACTTATCTAGTTTAGAAATGTTAAAACTTTGCAGGCAAAAGGATTTGGATGTTGTGTTTGGATCTAGGTTGAAAGGTAAGGTTAATAATGTAAATGATATATTTAATTTAATTTTGTTTAAACCAGCTTATCTAGCAACTCTTACATGTACTTTTTTAATTAATAAATTTTACCAAAAAAATTTTACAGATATTATTGGAACAAAATTTTATAAAAAAGAAATATTTAATTCACTTTCTATTAATTCTGTTGGCCAAGGATTTGACTTTGAGGTAGTAAGTAAAATTTCGAAAAAGAATTTAAAAATAGGTGAACTTTATGTCGATTATACACCAAGAAAAAACCCAAATGAAAAAAAAATAAAATTTTATCATATATTTATCGCTTGGTATGAAATTTTTAAAATTAAATTTTTCTAATAATTTTTTTCACTAAATTTATTAAAAAAACTGGTGTAAAGTAAATGACGGTCAGTACCGCAAGAATTGTAAACTCTTTTGGTATAAATTTGTTATTTTGTAAAATAATTTTGTATGTTTTGATTTTTCCATTATATTTGATGTTATATAAGATCCAGGACAATATATTTTTATAAAAAACTCTTTTAAATAATATAGAATAATCCCTTTTAGAATATTTATTTTTAATAGGAAGAAAATAACCCTCAAATTCACTATTAAGACGATTTAATTTTTCTTGGTTACTATATATATAGTTGTCAAGTCTGTATACTACAATTTTATTTTTAAGAATTTTCCATTTTTTGTATTTATGTATGATTTCTAAAATAACATTTAAATAAAAATACTCTTTATTGGTAAATTTGAATTTTAAATATTTTTCAACCTCAAGATAGTATTTTTTATTTATAATCTGAGTACTATTCATTCCCAAATCTTCAAAGTTTTTTTTAATATTTAAATTTTCAATTATATATTCTTTCTCTCCATACGAATAAATTTTTTTTCGAATTTTTTTTAAAGAAACATGCCCAACAGTTAAGCCAGAAATATTTTGGTTTTTTTGCAAAATATAAACAATTTTATCAAAAGCATTTTTGCAAATTCTATCATCATCAGCAATAAACCAAAAATATTTTGTTTTGGCTTTTGGAATATATTTATATAATTTTTCAGCTAAAGATAAATTATTTTTTTCTTCATAAAACCTACAGTTTTTTTTTTTGCTTATTTTTTTAATTATTAGATTATTTTTTTTGGTATTTCCGTAGGATACTATAATTACATTAATTTTCGAATTTGGGTCATTAACAATTATATCATTAAATAATTCTCTAAACTCTTGCAATCTGTTAGATGTAAAAATTATGATTGTAAGCATGTCTAATATAATTTAATTAACATGTCGTATAATTCAATTACTAAAACAAATTCCCTTACAGATAAAATTTTTATATAAATAAATCAATATACAACTAAATTATGAAATTAGTAATTTTAGCTGGCGGAGCGGGAACAAGAATAAGTGAAGAATCTTCAATTAGACCCAAGCCACTTGTAGAAATAGGTGGTATGCCAATTATTTGGCACATAATGAAAATTTATTCCATGTATGGAATAAAAGATTTTGTAATTTGCTGTGGCTACAAAGGATATTTAATTAAAGAATATTTTTCTAATTATTTTTTGCACACAACAGATGTTACAATTAATCTTAAAAAAAATACTGTTAAAGTTCACAAAAAATATTCAGAAGACTGGAATATTACATTAGTTAATACTGGACTTCACACTCAAACAGGCGGGAGAATATTAAGAATAAAAGATTATATCGATTCTGATTTTTGTCTCACATACGGCGATGGTCTATCTAATATTAATTTAAAAGAATTAATAAATTTTCATAAAAAACATAAAAAATATGCAACCATGACTGCTGTCCAGCCTTTAGGGAGATTTGGTGCTTTGAACATTGTTTCTGACAACACCGTCCAAAATTTTCTTGAAAAGCCGAAGGGAGATGGTCAGTGGGTTAATGGTGGCTTTTTTGTTCTTTCAAAAAAAATATTCAACTATATAAGGGGTGATGAGACTGTTTGGGAAAAAGAGCCTCTTGAAAATTTAGCAAAAGATTTAAATTTAAAATCTTTTAAACATAACGATTTCTGGCAACCAATGGATACGCTTAGAGACAAAGATTTTTTAGAAAGTTTATGGAAGAGCAAAAAGGCTCCCTGGAAGATCTGGTAGATGTTTCAATACAAAGGATCATATTTTTGGAAAAAAAAAAAAGTTTTTATAACAGGTCATACAGGATTCAAAGGTTCTTGGCTTTGCCTAATGTTAAACTATTTGGGAGCAAAAGTAACAGGTTACTCTTTGAAGCCTGATGGTTCTAATGTGATATATGAGCAGTCTTGCATTAAAAAAAATTTAACTAATTATTATGGAGACATTAGAAACAAGAAAAAGTTAGATCTTTGTATTAAAAAATCAAAACCGGATATTATTTTTCACTTAGCTGCCCAGCCAATAGTTCTTGATTCTTACAAGAAGCCACAGGATACGTTTGAAGTAAATTTTAATGGGACATTAAATATTTTGAATGCAATAAAAAAATATAGCATTAAATCCTCAGTTATTGTAACTACTGACAAAGTTTATAAAAATAAAAATAAAGATATTGCATTTAAGGAATTTGACGAATTAGGTGGTGATGATCCTTACAGTGCCTCTAAGGCCGCTGTAGAAATTTTAGTTAATAGTTACAATTTTTCTTTTTTCAAAGCCAACGTTAAAGTAGCAACCGTGAGGGCTGGAAATGTAATTGGTGGTGGCGATAGGGCAAAAAAAAGAATTTTACCAGATTTTTTTCGATGTAAGCAAGCAAACAAAACACTAAATGTAAGATCTGCAAACTCTTTAAGACCCTGGCAGTTTGTGCTGGAGCCGCTTGCGGGCTATTTAATGGTCGCAGAAGCTAATTATAGAAAAAAAATACCTGCACATATTAATCAAACCTGGAACTTCGCTCCTACTAAAAATAAAGTTTACACGGTAAAAGAAATTATAAATAAATTAAATATTTTTTTTAAAATTTCTATTAAATTCAAAAAAAAAAAATCTAATTTAGAAAAAACACACCTAAATCTTTCAAGTTTAAAATCTAAAAAATATCTTAATTGGAAGTCTCATTATAGTATTAAAAAAACTTTACAAGAAATTACTGATTGGGAGCTAAATAAAATTCACAATAAAAGTATAAAATTTTTTTCTGAATTTCAAATAAAGAATTATCTTAATGTTTTAAAATGGAAATAAACAAAGATATAAAAAATTTAGTGAAAAAATTTTATAAAAACCCTAATACAAAAAATTTTGTAGGTGGCGAAGACATGGTTCCTGTCTCGGGAAAAGTTTTGGACAATATTGAGATTGAGTATATAACCCAGGCAGCTCTTGATGGCTGGCTTACTACAGGTCGATTTAATAAGAAATTTGAATCAGAGCTTGCCAGTTTTTTAAACGTAAAATTATTATTAACAGTTAACTCTGGATCATCAGCAAATTTGGCTGCTTTTTCTGCATTAACATCGGAAAAACTTGGTGAAAGAAGAATTCTTCCAGGAGACGAAGTCATTACTGCTGCCGCAGCCTTTCCCACAACAGTTAACCCAATTTTTCAAAATGGTGCCATTCCGGTTTTTGTAGATTCTCATTTACCAAGTTGCAATATTAATGAAGATCTAGTCGAAGCTGCTATTACAAAAAAAACAAAAGCTATAATGGCAGCACACACACTGGGAAATCCTTTTAATTTAAACAAAATACTTGAAATTTGTAAAAAAAATAATTTATGGTTAATTGAAGATAATTGTGACGCCTTGGGTTCGACGTACAATGGACAAATGACAGGAACTTTCGGAGATATTGGAACTTTAAGTTTTTATCCTGCTCATCATATAACAATGGGAGAGGGCGGGGCCGTTTTTACAAACAATTTAAGAATAAAAAATATAGTCCAATCATTTAGAGATTGGGGTAGAGATTGCTACTGTGACACCGGTGTGGATAATACCTGCGGAAAAAGATTTGACTGGAAAATAGGAGATTTGCCAAGAGGTTATGACCATAAAAATACCTATTTTCACATGGGATATAATTTTAAAATAACTGATATGCAAGCAGCGTGTGGATTGGCTCAATTAAAAAAACTTAATTTTTTTGTTAAAAGAAGAAAAGAAAACTATAAATATTTACAGAATATTTTTAAAGATTTTAGTGAATTTTTAGATATTGCAGAAGCAACACAAGATTCAGATCCATCTTGGTTTGGATTTTTGATGACAATGAAAACCAACACAGGATTTTCCAGAGACTCCTTATGTAAATTTTTAAATGATCATAAAATTGGCACACGTCTATTATTTGCTGGCAATATAATAAAACAACCATACATGAAAGATAAAATTTACAAAATTCATGGCAAATTAACAAATGCTGATAGAATTATGAAAGATACTTTTTGGATAGGTCTTTATCCCGGCTTAAATACTGATCATTTTAATTACTGCCACGAAGTATTTAAAAAATTTTTTAAAAAATAAAATGTATTCAAAAATTTCAAGGAAAATAAGAAAAACTCTTTTGGAAATAACATCTTCAAAAAAAACTGCACATATCGCGAGTAATTTATCAATAGTGGATATACTAGTAGTGATATACAGAGATTTTGTTAAAAAAAATAATAAAAATGAATTTATATTAAGTAAAGGGCATGCCTGCCTTTCTGTTTATTGTGTTTTATCTTATTTTAAATATTTTTCCAAATCTCTTCTTAATAGTTTTGGTGATAACAATACTGTTATGATGTGCCATGTTAGTCATAAAGTTCCAGGTGTAAAAATATCCACAGGTTCACTTGGACATGGATTACCTATTGCTGCAGGAAAAGCTTTTGCAAATAGAAAAATAAAAATATTCGTATTATTAAGTGACGGAGAATTAAACGAGGGATCTAATTGGGAAGCCCTCCTATTCATCGCCCATCATAATTTAAAAAATATAAAAATCATTATAGATTTTAACAAGATCCAAAGCATTGATTTTGTTCAGAACGTTATAAAAATGGAGCCAATGTCCAAAAAATTTAGATCATTTGGTTTTTTTGTATCCTCAATAAATGGGCATAGTCATAAACAAATTTATCAATCTCTTAATAAAAAAAATTCCAAACCGCACATTATTATTGCAAACACAATAAAAGGAAAAGGTGTGAGTTTTATGGAAAATTCAGTTCTGTGGCATTACAAACCGCCAAATAAAGAGGAGCTGGAATTAGCTATAAAAAAACTATGAGAAAATATTTCATAGATATTCTTTGTAAGAAATTAAAAAAAAACACAAAGACTTTCTTAATAGTTGGTGATTTGGGTTTTAACGTAGTTGAACCTTTTCAAAAAAAATTCCCAAAAAATTTTTTAAACGCTGGAATTTCAGAGCAAAATATGGCTGGTCTTGCAGCTGGCATGGCATCACAAGGGTTTAAGGTTTTTATTTACTCAATTGCTAATTTTCCAACTTTTAGATGCGCTGAACAAATTAGAAATGATATAGATTACCACAACATGGACGTAACTATTGTAACGGTTGGTGCGGGAGTATCTTATGGAAATCAAGGATATACTCACCATGCATTACAAGATTATGCCTTAATGCGAAGCTTCCCCAACATAAAAATTATCGCACCTGGTGACAGCAAAGAGTTAGAAAGAGGCATGGATTATATTTTTCAAAAAAAAGGTCCAAAATATCTTAGGTTAGAAAAAGAAATGCTTCCTGAAAATGTAAATTACTCTTTAGGTGCTATTACCGACGGATATTGGAGGTTATTAAAAAAAGGTAAAGTCAGAAAAGCCATAGTTTCAACAGGCTCCTGCATACAAAAATCACTTGAGATATCGAAAAAGAAACAATTTGAAAATTATTATATTTATTCTATCCCAATTTGGTCAATGAAATCAAAAAAAATACAAAAAAAATATTTAAATAAATTTACGGATTTGCTTGTTATAGAAAATCATTTTGAAGATGGCGGGTTTTCATCTTGGCTTAGGGAAGCCAATGGAGAAAATACAAATATTAAAATAAAATCTTTTTCAATATCTTCAGATGTTATTGGCAAAGTTGGTGATCAAAAATTTCTGGAAAAGAAATATTTTAAATTAATTTTTCACTAATATGTCTAAAAGTTTAATGATATTGGGTGGATCAGGTTTTTTTGGAAAAACTTTTTTACAATCTTATCTTCAAGAAAAACTATCAAAATACAAAATCACAAAATTAATATTAGTATCTAAAAATAATAAAGTTATAGAAAAAATATCAAAAAATTATAAAAAAAAAATTATTATTCTTAAAAAAGATCTGACAAACACAAAAAATATCCCATTTACAGATTATATTATTCATGCAGCAGAGTATGTGGATCCATTAAAAATAAATCATAATTATAAAAAAGGGTTGGACTTAAAAACACACGAAAATGTATTTAAAATTTTATCAAGTAATAAGTTTTCAAAAAGTAAACTTATTTATATTAGTTCTGGCTCTGTTTATTCAGAAAGATATAGCTTAAAAAAAAAAAAATTAAATGAAAAAAGTAAAATCAACCATCGTAAGTTTGAAAAACTAAATACTTCTCATGAAATTTATGTAAATAATAAAATAATCGGAGAACAAATGACCAAAGATCTTTCTAGAAATTACAATAGAAAAACGTCGATTGCAAGGTGCTTTGCCTTAGTTGGTCAATATCTTCCTTTGAATGCTCAGTATGTGTTAGGAAATTTTATTTTTTCTACTTTAAAAAAAAAACCTCTAAAAATTTTTGAAAAAAGTAGTAAAAATGTATTTAGAAGTTTTATGCATACCGATGATTTAATTAGTTGGTTAATGACAATTGTTAAAAACTCTAAGGTTTCTTGCCCAATTTATAATGTTGGTTCTAATGAGCCCATTTCAATATGGTTTTTAGCTAATTATTTTTCCAAAACTTATAATTTAAAATTTATTTATCCAAAACAAGAAAATAAAAAGTTTGACTATTATGTTCCTAGCACAAAAAAAGCACAAAAAAGCTTTGGTTTGAAAATTAAATTTAAATTCAAGGAAGCCATAAATTATACCCTTAAAACTATTAATGATTTAAAATAAAAAAATGAAAATTTCAATTGTAACACCAACTTTCAATGAAGAAGATAATATTAAACCATTGTCAGAAAAAATATTCCAAATAATGACTAATTTAAATATTAGTTATGAGCAAATAATTATAGATAACTGCTCAACAGACAGCACACAAATAAGAATCAGAGAACTAACAAAAAAAAATAAAAACATTAAAGCTATTTTTAATTTACATGATTATGGACAAGCTCGATCCCCATATTACGCAATGATTAATGCTACAGGAGATGCTGTTGTTTGGATGGATTCTGATTTTCAAAATCCCCCAGAAGTTATCATTGATTTAATTCAAAAATGGAAAAATGGATCGCAAGTTGTGCTTTTGAGAAGACAAAAATCAGAAGGAAGTTTTCTGCTAAGGGCGTTAAAGGGTTTATTCTACAAGATAATGAATTATTTTTCTAACAATAATCCAGAACCCTATGTTACTGGAGTTGGTATTTATGATAGAAGTGCAATAAATATTTTGAAAACTATACAAGATCCAAATCCTTATTTGCGTGGCTTAATATTCGAGCTTGGACTTGATATTAGCTATCATGATTACGAACAAAAAAAAAGAAATTATGGAAAAACTAAAAATAATTTCTTTACACTATTCGATTTTGCACTAACAGGTCTTGTAAAGCATACTCAAGTTTTAAGATTAATGATTTATACAGGAATTTTCCTTTCTTTAATTTTGTTTATAATTTCTATTATTTTTCTTGTCTTAAAATTAATATTCTGGAATACTTTTTCATTTGGTCTCGCTCCTATCATTGTTGGACTTTTTTTTATTGGAGCTATTCAAATTTTATTTCTTGGGTTAATTGGCGAGTATATTTCAATTATCTTAACTTATAATAAAAATTTGCCACTAGTTCTAGAGAAAGAAAGAATAAACTTTTAGTTTAAAATAAATATTCCTCTCAATCTTCAAATATAACTTAAATTTTTTTTTAGCATGAGGATGAAAGCCAATGTTACAATAATCCATTGGATTGTTAATATATAAAGAACACATGGTTGTCCTAAAAGAGGATGATCAATTAATGCATCTTTTTGATTATGAATATAACCTAGTGGAAATGGGGTATTGTTAATTCTATTTCTGTAGGAATGTAAGTATGTATTTGCATTGCATAGAGCTTTACAACTAATATCATACCTACCTCTAGTAATTTCTGCACTTTGTATAACATTATGAAAGTTATTATATTTGCGAATAATAAGTGTAATGTCTACAATATTGGCTTTGACAAAGCGATTTCAATTTGGCAATTGGCAAAATATTTTTCAAAAAAATCTAATATTAAATTTATTTATCCCAAACAAGATATGAATAAATTTGATTTTTATATACCCAATACTTAAAAAATTAAGAAGAAATTTAAACTTAAAATTAGAACTGATATTAAAAATTTGATCAAAAAAACCTTAAAAGAAATTAGAGCTTAAATATTTTGTTCAAATTTAATTCTAAATTATCGAAAAATTCAAGTTATCATATAATTATGTAAATTTGGATTTTTAAAGGATCTAGGATTTATGTGCGAATTAGGAATAATATTACTTTTATATTTTTAAATAAAATTTTTATTATAATTTATTATATTTAAAAAACGTATGTTAAATAAATTTAAAAAAATTAAAAAGTAGAATGAAGACAGCAATTGTAAGTTTTTTTGATACTTATCCAGCAAAATCTGGTTCAGGTGTTGTATGTTATGATTTTTATAAATCTTGGCCAAGCAAAAATAAAAAACTATTTCAAATGTCAGAACGCCAAGTAGATATTAAAAATATTGAAAATATAAAATTATTTAGAAATAAACCAATATTTAAAATACTTTCATTGCCAAATTTATTGTACAATTTATTTAAATATTTTAATTTTTCTAAAAAAAATATATTAATTGTAGAGGGTCCAAGCTGGATTTTTTATTCGTTTGTAGTAATTATCTTTTTTAAAATTTTTTTTAAAAATACATTAATTATTTACAGGTCTCATAGTATTGAATACGAAATTAGAAAAAAAAATTCTAATAAGTTGATTGCATTTATTTCTAAAATTTGTGAAAATATAGTTTATAAATACTCGCATATTGCAACCAGCGTTTCAGATTTAGAAAAAAAAAAAATTTTAAAATTTTATAAAGTAAAAACGAGCCTATTTCCAAATTCTATAAGAGTTATAAATTTAAAAAAAATAAAAGAGAAAAAAATATTAATACCAAAAAAATTTATATTATTTTGCGGTTCTTATGATTATAAACCAAATAAATTTGCAATCGATTATATAATAAAAAAAGTATTACCAAAAGTTAGCTCCCGAGGAATTAAATTGGTTTTAACTGGTGGCTGTAACAATAATTTTTATAATAGGAATGTTCATAATTTAAATTATGTAACTAGATCTCAATTAAAATTTTTATATAAAAAAAGTATTTGCCTATTTGTGCCTTTATTTGAGGGCTATGGAACAAGAATTAAAATTTTAGAAGCTTTAGTTCTGGGGTGCAATATTTTAACAACTAAGGTGGGGATTGAAGGTATTAAACACTCAAAAAAGGATAGTTCAATAAAAATAACAAATAAACTAGATGAAATGATAAGTAGTATTTTCCTGTTTTCTAAATTCAGAACAAAGTCATACAATCGAAAAAAAATAATTGATAATTATTCAATGGAAAAAAATGCTAATTTTTTATTTCAGAAAGTAAATAAAATTTTATATGGAAGAAAGTATATTTAGATCATTTCAAAGATATATAAGAGCGAATATCTCTTTTTTTTTCAATAAAAAAGAAGTTTTTAATTTAGCTGAGTTCAAATTGATAAATTCTGTTTGTCAATTAGCAAAGAATTTTCAGTTAATAGATAATAAAAGAAAAAAAAATACACATAAGATTTTTAGTAAAAAAATATTAAAACTTGTATTACAGAGGAATTTAATAAATTTTTTGCAAAAATCATTTATTCAGCAAATGTTCTTTGTTCATAATAGGTTTTTTTTACTATTTTATCTATTTAAACTTTTTTTTTCAGTAAAATGGCGTTTATGGAAAAAGATATTAAAGGAAAGTCCCGTAGGTAACCCGGTTAGGTATATTTTTTATCCAACTAGTAGTGGAAATAAAATTTTTCAAACATACCATTTGAAAAAATTTGAAGATTTTTATGGAAAAGAGTTAAAAGAATTTGATGTAATATTTGAATTTGGAGGGGGTTACGGAAATTTAGCGCATAGCTTTTATAAGATTAATAAAAAAGTTAAATACATTATATTTGATACTTTTGAAGTTAATTTGTTGCAGTATTATTATTTAAAAAAAAATAATCTAAAACCATCTTTTCAAAAGTTATCACACTCAAATAATATACTTTTACTTAATAGTATAAATAAACTTCAAGAAAATCTTGAAAAGATAAAATTAATCAAAAATAAAATATTTATTGCAAATTGGTCATTGTCGGAAGTTCCTATTAGTTTAAGAAAGGATTTATATTTTATATTTGATATCTTTGATTTTCAGTTAATTTCTTTTCAAAATTATTTTGAGAATATAAATAATTTTCAATATTTTAATCGTATTAAAAATGAAAATAAGAAAAAAAATAGAATTAGTTCTTTTGTTCAGGTAGATTACATTAAAAATAATTACTATTTATTTAGTAAAAAGAATAAATTAATTTAACGGGTATATATGGCCATAGATGTGCATGCCTGAAATTTTTTGCGATATGTTAAAAAAAAATATTTTTTAAAGACAATTACTATCGGAAGACAAAATTTGTACGAAGTTGATCATTATTTAGATTATAAAAAATATAAAAATAATGATTTCTGTGAAGAATTATTAGTAAATAATTTTGGTTCAACCACTGTCGACTCTATTGATTTTTCAGATTTTGAGGGTGCTTCAATAGTATTTGATATGAATAAGTCTTTAGAAGAAAAATTCCATGAAAAATACGAAACGGTATTTGACATTGGATCTCTAGAATATATATTTAATTTACCTCAAATTTAAAAAATATTTCTCAATTATGCAAAATAGGAGGACAAATAGTTCACATATCTCCAGCTAATAATATGTGTGGTCATGGTTTTTTTTAATTTTAGCCAGAATTATTTTTTTCATACTATAGTGAAAGTAATTGTTATTATAATATAGAAGTTTATTTAGCCGATACAACCGATACTAAAAAATGGTTCAGAGTTTTTGCTCCTAATAACGGGAACAGAGTTAATATAGAATCTGATAATCAGCTGTACATCATGGTACATACAATCTTAAAAAATAGATCTAACTTTGGATCTAATATTAAACAAAGTGATTATCAATTTAACTGGAAAAATTTACCTAGTAAAAAAGTATACAGTACTAAGTTAACAAGAATTAAGAATAAATTTAGAGAATTTAAAATATTATATTGTTTTGCAAAATTTATATATAATATTTATAAATATTTATTTAGAAAAATTCAAACAGATTAAATAGTAGAAATAAAAATATTTCCACTGTAATAGTCGCTAGTTTACTAAAATAATTGGCTTATAGATACTAAATAATATAAAATATTTTATGTTTATTTCTCGAGACAGAAAATTACTAATTCACAATTTAAAAAAAAAAATATCACTAAAAGTTCCGATTTTAATTAAAATTTACAGATTTTTTTTTAAAAGAAAAAGTATAACTTTTTCAGGATGGGGCATGACTATTTTTGATAGAAATCCTCCTTGGATAAAGAATTATTTTAATAATACAGGTGCAAATTCTTTTATAAAATTTGATAAAAAAATTATACAATTAGTTACTAAAAAAAAATTTATTTTAAGTCAATTCAGTAAGTTAGATAATAATTACAATCCAATCAAAGCTTTAAAAGAATTTCGATGGCGTCACTATATTTTGTGTTGGACAATAAATTATTCATGCAAATTTACTAACGTAAAAAAATTAAATTTAGTAGAATTGGGAGTTCATGATGGTATGTCCGCTTTTTTTGCTGCTAGTCAACTATCTGAAAACAAAATTTTTTTTAAATTATTTTTATATGATTCTTGGGGACCAATGTTAGCAAAAAATTTAACTAATAAAGAGTTAAAATCTGTAGGATCTTATCACTATTTAAATTTTAATAATGTCGTTAACAATTTAAAGGCTTTTAAAAAAAGTATAATTTTTAATAAAGGATACTTACCAGATTCATTGGCTACTGCTAAGAATCCTAAGACCATTCAGTGGATTCATATTGATTTAAATTCAACAAGACCAACAATTGATTCTTTGAAATTTTTTTTTAGCAAAATATCAAAAAATGGAATAATTTTATTTGATGATTACGGTTTTAATGAGCATTTAGAAACTAAAATTGCTGTAGATAAATACCTAAATAACAAAAAAGGTTCCCTATTTCATTTACCGACAGGACAAAGTATATTTTTTAAAAAATAAATAATCTTAGAATTAACAATATATTAGATAAGTAATATTATATGAAAAAAACTGTTCTAATTTGTGGTGCAGGAGGGTTTATTGGAGGAAGTCTTGTTGCAAATTTAGTTAAAGAAAATAATTACAATATTATTTGCGCGGATATTAAACCACTGGAATATTGGTTTCAATTTTTTGATCATTTAGAAAACTTTTCATTAGATCTAAAAGAGTATGAAAATTGTTTAAAGGTAACTCAAAAAGTTGATTATATTTATAATATGGCATGCAATATGGGTGGCATGGGTTTTATTGAAAATAATAAAGCTGAATGTATGTTGTCAGTATTAATAAATACAAATTTATTGAGAGCTTCATTAAAGAACAAAGTATCAAAATATTTTTTTTCTTCTAGCGCATGCGTTTATAATTCAGGCAAACAATCAAAAAGTTTTATACCTGGATTAAAAGAAGAAGATGCATATCCAGCTGACCCCGAAGATGGTTATGGATGGGAAAAATTATTTAGTGAAAGAATGTGCAGGCACTTTTCCAAAGATTTTGGGTTACAGACTAGAGTGGCAAGATATCACAATGTATATGGCCCCATGGGTACTTATGACGGGGGTAGAGAAAAAGCTCCAGCAGCCTTATGCAGAAAAATTATTAAAGCTAAGTTAGATGGTTCAAATACAATAGAAGTTTGGGGAGATGGAAATCAAACCAGAAGTTTTATGTTTATAGATGACTGTATAGAGGGGACAAAAAAAATTTTTGATTGCGATTCTTCCGATGTATTTAATTTAGGAAGTGACGAGCAAGTTTCTATAAATCAATTGATTGATATAATAGAGTCTTTTACAACTACAAAAGTTAAAAGAAAATATCTTTTGGACAAGCCCAAAGGAGTTAGAGGCAGATCCAGTGACAATACAAAAATTTTAGAACAATTAAGTTGGTCGCCAAAAATTTCTTTAAAAGAAGGATTAAAAAAAACTTATAAATGGATTTTTGATCAAATATCATCAGGTTCCAATATTAATAAATTCACAAGATTCTAAATAAAATAAATAGTTTATGAAAAATGTAATATTATTTTTTACTTGTATTTTTTTTTCTTTAGTGATTATAGAATTTTCTCTAAGAGCTTTTGGCATTTATTCTAATTTAGCTAATACTAAGTTAGTCGCATCCGATGCTATTTATGAAAAACCAAAGAATTCTGATCAAAAACAAAAACATCCTGATATTAATTATGCAGTCACAAATTATTACGATTTTGATGGCGTAAAAAATAATATATCTGTAACAATATTTAAAAAAAAAATATAATTGCTTTTTTTGGAGATAGTTTTACAGAAAATGTAGCTGTAGATCCTATATTTGAGTTTTCAAATATTTTAAAAAAAAATTAAAAATTATGAAATAGTAAATTATGGAATTGGTGGGTATGAAATTGATTCTATATTCCTAAGATACAATAAATTTAAAGATCATGATATTAAGTACATATTTTATCTATACTTTCCTGGCGATGAAAATTTATCTAAAATTATAAAATTTGATGAAAATTATAATTTTATTATAAGTAAAATAAAAATCAATTATCTCTATCAATTGATAAGAAGATTAAACATAACTTATCTAGTAATTGATAGTTTCTATGTTTTTAGAAATCTTTTTTATTTAAATCACTCTGCTATTAATGTTGATAATTACAATCAGATTTTAGCAAATAAAATAGCCAAATCAAAACAACAAAAAACCCAAGCCGATTTAGAAGGAATTTTTAATACATTTATTAAAAATAAAGATTATAATATAAATTATATTATTTTAAATGAAAAATTAAATAACAATCCTAAATTAAGATATAAAAATGATCCTCATTTGAATGAATATGGAAATTTAGAATTTGCTAAAAATACAAATGAGATTTTAAAAAGAAAGAAAATTATTTTAGATAGCGAACTAGATTATGTTTATAAAGAAGAATTAATAGATAATTTTTATAAATTAAATCCTAAATAATAATTTTATTGTGATTTTAAAAATATTTAAAAAAAAATTAATTATATTAGTAATATCTTTTTTTATATCTTTTCTATTATGTGAATTTTTATTAAGA
>Ga0194119_10006166_pt1 | contig 17531 bp, 21 predicted proteins | sample TA2MahC100mmetaG_FD_148620 | JGI IMG/M metagenome (GOLD analysis project Ga0194119, IMG submission 148620) | Freshwater microbial communities from Lake Tanganyika, Tanzania - TA2015018 Mahale Deep Cast 100m | ecosystem: Environmental > Aquatic > Freshwater > Lake | place: Tanzania: Lake...
GCCGACGAGGCCGCGCGTCACTGCAACGCTTCGTGCGCCGCCGGCGGGTCGGGGGTGAAGCCGGGCGTGTCGCGACAGAACTCCACCATGATGCCGTTGGGGTCGAGGTAGTAGTGCGAGTGACACCAACCGTGGTCGACGTCCATGATCGGTTCGATGCCGGCGTCGGCGAGCCGCGTGCGAATGCGCTGCTGCGTCGCCTCGTCGGCCTTGAACGCAACGTGGTTCACCCACACCGGCAGCCCGTTGCCCGTCGACACGTCGCTACGCCAGTCGGGCTTCTCGCCCATGTCGTGCAAATCGAAGAATGCAATCGACGAGCCATCGCCGAGGTCGAAGAACAAGTGGCGGAAGAACGACTCGGTGTCGGGCACCTTCGTCACCTCGGTGTGCACGAGCGGAAACCCGAGCAGGTCTTCGTAAAAGTGGCGTGTCGCCTCGCGGTCGCGGCATGCATACGCCACGTGGTGCACTCCGCTGCGGGTGATCATCGGATCTTCAGCCCCATGTGCGGCCCGTCGGGGCCGTCTACCTCCACGGTTGGTTCGTCGCGGTCGTCAAACTCCGTGCGTAGCGCGCGACTCATCACGGCATGCATGTCGTACATCGCGGTGATGTAGGTGAGTTCGAGGATCTCCTCATCGCTCAGGTGTTCGCGCAATGCGTTGAAGACTCCGTCGGCGACGCGCCCGCCGTCGTAGACCAACCCATCGGCGTACGCGAGCACTGCACGCTCGACGGGGGAGAACACCGCGCTCGCGGCCCAATGCGGTATCGCTTCGATCTTGTTCTCGCTGATGCCAGCGGTGCGGCACGACTTGCAGTGCTGCGAGAAGACGAACTGACTGCCGCGCGCCCAGCCGACGCGGGTTTGGGCCAGTTCGCGCAACTGCGCGTCGAGTGCACGCGCCGGATTGCGGTACAACGCAAAGCCGCGGACGGCATGCTCGAAGATTTCGGGTACCAGCGCGAACACCGTCCACCAATCGCCGGGCGTGCCCGTTGCCGTGCCGGGTTGCGCCACCGGGTCGCGGTCGCCGAACAGCAGGTCGTACACCGGGATCACCGACGCGTCGGCTTCAGCGCGCGGCACTTGACGCAAGCGCGGCATCGACAACCACCTCCTCCAGGTTGGTGAACTGCATGACACCATCATTCACTCCACCTTCACGGAACATCTTCTTGTCCTTGTCGTAGTTCTGCGGGTTGATCCACGGTTCGCGGTCGCCCTGTGCCGGCATGAGGTGCATCACACGCTGCATGTAACCCGACGAGAACCCGTCGATCCACGGTCGGCGTGGCATGTCTTCTTCTCCGGGCCGCAGTCGCGGCGTGCACTGGCGGGTGCCGGTGTCGCGCATGTGGTTGAGCAGGCGGCAGACGTACGTGCACGTGAGGTCGGCGCGCAGTGTCCACGATGCGTTGATGTAACCGAAGCTCGTCGCGAGGTTCGGCACGTCGCTATACGCCATGCCCTTGTAGGTGCGGGTCTGGGCGAAGTCGACCCGGTTGCCGTCGACAAAGATGTCCGCCTCGCCGAGCGACACCAGTTGTAGTCCGGTCGCGGTGACGATGATGTCGGCGGCGAGATGTTCACCCGAGGAGAGCAGGACTCCCGTCTCGGTGAACGTCTCGATGGTTTCGGTCACCACCGACGCACGGCCGGCACGAATCGCGGCGAAGAAATCGGAGTTCGGCACCAAACACAGGCGCTGATCCCACGGGTTGTAGCGGGGGAGGAAGTGCCGCTTGATCGGATACTTGCCGCCGAGTTCCTGTTGCACACCGCCGAGCAACAGCATCTTGATCTGGTGGGGATTCGTGCGTGTTCTCCGGTAGACCAGTTGTTGTCGCCACGTGTTCTTCGCGCGCGTCAGTTTGTACGCCACTCGGGTGGGCAGAATCTTGCGCAAGAAGTTGGCGAGCGCGTCACGGTCGGGTCGCGACACCATGTAGGTGGGCGAGCGTTGCAACATCGTCACGTGCGCGGCAGTCTCGGCCACTGCGGGCACGATCGTCACCGCCGTGGCGCCTGAGCCGATCACCACGACACGCTTGTTGACGCAATCGAGATCATCCGGCCACTCCTGCGGATGCACGATGGTTCCGCGGAACTTCTCGCGCCCCGCGAACTCGGGCAGGTAGCCCGCCTTGTATGAGTAGTAGCCCGCGCACATGAAGAGATAGTTGCACTCGAACCTGCCGTGCGAACCATCGCTGCGCTGCGTGTGCACCGTCCACGTGGCGTCTTGTGTCGACCACTCGGCGCGCGCGACTCGTTCGCCAAAGCGTATGTGGCGCCTCAGGTCGTGCTCGGCCACCGTCTCGCGCAAGTACTCCATGATCGACGGCCCGTCGGCGATCGACTTCTCGGCCTTCCACGGCTTGAACTCGTAGCCCAGCGTGTGCATGTCGCTGTCGGAGCGGACGCCCGGGTACTTGAAGAGGTCCCAAGTGCCGCCGATGTCTTCGCGGCCTTCGAGAATTACGAAACTGCGGTCGGGCGATTTCTCGCGCAGGTGCACGCCCGCGCCGATACCCGAGATACCGGCGCCGACGACCACGACATCGAACCGCTCAGCGGGCATCCCGCAACACTACGACCCGCTTCTATGACAGTACGAGTGCGGCTAAGCGCTGCGCTTCGTCGCGAATCTCGGGCACTGCGGTCGACTCCCACAACGTGCCGCGGCGCGAGGTGCCGATCGCGTACAACCCAGCAACGAGTTGACCGCGCGAATCGATGATCTGCCCGGTGTCGGCGTCGGTGGCGATGCCCATGTCGTGCGGCCCGGCGCATGCCGTGCCGTCACCGAGCAGACCCGCGAGCAGCGGGGTGCTGCGCAATGCTGCGTCGTCGGGGCCGGTGCAGAGCACCACCACGTCGTAATCGCCTGAGTTGGCGAACGCTTGCGAATCGCCGCGACGTACCTCCACCACGCCGGCTTGACGCAGTCGCACGATTTCGTCGGCGACGGTCGTGGACATGCGGTGGCGGTGAACATCCCAGTGGCGGCGAGCGTGACGCAAGAACTGCGCCTGTTGATCGTGGGTGAACGTTCGCCACAGACGTTGTGTCACGGGGCGAAGCGCGGCGAACGCCGCACGCCAGTCAGGCTGCGACCGGATCCACGTCGCCACCGCGCGAGGTGACGAGAACCCCGTCGGCAACGCCGGCGGGGCTGCGGCTGGTGCGTGCACCTGCGGTAGCAAGCCATGTCGTGACACGCCGGTGACGTGTGCGCCACGGCGGGCGAGCGACAGTGCAATGTCGACGAAGGTGAGACCGGTGCCGACACACAGCACGCGCGCACCGTCAGCAATTGCGTCGAGTGCGCCAGCCGCCCACGGGTCGACGATGAGTGGGCACGCGGAGAAGTTCGACACCCAGGCAGGCTGCGTCGGGACTGCATTGCCGAGCGCCAGCACCACCATGTCGGCCTCGACCAATTCGCTTGCGGTCATCACCGAGTATCGCGGTTCATCGTCGGCAGGTTTACGAAGAACGATTCGCTCGGCCGTCGCCCGCAGATGGCGAATGCCGATGCGCGTATTTGCAGCGACGAGTGCGCTCAGCTCGGTGCGCAAATACTCCGCATAACGAGTGCGTGCCATGAAGTCGTCTGGTGCGCAGCCCGCCCAACGCGTGAAGTGAGTCGGGTCATCCACGTGTGCCGACATCTCGTTCGCCGGCACGTTCAGGAGGTGGGCGGAATCCTTGGTGCCGTAGGCGACCCCTTCACCGAGTTGTGCGCGGGGCTCAATGATCGTGACCTGCGTGGCATCAGGCGCCACGCGAGCAAGATGAATCGCCGTCAGCGCTCCGGCTGCACCGCCACCAACGATTGTGATCGCGCGTGCCATGTGGCGACGACGCTAGGCGGTCGGTGTCGGCCTCAAGTTGAGGTTGTCGCACTGCTCGCACACGCGCTCGGGCACCGCACCGAGACGAATGAGCCAGCCGAACATGATGCAACCAAGGCAAACAGCGAAGGCCGACTCCAAGAACGCTGCACCAGCGAGCATCGCTGCCACGATTCGCGCCGCGGTGCCGTAGTCAAGCAACCACAGCACGCTTGCCGTCGTCGAAAAGAGCAGCCCGAGAAGTTGGGCGAATCGTTTCGGTGGTCCGGCGACGAAGCGGTGCTGCACGTTGAGGCGTGGTGCGATCACTTTCGTGGCGAGCAGCCCGAGCGGGCTGAATGCGGGCCCCGTCGTCACGCGCGCAAGGAATCCGTAGGTGAGAGGCAGGAGCATCCAACCGTTCCTCGTGACGACGAAGGCAACGCTCATTGCAACGGCGCCGGCAGCAACGATGCGGGCGGATGTTTCGTTCACCGGGTGGGGGAAGGGGAAGCGGTTTGGCACACCGAGACTCTATCCAAATCCTGAGTATTTCAGTCGGGTTTAAAACCGTCAGACTTCCGGGCGGCTTCATAGGCTCGCTGCCGTGTCCGACCTCGTGCGTGATGGTCTCATCATCGCGCTGGCACTCATCACTTCGACGGTTGGGTCAATCGGCGGTCTCGGTGGTGCGATTCTGCTCGTGCCACTGCTCACCTTCGGCGACATGACGATTGCGCAGGCAGCGCCGCTTGGTCTGGTGAGCGTGATTGCCGGTTCGGTCGCCGCTGGGCGTGCGCAAGTGAAGGATGGAGCCGTCAACCACCGCTTTGCCATCGTCACCGAGCTCGGGGCGTCGTCAGGTGCGATCATCGGTGTGCTGCTGGCTGGCGCAATCTCCGAGCGCGCACTCACGTGGGTGTTGGCGGTGCTCGCGGTGGTGGCGGCCGCCGGAGGTGCGATTCGCAAGGGCGTTCGGTGGAAGCCTGATGCGTCGCTCGGCGCCGATTCCGTCGGCGAACAACATGGGTCGCTTGCCGGCGTGTACCGACTCAACGACCTTCCCGTGCCGTATCAACCGTCGCGGATGCCCCTCGGTGTGGGTCTCATGGCATTGGCAGGCGTGGTGACTGGCCTGGCCGGTGTCGGCGGCGGGTTCTTGAAGACACCACTTTCGAGTGAGGTGATGCGGTTGCCCGCGAAGGTGGCGACCGCGACCAGCACCTTCACCATCGGCCTGACGGCGTCGACGGCACTGCTGCTGATGGCCATCGACGGTCGAATAGTTGCATCGGATACCGCACTCGTGGTGCTCGGCTCAGTCGCGGGCGGCACCATCGGCTCGCGGTTGCAACGTCACATGTCGCCGCCGGTCGTGCGACGCATCACTGCAGTGGTGCTCGTCGCAATCGCTCTCATCATGGTGTTGCGCGCATGACGCTCGTGCGGTGGAGTTCGGCGGCGATCGTGCTCTCGTGTCTGGCGGCGGCAATCGGCGTGATAGTTCGCGGCGACATTGGTCTCGCATTCGACATCGTGGCGTTGCTGCTGCTCGCAACCCTGCCCACGCTGCGAGTCGCCATGCTCACGGCGTCGTGGGTACGGGCGGGGGACCTGCGTTACGCACTTGCGGCGATCGCACTACTCGTCGTGATGACGTTGGGTACGGTACTCGTAATGGTCTTCCGATAGCGCCACTAGCGTCAGCCCGCATGTCCAAGCAGGTCGTCGTCGTTTCGGGCAGTTTGCGCAAGGCGTCGTTCACGACGGCATTGTGTCGAGCAATCGTCGCGGGTATGGCGGGCGATGCTGCGGCTGCTACCCGCGACGGCAGCGCCGCCACCTTCGTCATGCGCGACTATGTGCGTGTGCTGCCGCACTACGACAGCGACCTCGACACCGATACGCCACCACAGGTTGTCGCCGAGATGCGCGCCGAACTTGCCGCATCGCATGCCGTGCTCATCGGCACGCCCGAGTACAACTACAACATCCCCGGTGGTCTGAAGAACTTCATCGACTGGGCATCACGACCATTCGCCAAGCACTCGTTGATTGGGCGTCGGATGGGTGTGTTTGGTTGCTCGCCGGGCGACCGCGGCGGCAAGGCGTCGGTGGAATACCTGCGCAACATGATTCCGTTGTTTGGCGCGACGCTCGTCGGGGAAGAGTTGTTGTTGCCGAAGATCAATACGAAGATCGCCGAAGACGGCAGCATCGATGCCGGCGTGCTCGAAGCGCTACTCGTGCTCGCGCGCGAACTCGCCGCCTAAGTGCTCGCGCGCGAACTCGCCGCCCGGGCCTTCCCGTCGCGGCGCCGCTGTACTCGCGCTATGACAAGTTGGTGCTGATCAGTCGTAGGAACTCACTGCGTGTCGGCTCGTGTTCGAAAGCGCCGCAGAAAGCCGATGTGGTCGTCGTCGAGTTCTGCTTCTCGACGCCGCGCATCATCATGCACAAATGTTTTGCCTCAATCACTACGGCGACGCCGAGCGGGCTCAACGCCTCGTGAAACGCGTCACGAATCTGCGTGGTCAAACGCTCTTGTACTTGCAGACGCCGCGCACAGATGTCCACGACACGCGCCACCTTCGACAATCCGGTGATGTAGCCATTCGGGATGTACGCCACATGCGCCTTGCCGTAAAAGGGGATCATGTGGTGTTCGCAGAGGCTGTACATCTCGACGTCCTTCACGATCACCATCTCCTGCACCTTCTCCGTGAACATGGCGCCGCGAATCACCTCCACCGGGTCGTGCCCCTGTCCCTGGGTGAGGAACTGCATCGCCTTCGCGACACGCTCGGGGGTCTTGAGCAGGCCTTCACGACCTGGGTCTTCACCGATGAGTGCCAACACGTCCTTGTATGCCGAGGCGAGGTCCTTCGTGGTCGCAGCGTCGTAACTCTCCACCTTCTTGTAGGCCATTGCGGTGCTCCTTACGCGTTGTGAATGACGATGTCGGCTGGATACTGCACGATGTTGCGCGGCGTCTCCGCAAGGATCACGTGCACATCGAGATGCGCAGCGATGTGCGGGCGTAGCAGCCCGTGGATGACGACGGCGATGTTCTCGGCGGTCGGGTTGATGGTGGCGAACTCCGCCACGTCGTAGTTGAGGAACTTGTGGTCGAGATGGTCAGTCACATGCCGTTTGGCGATCGATGACAACTCACCGAGATCCATCACGTAGCCAATCACCGGGTCTACCGGGCCACTCACTCGAATGGTGAGTTCGTAGTTGTGACCGTGACCGTTCGGGTTGTTGCACTTGCCGTAGACGCGGGCATTGTCGGCATCGCTCAACGCCGGGTTGTGGATGCGGTGTGCCGCGTTGAAGTGTTCGTGGCGGTATACCGCCACGCGCGGGCTGCTCGGGGAGGCGCTCATCGCAGGGCAAGGCTATGAGACAATCTCGACACCGCCACCTGGGTGTTCGATTACCCAACGGCGCAACGACGCGACGGCGGCAGGGGCAGGCATCGCCAGCACCCAGCCGGCCCGCCCGTCGCGCCCACCTTCGGCGATGTCGAGGATCACGCGTGCAATGTCGCCTGGTTGCAGGGCCGATGCCAGTCCGTCGACTGGCGGAATGCTCTCGGGCAACAGCGCGCGGTGCAGGGGCGTGTCAACCACGCCCGGCGCCACGGTGAATGCGCGAATGCCGTGCGGTTCCCCTTCGGCGTTGGCGACCACGGTCAAGAGATGCAGCGCCGATTTGGAGGACGCGTAGGCAAAGAAACCGGGGAAGGGGTCCAGTTGCGCGAGTGACGACACGTTGATGATGCGGGCGTCGCCGTGTTGCCGCATCGTCGGCCAGAGTGCGTGGATCGCAGCAGCCGGCGCAACGACGTTGAGTTCGTGCATGGCGCGGAACTCTGCAGGTGTGGTTTCTTCTATCGACATGACCTTTGCGATTCCGGCGTTGTTCACCAACGCGTCGACTCGGCCGCGGTCGTCGGCGATCTGGCGTAGCACGGCAGCAAACACCGTGGTGTCGGTGACATCGCAGGGGCGGGCCTCGAACTTGTCGCCCAGCGCTCGTGCGAGTGCCGCGAGTTTGTCGGGGTCGCGCGAAACCCCGACCACCGAGTGCCCCGACTTCACGAACAGTTTGGCCACCGCCGCGCCGATGCCCGTCGACGCACCCGTGACGACGGCAATCACGCCTTCACACTATTCTTCGTAGTGCGATTGGTGTCGTGCTTGGGCGACGTCATTCGCAGGAAAAGAAGGAGCAGCGCATGGCCGTGAACCCCGAACAACTCGAACGGATGCGAACCGGCAAAGGGTTCATCGCGGCCCTCGATCAAAGCGGCGGTAGCACTCCAAAGGCGCTCAAGCTATACGGCATCAACGAGTCGGAGTATTCGGGCGACGCGCAGATGTTCGACCTCATGCATGCGATGCGCACACGCATGATCAAGAGCAGGGCCTTCAACGGTGATCGTGTGCTCGGCGCGATTCTGTTCGAAGGCACGATGGATCGCGAGATCGACGGTCTTGGGAGCGCAGAGTTTCTTTGGACCAAGAAGCGCGTGGTGCCCTTCCTCAAGGTCGACAAAGGTCTCGCCGACGAGCGCGACGGTGTGCAGATGATGAAGCCGATGCCCGATCTCGATGCATTGCTGCTGCGCGGCATCGCCAACGGGGTATTTGGCACGAAGATGCGTTCGGTGATCAAACTGGCGAACCAGGGCGGTGTTGATGCTGTCGTCGCGCAGCAGTTCGAGGTTGGTCGCCGAATCATCGCGCACGGGCTGGTGCCGATCATCGAACCCGAAGTCGACATAAAGAGCCCGGAGAAGGCCGCCGCCGAAACGTTGCTGCGCTCGGCGATTCTCGCGGAGTTGGCCAAGCAGCCGGCGTCGCAACCGGTGATGTTGAAACTCACGATTCCGACGACGGCGAACTTCTACGCCGAACTGATCAAGCATCCGAGTGTCGTGCGTGTCGCCGCGCTGTCGGGCGGCTACTCACGCGATGACGCGAATCGCATGCTGAGCGAGAACCATGGCATGATCGCCAGTTTCTCGCGGGCGCTCAGCGAGGGCTTGTCGGCCAAGCAGAGCGAGACGGAGTTCGACGGCTTGCTCGACGCCACCATCGCCGGCATCTACACGGCATCGATCACCTGAGATCTCGCCGTGCGCATGCTTTTGCCGCAGGCGCGGGACATCACGGTTGCCGAGGCCTACGACGTTTCATCGCGTCGTCGCGTCGGTGGCCGACCGTGGATTGTGATGTGCATGATTGCGAGCGCCGACGGAGCCCTCACGCTTGACGGCAAGGCGGAGGCGCTGGGTAATGCCACCGACCGCGAGGCGTTCCTGCATTTGCATCGCAGCACCGATGCCGTGCTCGTCGGTGCTGCAACGGTGCGGGCGGGCGACGTGTGTACGCCGCTTGCCCCCGGGCGCAATTTGTATGTGGTGTCGCGTAGCGGCGACCTGGGTGTACACGCTGGCGCACTGCGGGGCGCAGCGAACACCCACGTGGTGTCGGGCGACGTCAGTGACCTGGTGGTTCAGATCGTCGGCAACACCTGTTCGTTGGAGGGCGGGGCGGTGCTCAACGGTCAGATGCTCGCCGCGGGTCTCGTCGACGAGGTGTTTCTCACCATCGCGCCGCGATTCGTGTCTGACGATGCCACGCGCATCGCCTTTGGTGCGCCAGCGGCACGCGACGCGTGGAGCCTCACACAGTTGTGCGTTGATGACGAGGGGTTTCTCTTCGCTCGCTATCAGCAGCAGCCGTCTTCGTCATGACGAGCACCGCTTGACGACGAGCACCATCACGCGCGATGCAGACGGCCTCACGATGCGACTCGACTGGCGCGGTGTGGTGTTCGGCTTGTCGCCTCGCACGGTGCGCTTCGCCGACAACGAGATCGTCTCGGAACAGCGGATGGCGGCGGCCGACGCACAAGGGCTTCTGCGCTGGCGCGTCGCGGGCACGGCGGTGCCGGGCTGGTGGCTGATGGGCTGGTTCAGCCGCGCGACCCGCGATGGCCGCTGGGCATGGGTGTGGATCACGCCGAAGCGTGACGTCGTGGTCATCGAGACAACGCGCCGTCGCCGCTCGCTCATCATCGTGCCGAACGACTGGTTCGTCAGTGGTGGCGCATCCGCACCGACAGACACGTGACGCAGCCCTCGAGCTTTTCGTACTCGGAGATGTCGACACACACCACCCGATAGCCGAGCGATCGCAACAGTTCGGCACTGTGCGGGGCATCGGCAGCCATCAACAGCGTGGTGTCGTCAAGGATCACCACGTGTGCGCCCGACTCTTCGGGCATCGAGCGGTAGTTGCCGAACACGCTCGGGTCGTCAACTGCGGCATCCCAACCGATGATCGTGCCGTCGGGCAAGGCGGTGACCGCCGACTTGAGGTGCAGCACTTTGGTGACCGGTACGGTGACCACGGTCGCGCCGAGCGGTTGCACGATGTGCGAGAACTGCCGGACACCGGCTTGGTTCGTGCGACCGCCGAGCCCGACATAGATCGTCTCGCCGACCTTCAGCACGTCGCCACCATCCATCGTGGCGGGCGCAACGATGCGCTCGATTCGACAACCCATGTCGCGCAGCGTGGTTTCGACTGCCGCAGTCTCCGGCTTGCGGATATCGTCACCCGGTCGTGTGATGATGGCGACGTCGCGATACATCACGACGGCGTCTTCGATGAACACGCTGTCGGGTGCCGACTCGAGTGCGGGCACCTCGCGCACCACCCAGCCACGCGACCTTAGCGTGGCGACGTAGGCATCCCACTGCGCCGCCGCCAGCGACGCATCCACCGGTTGGCGATCGATGTGGGTGACGATGCCCTCAGCGAGCCGCGGGCTCGGCCGCCGCACGAGCGCAATCGTCACGCCGCAATGGTAAACCCGCGCACAACGTCGAAGTTGGAGCGGGTGACGGGAATCGAACCCGCATAGCCAGCTTGGAAGGCTGGAACTCTAGCCATTGAGCTACACCCGCGTAAGCGAATTCTACCGTTGGGAGATGTCTCAGATCTCCACGACACGTTCGAAGACGAACTCATGCTTCAGAAACGACGTCTCGCGTTCGCGCCCTGGCACGGGTGGATTCAGCGGAGACATCTGCAAGAGCCGCCAGCCATCACGCAGCGCATCGAGCCCCGTCCCGTAGGGCGGGTCGGCGGTCAACTGCGGCCCGGCTCCTGCCGCGCCGTCAAAGAACGACCAGCCCAACACGTGGCCCTCCAGCGACGAACTTGCAAGCCAGAGCAACAACACCTGCTGGCGTGCGCTCATCGTGGTGCGAGTGCAGCGCGCCGCTCGGTGCGTGTGAGGTACCAATCGACGTCAAATTGCTGGTCGCCGGTGAGGTAGCGCCACAGCCGTGCGCGCTGCACGGTTTCCAGTCTGTGCACCGCGGGCTCGTACCAGCGCTCGAAGCGCCGCAACTCGGCCGCCACCAGACCGGGCTCCATCCGGGCAAACATGTGGTCATCCGCGCGATTGCGTTCGGCAAGGTCGCTGGTATCCCATAAACGCACCTGCGGAACCGTGGGGTTCAGACGCAACTTACCCATGACGCGGTCGCGACTGCCGTGGTTCGGCGCACCGGCGTGCCAGAGACCTTGGTGGAAGATCACTACGGTGCCTGCGGGACCCGAAAAATATTCCTCGCCCGCGAGATGCTGATACCGCGACACGTCGTCCATGTTCACTCGTCGCAGATGGCTGCCCGGCACGAATCGCGTGCCACCCTCGCGGGGCGCCACATCGTGTGGAAACCAGAACAACTGGATGTCAAAGGCAAGACCTTCATCCACGATCGCATCACAGTGGAGTCCTTGGGCGTGCATGTCGCCAGCCGTCTTGATGTGCACGAAGTGATGGTCGACCACAGGATTCGCCCCGACGAGGGAAGCGATGGCACCACTGATTACGGGCACCCGCACCATCCGACCGAACGGAGAGTCAGGCGCGTAGGCGGTGTCGAGCGGCGTCCCCGAGCGGGGGAGTGGCGACTCGTTCTCGGTCGCGTGAGTGTCGGCTGGCTGTTGTTTGGGCGACGCTCCGCGGAATTCGTCGAGCCACGCACGAAAGAGACCCGGCAGCTCCTCGTTGGCCTGACGATTCACATCGTCGGGCACGACGGCCTCGAGTCGCAGGAATCCCCGCGCCACGAACGATGCCATCTGGTCGGTGGACAGGAGATTCGTTGTCGTCATCGAAGGCAGCCTCCTCCGTGGTCTTGGTGGTTAGCGCTGCACGCTCTTGATCTCGAGGAACTCCTCGAAGCCGTATTCGCCGTACTCGCGGCCGTTGCCCGACTGCTTGTAGCCGCCGAACGGCGCGTTGGGGTTGAATGCACCACCGTTGACTTCCACCTGGCCGGTGCGCATGCGACGCGCAACCGCGGTGGCCCTTTCCTTGTCGGCCATCCACACGCCGCCAGCCAAGCCGTAGTCGGTGGAGTTCGCGATGCGTACCGCGTCGTCGATGTCGTTGTAGGCGATGATGCTGAGCACAGGGCCGAAGATTTCTTCGCGGGCAATCGTCATGTCGGTAGTGACACCGGAGAACACCGTCGGCCGCACGTAGTACCCCTTCGTGACACCTTCCGGCACACCGACACCTCCGACGAGCACCTTCGCACCCTCGTCGATGCCCTTTTGGATGTAGCCGTTCACGCGATCGCGTTGCGCAGCCGAGGCGAGAGGTCCCAGTTGTGTGCCGTCGGCGAACGGGTCACCAACCTTCATCTTCGAAGCCGCGGCCGTTGCGTGCTGCTCGGCTTCGGCGAGGCGCGACTTCGGCACGAGCATGCGAGTGAGCGCCGAACACGTCTGACCGCTGTTCAAGAACGCCTTACCAACACCAGACATCACCGCCTTGGCGAACGTGGCCTCGTCGAGGTCGTCGCCGATGATGTTGGCCGACTTGCCACCCAACTCGAGCGCCACACGCTTCACGCGCTCCGCACCGACCTGCATCACGCGCTTGCCGGCGCGAGTGCTGCCGGTGAACGACACCATGTCGATCAGTGGATGCGTGGCGATCGCCTCACCCACCACTGGGCCCACACCCGTCACCATGTTGAACACGCCAGCGGGCAGGTCGACCTCGGCGATGATCTCGGCGAGCATGAAGGCATCAAGCGGCGCCACTTCGCTCGGCTTCAGCACCACGGTGCAACCCGCAGCCATTGCGAACGCCACCTTCGCGGCGATCTGGTGCAGCGGATAGTTCCACGGTGTGATGCAACCAACCACCCCGATGGGTTCGCGAAGGACGAGTGAGTTGCCGACTTCCTTCTCGTAGGAATACTTCTCGGCGATTGCCGCCGCCTGCTTGAACGAGTTGATCGGCAATCCGACCTGTACGAGCTGGCTGAGGAACTTCGTCATGCCCGTCTCGCGCGAGATGGCGGTCGCGATTTCGTCCATGCGTGCCGCGAGACCATCGCCGATTCGCGACATGTACTTCGCTCGCTCTTGCACATCGAGAGCGGCCCACGCCTCGAAGGCGGCGTGCGCCGCCTTGGCTGCGGCGTCGACATCGGCGGCCGTGCCGGCGGGGATCGTCGCCATCACCGACTCGTCGGTGGAGTCGAACACCTGGATCGTCTCCTGGCCGCTCGACGCGGCCCACCTGCCGTTGACGTACACCTTGTCGTATGCCTTCATGACGGGCTCCTTTGTTGCAATGCTCGTTGAGGTGTGCCTCCAACCGTAGCGTGGAGGGCGTGTTGAGCGACATCCTGGACGTCGATTTGCTCGGTTTTGAACGGGGGAGTGCGACGCAGCGCAAGGCGGTCGTCGACGGCGTCATGCGCAGTCTGGCAACGGGGTTCGTCTACACCAGCCACGACCTCTCCGAAGACATGCTCGACAGCACCTACGGCATGCTGTTCGAGTTCTTCAACAAACCACTCGAAGAAAAGCGTCGGTACATCGCCCCCGGCGCGAACGGGCAAACCGGTTACACGGGGGTGCTCGTCGAAACCGCCGAAGTCAGCGACAAACCCGACTGGAAGGAAATGCTCAACTGGGGCAAGGAGTTGCCGGCGGGTCACCCGATGAGGCGCAAGTTTCCGCAGGCGTACCCCGACCAGGTGTTGCCTGAGGCGTCGGTGCCGGGCATCGGCAAGGTGCTGTATGCGTTTCATGACGCGATGATCGGTCTGCAGACACGTTTCTTGCGCATCATCGCGCTCGGTTTGGGTTGTGGCGAGAACTATTTCGACGGCATGGTCGACGATGGTTGCGCCTTGAATCGAGCGATTCGGTATCCGAGCATGAGCCAGGTGCCAGAAGCGGGCCATGTGTGGGCGGCCGAGCACGGCGACATCAACTTGATCACCGCACTGCCACGCGCGACGGCGAAAGGTTTGCAAGTGAAGTACGATGGCCGCTGGATCGATGCGGTGCCGCCGAGCGGGCACGTCATCCTCAACACCGGCATCATGCTCGAACGATTGACGAATGGCGTCATCCCCATTGGGTGGCACCGCGTGGTGGCCGACCCCGACTACGACGGCGAGCGATACAGCATCGTGCAGTTCTGCCATCCGCGACCGTCCACGTTGCTCGCGCCTTTGCCAACGTGCGTGACGAAGGAGAACCCGCTGCGGTACCCGACCGTCACCGCCGGCGACGCGCTCGACGAAGTGATCTATCGCATCAACCTCGTCGAAAACGCGCGGCGCGTCAGCGACTGAGCACTGCGTCGGCGATTTGCTCGGCGTTCACGAACCGCGCTTAGCCTTGATGCGGTGAACATCGGCGTGCTCACCGGCGGCGGCGATTGCCCCGGTCTCAACGCGGTCATCCGCGCAATCGTGCGCAAGGCCCAGACAATCGGCGGTCACCGCGTGCTCGGTTTCTACGACTCGTGGGACGGTGTGCTGGAGAAGCGCTACGAAGAACTCGACATCAGCAAGGTGCGCGGCATTCTGCCGAAGGGCGGCACGATCCTCGGCACGCGTCGTGGTAGCCCGTTTGACTACGCCGACGGGGTCGAGCGCACGAAGAAGGTGTTCGCCGAACTGGCGCTCGATGTGCTGGTGGTGATCGGCGGTAACGGTTCGCTGACGGTGGCATCGATGCTCGCCGATGATCACGGCTTGCCGGTCATCGGTGTGCCGAAGACCATCGACAACGACGTCGTCGGCACCGATGCGACATTCGGATTCCAAACCGCCGTACAAGTCGCCACCGACGCGATTGATCGCCTGCACACCACCGCCGAATCACACAACCGCGTCATGGTGATCGAAGTGATGGGGCGCGACGCCGGTTGGATTGCGCTGCACGCCGGCGTGGCCGGTGGCGCCACGACCATCCTGGTTCCCGAGGTGCCGTTCGACATTCGCGAGGTCGCGGAGATCGTGACTCGTCGCCACGAACGCGGTCGCTATGCATCACTTGTCGTTGTGGCGGAGGGTGCCAAACCGAAGGCCGGCACGCTGGAGATTCCGCCGCCGAAACTCGACAAATTCGGTCGCGAGATGCACGGCAGCATCAGCCAGTTGATCGCGCCGGAGCTGTCGCGACTGACCGGCTACGAATCGCGCGTCGTTCAGCTCGGCCACGTGCAGCGGGGCGGCACACCGAACGCCTACGACCGGGTGTTGTCGAGCCGATTCGGTCTCGCGGTGGTCGATGCGATCTATGAAAGGGCCTTCGGTCAAATGGTCGTGCTGAAGTGCGGTCAGATTGAACGCGTGTCGATGCAGGTCACCCGCGGCAAGACGCGCACGATCGACCTCGAATTGTTCAGCGGCGTCAGCCAAACGTTCTTCGGCTGACGCGCCGCTTGCGGCGCCCACCCAGGTTGAGCCGTGCGGCCGCTCGCGACGCGCCCCAGATTCGCCCCGCGGTCGCTTGCGACGCGCCCCAGATTCGCCCCGTCGCTGATTGCCTCGCGCGTCTACTGTTTGTGTATGCCGAGCAGCACGACACCGGTGCAAGAACTGATGCGGGAGCGAAGCGCCCACCATTGGATCGCCAACGAGTATGTGGCGGGTTCCGGCAAACGCACTCCCGTAATCGACCCCGCTACCGGCGCACCATCGGCTGAATTCGCCCACGCCACCCCCGACGAAATCGACAAGGCACTCCAGGCGGCGACGCGCGCGCAGCGCGAATGGTGGGGGATGAGCGCGCTCGACCGCGCCAACGCCATGCACCGCATTGCCGAGCGCATGCTGGCGATGTCCGCGGTCACGGGTGAGGTGCTCACGCGTGAGATGGGCAAACCCTTCCGCGAAAGCAATTGGGAGGGTGGCGCGTCGGCCTCGGCCTTCCGCTACTACGCCGAGATCGCGCGCAACGAGCAAGGTCGCGTCGCTGGCCCCGCACTCCCCGGTCAACTGCACATGGTGGTGAAGGAACCGCTCGGCACCATCGTGTCGATCGTGCCGTTCAACTTTCCGGTGTTGCTGTTTGGTTGGCAAGCCGCCGCCGCACTCGCTGCGGGCAATGCGGTAGTCGTGAAACCGTCGGAACTCACACCGCTCACCCTCCTCACGGTGATGGAAGCGTTCGACCATCTGCCGGCGGGCCTAGTGCAAGTGGTTACTGGTGGGGCAGAGGTAGGTCAAACACTCGTTGCGCACGAACACACCCATGGGGTTGCGTTCACCGGCAGCGTGCCCGCGGCACGAGCGGTCGCCCAAACGGCAGCCGAGCGATTCAAGCCGGCGCTCATTGAGGCGTCGGGCAACGACCCGTTCATCGTCATGCCGTCGGCACCGCTTGATGCGGTCGCCCGCGGCGCGGCCTTTGCCGCATTTCTCAATTGCGGTCAGGTCTGTACCTCAGCCGAGCGCTTCTACGTGCACGAAGAGATTTACGATGACTTTGTCGCCGCGCTCACCGTGCAGGCGAAGTCGTTGCGCGTCGGCAGCGGTCTCGACAAGGTGGACGTCGGCCCGATGGCGTCGGTGCGTGAGCGTGATCGCGTGGAGCGAATCGTCGCCCGCGCCGTTGAGCAGGGGGCAAAGGTCGTCACTGGCGGACAGCGTCCCAGGCATCTCTCGGCGGGTGCGTTCTACGAGCCCACGGTGCTCGAAGTGCAGCCCGACTTCGACATCATGCACGGCGAGTGCTTCGGTCCGCTGGCGCCGATCTGCAAGGTGCGTGATCTCGACGAAGCGATTGCGCTTGCCAACGACTCGCAACTCGGTCTTGGTGCCAACATCTACACCGAAGATCTCGCCGAGGCGTTCCGCGCCGTGAACGAAATTGAGAGCGGCATCGTGTGGGTCAATACTCCGCTCAACGACAACGATGCGATCCCGTTCGGCGGTCGCAAGTTCACTGGCGCTGGTCGCGAGCTTGGCGCCGAAGGCCTCGAGCAGTTTCGGCGGTCAAAAATGGTGATGATTGCACCGACCGCGCAACCCGACCCGGAGTGGTTCCCGTACCCCGACGGCGACGCCTTCGGCGCATAGCCCGCGCTCGCCCCATCCACTGAGCACGCGAATTCTCAGAGTCTCAAACACCTTGCGGGACATCCGGGCACGCACTCTTGTGGAGCGTTTTCAACACGGGCGCTCCGGAATGGCTAGTCCTTGACAGGTCCACAGCGCAAGGGGACGATGCGGGCAATGGTTACCTATATCGCCGTCACTCCCACCGACGACTTCGACGCACCTGCCACGGAGTCATTCGTCCGCCACTAGTTGGGTGGGCCGAACTGACGGT
>Ga0194119_10006169_pt1 | contig 17522 bp, 18 predicted proteins | sample TA2MahC100mmetaG_FD_148620 | JGI IMG/M metagenome (GOLD analysis project Ga0194119, IMG submission 148620) | Freshwater microbial communities from Lake Tanganyika, Tanzania - TA2015018 Mahale Deep Cast 100m | ecosystem: Environmental > Aquatic > Freshwater > Lake | place: Tanzania: Lake...
AAAGTCGTTGACAGCACCCCCGGCCACGGTCAGGATTCACCCGACGCGACCGCGCGGTCGCGCGGTGGGAGTGCGTCATGGGGCTTGCGGGAAAGACGGCGATTGTGACCGGCGGGGCACGGGGACTCGGGGAGGCGTACGTCCGGGTGCTCGCCGAGGAGGGCGCCCATGTGGTGATCGCCGACCTCCTCGAGGACGAGGGCCGGGCCCTCGCCGCGGACCTCGGATCCCAGGCGAATTTCGTGCGGCTCGATGTGACGGATCAGCGGCAGTGGCGGGCGCTCGTCGATGGCGTCGTTGCCCAGCATGGTGCTCCCTACGTGTTGATCAACAACGCGGGTATTCACTCGTTCGGCTCGGTTCTCGACGACTACCAGAACTGGCGCCTCGTGCAGGACATCAATCTCAACGGTCCGTTCCTCGGGATCAACACGGTCGCGCCGGCCATGATCGCAGCCGGCAATGGTGGCGTGATCGTCAACATCTCCTCGACCTGCGGGATCATCGGCTACGGCGACCAGGCCGCATACGTGGCGAGCAAGTGGGCGATCCGCGGACTCACGAAAGCTGCGGCGATCGACCTGGCGCCGCACGGCATCCGCGTCCACGTGGTGGTCCCCGGGCCATTCGCGACCCCGATGACCGCGCCGTTCCACGGCGAGTTGACCGAGTTGGTGAAATCCCAGCCCGTCCAACGCATCGGAGATCCGCCGGAGGCAGGGCGACTCATCCGCTATCTGGTCCTTGATGCCACCTACTCGACGGGTTCGGAGTTCTTCATCGATGGTGGCGCGATGACCGGCATGAGCCTTCCGGATGCGGGGCAGTAACCGTGGCCATCGACATCACCGTCCCGGATATCAGTGGCGAGCCCGCCGAGGTGTACCTCAGCGAGTGGCTCGTGGGTGTGGGCGATGAGGTGGCGGAGGGCGCGTCAATCGCTGTGATCGAGGCGGATAAGGCGCAGGTCGAGATCATCACGCCATCCGCCGGTCGCGTGGTGACACTGCATGCGCAACCGGACGATCAAATCCGGGTCGGGCAAGTCATCGCGGTCCTCGAGTCGCCGTGACCGACCTGGGGATCGCGGTGATCGGACCGGGGGCGATCGCGGACGCGCACCTGGAGGCATTCGCCGGGCTCGGCGGAGTCCGACCGGTGTGGGCGGTGGGACGCGACCCCGATCGCACGGGGATGTTCGCCCAGCGGTGGGGGATCGAGCACGCCGGAATCGATATCGACCGTGCCCTAGCCGACCCTGCGGTGGATGTGGCGCTGATCTGCTCCCCGAATGGTCTGCACGCGGCCCACGCCGTCTCCGCCTTCGAGGCGGGTAAGGACGTGATCCTGGAGATCCCGATCGCGCTGAACGAGGCCGATTCCCAGCGCATCGTGGACGTGGCCGAGCAGTCCGGACGCAGGGCATTCGCCTGTCACACGATGCGCTCCTTCGCTGGGATCCGCTACATGCGCGATCTCGTCGCGTCCGGATCCGAGGTGATCACGCAGGTGACCGGCTTCTTCGCCATCCCGCGCCGGAACAACGAGGGCTTCGCCGGGACGCGCACCTGGGTCGACGATCTGCTCTGGCATCACGCCTGCCACCTCGTCGATGCCACCCTGTGGGTGACCGGGAACGTGGACATCGCCTTTCCAAGCCTCCTCCGAGGCAGTGACCACCCGGATTTCGGCATGACGATGGATCTCAGCATGTCTTTCGGGATGGGTGGCGATGCGTGGTGCATCGCCAGTCACTCCCTGACCTACAACGCATCGGCTCTGACCTGGCAGATGCGCTTCTGCGGCTCCCAGGGTGACTACCTCTTCGACACGGGCAGATTGTTCGGAACCGGGGGAGATCTACTCGTCGAGGGTGCGAGCATCCGCGACCTCACATTCCAGAACTCCCAGATCCTGCAGGGACTGCGCGCCGGGGAGCCCACCGACTTCGAGGCCCGCGATGTCCTGGCCACCATGCGAGCACTGCGACAACTCGAGGAAGCAGGAAACCGATGATCATCGACGCCTACACCCATTGCGGGGTGGACAAGTTCCAACCGCTGCCCGATGTCCAGGCGATGATGCGCTCCGTTCGTATCGCCAAGGCCGTGCTGGCGCAGCACCTCGGACAATTCGACAATTCGTACATCGAGTCCTGCGTGCGGAGCAGTCCGGAGACCTTGGCCGGTGTCGCCATGATCGACGCCACGGCTCCCACAGCACACTCCGCCCTCGACGCCGTCACGGATTCGGGTGCGTTCCGCGGACTACGCATGACCGCCGAGATGCTCGTGAGCGCGCCCGGGATCGCGTCGGTGGCGCTGGAGCGAGGACTGCACCTTGTCCTTTACTGCCCGGATGGGACGCAGGTGATCGCGGACGTACTGGGGGATATCGCTCCCGGGCCCGGGCGCATCGTGATCACCCACCTGGGCTCCCCGCAGGTGACCGACGACGCGATGACGCGCGGAGAGGAGATCCTCGGACTCGCGGCCGACCCCCGCGTCCAGGTCACCCTGTCCGGTGCCGGCATGGCGTGCCCCGCCCCGCATGCACCCCTGCAGGCGCTGGTCCGGTCGGTCGTGTTGGAGTTTGGTGCGGATCGGGTGATGTGGGCGTCGAACTTCCCCGTGACGGGTGACGCAGCGGCGGTGGCCGCGGACCTGCGTCTACTGCAGGACAACCTATGGGGGCTGGACCCCTCGGTGATCGAGGACATCCAGGGCAATGTGGCAAACCGGATCTGGTTCGCCGATCGGGGTGAGGGAGCAGCATGAGCACGCCTGTCGATCTATCCGCGCACCAGAACCTTCCGTGGCGGTCCTATCCGAATCTCGTCGAGGCCACGCCGTCGCTGGCGGGGGTCACCCCCACCGACGCAGCGTCGATGCTCTACCAGCTCCTGCTGATCCGATCCTTCGAACAGTGGTTGGTGGACAACGAGACGTTGGTGCACGGGCCGCTGCACTCGAGCATCGGTCAGGAGGCGGTTGCGGTGGGTGCCGTCGCTGCCCTGCAACGGCAGGACCAGATCGCGTCCACGCACCGGGCGCACCACCACGTGCTCGCCCGGGTGGTGGCCAGTGCCGCGCACGATGCCGGTGATTTCGATCCCGCGGGCGATACACCGACCCCGAACGGGATCCAGCAGGCGATCCTGAAGACCCTGGCCGAGATCCTCGGACTGCGCTATGGCTTCGCCGGAGGTCGCGGCGGGTCCATGCACTTGGGCTCCATCGAGGCGGGTGTGCTCGGCACGAGTGCCATCGTCGGGGGAGGGATTCCCATGACCACGGGTGCTGCCTTCTCCTTCGCCCAGCGCGGTTCGGGGGGAGTGGCTCTCGCCTTCTTCGGGGACGGGGCGTCGTCGATCGGGGCGCTGCACGAATCGATGGCAATGTCGCGCGTGATGTCCCTCCCGATGATCTTCGTCGTCGAAAACAACCTCTACTCGGTGGCGACCACGGTTGCCGAAACGGTCGGGTTCCCGGACATCGCCATCCGCGCATCCGGACATGACATGCCGGGCATCATCGTGGACGGTATGGACCCGCTCGCGGTCCGCGACGCGGTTGCGCAGGCGCGCGCCCATGCCGCGGCGGGGAAGGGCCCCGTGCTGATCGAGGCGAAGACGTACCGCTACCTGCACCAGTCGGGGCGCCTTCCCGGAAGCGACTACCGCTACCGCACCAAGGATGAGGAGAACGAGTGGATCGGGCGCGACCCGATCGAGCACTTCCCGAATGTGGTGAGTGCGGCAGGGCTTCTCGACGATGCCGCGATCGATGCGATTCACGCCCGGGTAGCCACCGATCTCGCCTCGGCGATAGCCGTCGTCATCGAAGCCGGTGACGAGGGGCCACGGATCCGCGAGGACGCGTGGCCGGATCCGACCGATGCCGTGCGTGGGGTCAGATCCCCCGTCACCCACGTCCCGCGCGGGGCGGAACCCGAGGCGTCCGGAGAGGTGGTGACGTACCAGCAGGCGATTTCCCTGGTGCACGACCGTGCCATGCAGCGCGACTCGAACGTGTTCGTGATCGGAGAGGAGGTCGGCCACCTGCGCGGCGGTGCCTACGGAACCACGCGGCACGTGTGCCGCAACTTCCCCGACCGGGTCTTCAGTTCGCCGATTTCCGAGAACGGCTTCAGTGGCCTCGCTCTCGGGGCGGCGGTGATGGGGATGCGACCCGTGGTCGAACTGATGTTCCCCGACTTCGCCCTCGAGGCAGCCGACCAACTGTTCAACCACGTCCCCAAGACCCGGCACATGTTCGGTGGTGATGTCGACGTCCCGCTCGTGGTGCGCACGCGCACGGCGCAGGGTCGCGGCTTCGGTCCCCAGCACAGCTGTGATCCCGCGGCGCTCTTCGCGCTCTTCCCCGGATGGCGGATCGTCGCCCCCTCGACGCCCGCGGACTATGTGGGTCTGTTCAACTCGGCGATCACCGGGACAGACCCGGTCCTCATCATCGAGCACTATCGCCTGTGGACCATGGAGGGAGCGATTCCCGACCTGGACGCGCGCATACCCCTGGGTCGGGCGCGAGTTGTGCGGCCAGGTCGCGATCTGACGGTTCTCACATGGTCACACCCGGTCCATCGAGTGCAAGAAGTCGCTCAGTCGCTGTCGGCAGAGGGGATCGAGGCCGAGGTAATCGATCTCCGCACTATCGACCCACAAGGGATGGACTGGGAGCTCGTGAGCGAGTCTGTCATCCACACCGGCGCTGTCGTCATCGTCGAAGACGCGACCGCATCCCATGCCCTTGGTCCTCGGATCTCTCAGGTGATCAACGATCGACATTTTGATCACCTGCGAGCCCCGGTCCGATTGGAGACCGGCAGGGATGTCCCCACGCCGGTCTCCAAAGTGCTTGAAGACTTCGTGCTTTTGTCGGATCGAGACATTGAGCAAGCCATTCGAGACACGTGTAGATCCGCATCGGCACGAAGGAAAGGGTGATCCCCATGGGGCGCTTGGATGGAAGAGTCGGCTTCATCACGGGGGGGGCCCGTGGGCAGGGCCGTGCGATTGCGGCCAAGTTCGCTTCCGAAGGGGCTGACATCGCAATCTGTGACGTGCCACCCCGCTCACCGAATCTCGCCTACGAGACGGCAACAGAGGCGGACCTGAAGGCCACGGATGCGCTGATCCGGTCATCTGGACGACGATGCTTGGCAGGAATTGTCGATGTACGTGACCAAGAAGGACTCTCAGCCTTCGCCGAACAGGTTTGGGAAGAGTACGGCCGCATCGACATCGTGTGCGCCAACGCGGGAATCGTCAGTTGGGGGCCGACATTAGAAATGCCGGAGCACATCTGGCAGGAGGTGCTCGATGTCAACCTCACAGGAATCTGGAAGACGGTCAAGGCGACTGCTCCGTTCCTGATCCGCCAAGGGGAGGGCAGCATAATCATTACGACGTCCACGAACTCGGTTGAACCTCTACGGAACATTGCCGCATACGTTGCGTCGAAACACGGTGCTCTCGGCCTCATGCGCGTATTTGCGTTGGAACTCGGTGATCATGGGATTCGAGTGAACGCAGTTGCGCCCGGTCTCGTCGCCACACCGATGTCCGACAACCCGGCTGTCTACCGAACAACCTTTGGGCGTGAGGACGTCACGCGGGAGGAATACATTCGTGCCGGACACAACTGGACAGCCCTCCGGGGGAGAAACGCATTGTCTGCCGCGGATGTCGCCGATGTTGCCTTGTGGTTCGCATCGGATGAATCACAACATGTGACCGGAATTGAGATCAATATTGATGCCGGTCACATGGTTCTCCCGGGGTACAACACTTCACCGATCGTCGACCAGGGCTTACCGATTCGTGACTATGACATTACTGCGCTGGGTCATGCGCCCCGAGTCCCGAACGACACGGCGCGAAACAAGGAGGAAGGGTAGAGGAAATGAAGGTAAAGGCTTTGGATCACATTGCCGTCACGGTGAGTGACACGCAGAGGTCTCTCGACTTCTATTGCGGCCTCTTGGGGCTCAAACAGGTTGAGCAACACCAACTTGCGGCCGAGGACGTAAAGAAGGCCAATGCTATCGAGAATGCACGTGGGCAATCGACTAGGTTGACTGCCCCCGAGACCCCAGGGATCCTCATTGACCTCCTGGAGTTCTTTGAGTTGCCGAAGAACTCGGAGGCCGTGGCTCCAGGAGTGGTCGGTGCCACTCACTTCGCCCTGAGTGTGGAGAATCTTCAGGAGGCCTATGAAACATTGAAGGCAAAGGGTGTCAAGTTTGACGCGGAGCCAGTAACGTTTCCACTCGATACTGGTTCGGTCACGGTTGTCTTCCTCTCGGATCCAGACGGGAACTCAATTGAACTCGTCGACCAGACTTCTCATTAGGGACAAATTCCATGCGCTTCGACTCGGGTGTGACATACATGATGCCTGTGTCCTTCGGGTCACAGCCTCCGCATCCAGCTGGGGAATTTACCGATGTCCAAACCCTGATGGTGACCTACCGGTCGACTAAGGAGGCGCTCCGACTTGTTCTCCCTGAGCCGTTTGAGCCTGGGCCAGAACCGTTGGTGTTCGTGTACATGCAGCGTTGTCGCGGAGTGAATTTCCTCGCGGGCGGCGAGTATCGCCTGCTTGGAGTGAACGTCGCGGCAACATTCCCAAGCTCGGGCGGGCCGATTCTGGGCTCCTACGCCTTGATTCTCTGGGAGGACAACATTGAGGCAATCATTCGCGGGCGCGAAATCCTTGGAATCCCGAAGTTGCTTGCCGAGGTAGACGATCCGGAACCGCAAGGTGGCGAGTTCTCGGTTGCTGCCCGCGATAGGGGCAGGGAATTGATCAGGATAAACCTCGTTGATGAGTTGGAGCTCTCAGAGCCGCAGGTGGAACAGCTCCGCGTTGAGCTGGCTACCAACGCTTGGTTCGGCTGGAAGCGCATCCCTAGGGTTGATGGAGTTGGTGTTGAGGTGAGTCACGCGACCCGTATCGGCATCCTGAACAAACCCAGTCAAGCATGGGCCTGTCGCGGCTCCGTGGCCATTGGGAATGTTTCGTGGGAGGAGTCGCCGTCCAATGCCCACATCGTTCAGGGGCTGCGCCAGCTTCCGCTGATTGACGTTGTCAGGGCGTATCGAACCCAGGGGACCGTCACTTTGACTCGCGCTGACCACAGGGTCATGACGTGACCGACGCCACGCTGCCGCACCAGTCGTTGCGGGAATTGATCGCCCGGGAACTTCGCACTCAGATTCTGGGTCGAGAGCTGTCACCCGGGGAGAAACTCGACGTGGGTGCGATCGCCGCCCAGTACGGGGTGAGCATGGGTTCCGTGCGGGAGGCGGCTTTCCTCCTGGAGGCTGAGGGGCTTGTGGTGGTCAATCCGCGACGCGGTATCTCCGTGCGCGTCGTGACGCCCACAGAGTTGCTCGAGATCTACGCGGTGCGCGAGATTATTGATATCGCATCGGCCACACTGGTCGCCGGCGCCGATGATGCCAGGGTCCTCGACAGGCTCCGTGCCGGGCAGGAACGTATAGAGCAGGCGTGGGATGCGGGTGGATTCGCAGCCGGCCTCGCGGCCGATCTCGAGTTCCACGTACTTCTCGCGGAGTTGAGTGGCAACTCGCAGTTGTCGGCAATCTCCTCGAATCTTGCTGACCAGACCCGTCTACACCTGCAGCCCGTCGAGGCGGCTGATGCTTCGATTCGTGCGCGACCCCCGGCGGACCTGCATACCGCGATCATCGACGCGATGGTTGTGGGTGATGAGCAGGTAATTCAAAAGGCTGTCGCGGATCATTACGCGTTTTCGCGTACCCGTGTGACCCATGAATAATCGCGCCCATGGGTGAGGAAGTACCGAGTGAATCGACGATCCTTCGCGATCTCCAGGATGCCAGAGTGCTCACCACCGACGCGGTGCTCACGCCCCTGACGGGGGGAGTGTCCTGCGAGGTCTGGCGTGTAAGCCCGGATCACGTGACACCGAAAGTGCGGCAGGCGAATCCGCATGGGCTCGTCGTGAAGGCGCCCCTGGCCACCCTGCGGACACCCGCACTGTGGCAGGCGGATGTCTCGCGTGGTTTCGCGGAATCGGCTGCGCTGGCCTGGTACGGGACGCGCACGCCCGATGCCGTCCCGCAGGTTGTCTGGCGACACCCGTCGGCTCCCGTACTCGTGGTGGAGGCCGCCCCCGAAGGCTGGGACGAGTGGCGGCGCCAGATGCTCGATTCCCATGCCAATTCTCCCGACGTCTCCGCCGAGCGTTTGGCGCGCATTGGATCCCACTTGGGATCGATACTCGCGACGTGGCATAGGGAGAGTCGGGACACAAGTGGTCTTCCCGAGGTTCTGCTCACGGGCGATCGACTTCGCACACTGCGCACCGACCCCTTCCATCGCGCCACCGCCGACGAAGTTCCCGAAATTGGGACGGAGTTGCGCGCACTGGCTGATGAGCTCGAGTCGGCCCGCACATGTCTAGTGCACGGCGACTTCTCACCGAAGAACGTCCTGGTTAGTCCATCCGATGCACCCTTCGGGGCTTGGATGCTCGACGCCGAGGTAGCCCACGTGGGCGACCCGGCCCTCGATGTCGCCTATCTCTCCACACACCTTGCGTGTAAGGGAGTGGCTCGCCCAGAGTTCGCGACTTCTCTTGATGCTGCGCGCCGAGCGTTTGAGGATGCCTACCGTCAGGGAAGCGACCTCGTTACCGTCGATCGATGGGATCGCCACACGGGCGCCATCCTGGCTGCGCGAGTCCGCGGGGTGTCCCGGGTCACGTACCTCTCCCCGGAGCAGGAGACGTTCGTCCTCGGGCTGGCCACCGATTTGGTGCATGGACGGATAAACCTTGATCAGGCCTGGGGGCAGATCCTGACCACGTGAGATCAGCCTCCCGGGTGGAACAGGTTCTCGGGGACACCCCGTCTATCGACATCAAGGACCAGGACCCGGCCGGCGTCGGGTTCGTCGTCGAACACCGGGTAGTTGCCACCCCCGCCGATCGTGGTCAGGAACAGGGTCCGCAGGTCCGGGCCCCCGAAGACGGGGCAGGTGGGGCGCCGCACCGGTAGCTCGATCCGTTCAATCAACTGTCCCGCGGAATCGAAGCAGGCGAGTGCGCCGCCGTGCACGCACGCGACCCAGACGTTGTGCTGTGCGTCGATGCAGGCCCCGTCGGGGCCACCCTCCAGGCCGGCGGCGGCGAACGTGACATGCGGGTCCCCCGTGCCACTTGCCACCGGGATGGACGCTGCGTCGTCGAGGATCCAGCACGCGCCGTGCAGGGTGTCGGCCCAGTGCATGCCGGCGGGGGTCGAGACGAGCGCGTTGGCCACGCCGACCTGGGTGACGACCGGCTCCCATGTCCAATCGGGGTGGACGCGGTAGATGGCGCTGATGAAGCGCCGGTCCTTCGAGGGCACGTGCATCGATCCCACCCAGAAGTCGCCGGTGGCACTGACGCGTCCGTCGTTGAGCCGTACGGTGTCGTGGGGGATCGGCAGCGTGATCTCCCACTCGATGCGGCCGTCGGGCAGGTGCAGGAGTCCGATGCGATGCTCGCTGGCCAGCAGCACCGTCTCCGGATCCGCAGTGAGGGCGATACTGCCCGGTCGATCCGCGAGGGTCAGGGAACTGATCTCCTCGGTGTCCCAGCTCCAGCGGTGCACCTGTCGGCCATCGATGTCGACCCAGAGCAGGTGTCCGGTGCGACCATCCCACAGGGGGGATTCGCCGAGGACGCAGCGGGGTCCGATCGCGCGCACCACTGGGCTCATCGGCTGTCCGCTGTGAAGCGACGCAGGACGTTGCGGGTGATGATCGCGCACTCCCGGTCGCCCCGGTGCAGGCTGGAGGGCCACTCGGTGCTCCCTGCGCAGAAGACCTTGCCTGCGCCCACGGGCATCGATGTGATCATCGCTGCACCGTAGCGACACAGGTCGCGGTGCTCGGGGGTATCCGATCCGTAGCGCAGGATCGCGATTCCGGCGAGATCATTATCCATCGGGTCGAAGAGCGAGCCCGGATTCCCGTGGTCCTCTTCCTCCGATGTGGTCGGGGTGAGCGCGAGAATCTCGAGGCTGTCCGGTGTCCCGTCGGAGCCGGTGGGATAGGGCAGACCGTTGCGCACTGTGTAGTCCACGCCATCGGCCTCGTAGCTGACCACGTTCGTTTCGGCACCGATGATGTCGCCGAAGTAGGAGTCGAGCCCCTCGAATGCCCAGTGACGCGGCCGGTAGACGATGAAGCCGCCCGCGCCGCGGATCATGCTGCCACCCCAGCCGGCATACATGCCGCGTGTGGCATTGCCACCGAACTCGGTGACGGGTGGGCGATCGATGGCGAGGCCTTCGAAGGCTCCGGTGCGCGTCTCCACCGGACCGTGACGCTGGGGATCATCATCGGCGCGGAACTTGTAGCACTCGGTGACCTGCAATTGTGCATCCGCGCGCACCTGCCACATGATGTTCCCGCCGAAGCGCGCATGGTGACCACCGGCCTCCAAGAAGCGCGCGAGTACGGCACGACCGGATGCCGACCAATACTCGTCGTGTCCGCAGGTGATGACGCAGTCGTAGTGATCGAGAATCGAGGGATCGCGATCGAGATCCCACTGGCTGAGCAGATCGCATGCGATCCCCTCGCGTTCGAGCCATGCCATCATCAACCCGTCGTAGCGCGCCCATCCGGAGGATGCGGACCAGTGCGCGTATCCGTTGGCGTAGGCCCACTCGGTCCACTCGTGGCGCACCGCCCACCCGATGGGAGGTCGCCGGATCGATCCGAACCTCGGTGCACCGACGGGGCAACGGATCTGGCCGCGTGACCAGGGGCGAAGTAGGCTTAGGCGCGGTTCGAAGGTTCCGGGAAAGACTCCGCGGAGTGCGGTATAAGAACTCGCACCGCCCCAGTCGTTGTACGCATTCCACGTGTACGTGGAGGCGATCAGGCCGAGAGACGCACGTCGCGACGGGTGTGCGCGCAGCACGAAGAATCCGTCCTGACTGACCCGCGTATCCGCGGTCCTCCCTTCGGCCACTACGACGTATCCGCCACTGGGCCAGTCGTCGGGAATCTCGAAGGTGAAGCCCACCGGCCACCGGCAGCCCTCCCTCACCGCGTCGGGGGGCATGTCGTGCCAGGTGCCTCCCTGTGGGCCCAGCTCGGCCATGGTGCGCGGTTCCGCTCCCTCGCGCACGAGGAACAGGCGGACCTCGTTGGCGTTGCTGCTGACGTGAAAGGTCGCCGTGTCACCGGGTGCATAGGAGGGTTGACCTGCGTAGACCCACACCTGCACGCGGGATGGATCGGGTATCTCGGGCCACTGGGCGTCCTGCCACGTGCGCCACTGACCCTCAGCAAGGGGAGGCGCAGACGACGTCATGCAGGTCCTAACGGATGGGTGTCAGGTCGTAGAACTCGATCGCGGTTCCGGAGAACAGTCGCGTGCGTTCAGCAGGCGTGAAGTCGGCGGTGATCTCATTGAACGCACGGAAGATCGTCGGGTAATCCGAGTAGAGCCTGTCGACGGGAAAGTTGCTCGCGAACATCGCGCGGTCGGGACCGAATATATCGATCGCCTCGAGCACGATCGGCCGGATCGAGTCCGCCGTCCAGTCGTGGTCGAGCATCCCCAGTCCCGAGATCTTGACTGAGACGTGGGGATTCGCCGCCAGGGCGCGCATCCCGGACCGCCACAGGTCCATGGATGCTTCATCGCGGTCGATCGGGAAACCGGTGTGATTGAGCGCGACCCGAGCGTCCGGATACGCAGCGACGAGTGCCGCGGCTTCCTGCATTTGGTTCGGCCAGATCTGCATATCGAAGCGCAGGCCCATGCGTGCCAGGAGGTCGAAGCCACGGCGCCAGTCGGCACTCGACATGTAGTCCCCATGTTCGGCGAAGGATCTACCCGGAACCGAGTCCCAGTTGAGCATGTGGCGGATTCCTCGGAATCGGTCGTACTGGGCATGTGCCTCGAGCAGCGACTGCACATCCGGGTGCGAGAGGTCCGCGAATCCGACGATCCCCATGGGGAACCCGGTCTCCGCAGCCTGCTGGGTCAGCCACGCGGTCTCGCCGACGGGATTGGAGGGATCGAATTCCGCCTGGACGTGGACGGAGGCGATGACCGGGAGGCCCGCGGTGTCGGCGAGGAAGTCGGCGGCGAGGTAGTCCTGGCAGATCGTCTCGTAGTCGCCGACGAAGTTGACCACGCGAGGGTTCGCATGGAGCCAGACGTGGTAGTCGCGCATATCCCAGAGATGGTGGTGGGCGTCCGCGATGGGTGGGATGTCGACGTCCGTCATCGCTCTCCTTTCCAAGGACGGTCACACTCCTGATGATTGTTGACGGTCAACAAGTCCAGCCATAGCCTAGGCGTAATCGACCACCCGGGAGGCGAGTTCAAGCTGGTTCAAACCTCCGGCGTCGCTATGAGAGCGAGGCGGCGCGCACACCGTCCAACACGTGTTCGTGAGCGTGACCCACGTAGGGAGTGCGACTCGGTGCAACCGGATCTGCCGTCTAGCCTGGTAGCCAATTAACTAGTGAGTACGAGGGTCGGTTGTGGGTGACTTGAGCGGAAAGACTGCATTGATTACGGGTGCTGCTCGTGGCCAAGGGCGGAGTCATGCCGTCCGGCTCGCGGAGTTGGGCGCAAATGTCATCGCGATCGATGTGTGTGCGCCTCTGGGATCAGTTCCCTACCCATTGGCAACCGCAGAGGACCTCCAGATGACCGAGCGGATGGTCCAGGAATTCACGCGAGGAGTCCTCGCGAAACAAGTTGATGTCCGTGACTTTGATGCGGTGGATGCCGCAGTCCAGGAAGGTTTGGCATTGTTCGGCCACATCGATGTTGTTGTGGCCAATGCGGGGGTGTTGAGCTTCGCGCCCGCAGAAGACATCACGGAATCCATGTGGGATGACGTCATGGACGTCAACTTGAAGGGTGTTTGGCATACGTGCAAAGCCTGCATACCCGCCATGAAGACCCGCGGCGCGGGGGGATCCATCATCATCATTTCCTCTGTGGCTGGGTTCAAGGCGTGGGAGAACCAAGCGCACTATGTCGCGTCCAAACACGGTGTCATCGGTCTGATGCGTACCTTGGCCCGTGAACTTGCTCCCCATAGGATCCGTGTGAACACGGTGCATCCAACGAGTGTCTTGACTGACATGATCGATAACGAAGCGTTGTTTCGACTGTTCCTTCCTGATCACGAGAGTCCGACCCGTGCAGACGTTGAACCATTGTTTTGGCAGCAGAACAGTTTGCCACTCCCATGGGTCGAGCCACGGGATATCAGCAACGCGGTGGCATTCCTTGCATCTGACGCCGCAAGCACGATCACTGGGATCACGTTGCCCGTGGATGCTGGGACGCTACTGAAGTAGTTCGCGACTAGAGTCACGGTAGGTGCTATGAGGTTCATCGTTGTGGGGGCCGGGGCTGCAGGCTGTGTGGTGGCGGCACGCCTCAGTGAGTATCCGAACAATGATGTCCTCCTGATCGAAGCTGGTCCGGACCGGGTGCCGGAAACCCGCACTGCAGCGCTCACCTCGCTCAACTGGATCGACGCCTTCGATGACCCAGAGGCGGTGGACACGAACATCATGGCCTCGCGGGTTCCTGGCGAGCCCGTGCGCCCCTACGTGCGCGGAATCGGTGTTGGCGGCTCGGGAGCGATCAATGGGATGGTGTGCCTTGCCGGCCTCAGTCGCGACTATGACAGGTGGGCATCGGACTTCGAGTGCCGCGAATGGTCGTGGCGGAACGTGGAGCCATGGTTCGCGAGGATGAAGTCTGAACTCATGGAGGCGTCCCGCCGACACTTCACGGTCATCGACAACGCGATGTGGAGTGCGGCCGAGGGTCTCGGGATCCCGGCGGGTATCGATACATACGGCAACGACGACGGTATTGGGCTTGCGTACCTCAGCGCATCGCCGACAGGTCGCCGATCGACCGCCCAGGGGCTTCTCGATCGTGCGAGAACCTCCACGGGCATCACGGTTCTCGAGGGTGCGCGTGTGAGCCATGTCATTGTGACCGGTGGACGTGCCCGAGGAGTCCACCTCGCCGATGGTCGCCGAATGGACGCGGATCATGTGGTGGTGTGCGCGGGGGCACTCGAGAGCCCTGCAATTTTACTGAGATCGGGGCTCACCCATCCGGGGATAGGTCGGAACCTACGGGACCACCCATCGGTGCGGTTCGACCTGAGCGTGCGAAGCGAGTCACCCCGTCGCAGAGCAGGGGAGCCCAGCACGAATGTCGTGATGCGGTCGTCATCATCCGTGGGCACCGGAGATCTTCAACTGTTGCCGATGTTCAGACAAGGCTCGCACGGCGCAACGATGGCGGGGCTACTCGTGGCTGCGATGACAGTTGAATCCGCGGGTGAGGTGACTATTGATCCAGCGAACCCCCTGGGACCGCCGCGAGTGGAGATGAACATGCTTTCAGCGCCACGGGATGTCACCGCCCTACGTGACGGTGTCCGCCTCGCCTCACGCGCCCTTGCCTGCCCGGCCTTCTCCGAGCTCGCTCCAGATGAAGGAGCCCTGGACGTCATGCGGGAATTGCAGAGGGGCGGTTCGGTATCTGATGACTGGATCCGGGACCGGACCGGCGACTACTTTCACGCGAGCGGGACGTGCCGGATGGGGGCAGAGAGTGACTCTGAGGCGGTCGTGGACACGCATGGTTCCGTGCTTGGCCTGCAGGGGCTGCACGTGATCGACACGTCTGTGTTCCCCCAGATTCCCTCCGCGAACACCTACTGGCCGGTCGTCGTGGTCGCTGAGCGCCTCACCGCTGGCTTGATGGGGCGTTCCCTCGGGGAGGTGCCGGTCTGGCCGGTGGACGACGCGTGACGCGCGGCCATCGCACACGAGGAAGAAGGGGTCGAGCGGCACGGTGCCGAATCGCAGCTGTCATGACGCCTGTTCCGTACGCGATGTCACTGAGATAGCGCGCGATCACGTAGGGCACGATGCCCTCGTTCCGCGCGCGGCTGGTGTAGTCCTGGACTAGTGGCGAGAGCGTGAGTGCTGTGAGTCGCCGTCCGGTTCGTGACCAGGGAGCAGCCGCCAGGGCGACCAGACCCACGGGCCACCACTCCCGACGCAGGGCCGACCCGAGGCTCCGGCCGTCGGACACCAGTCCCGAGCGCGCCAGATAGATCGTGGTCTCCCACGGCGCCCCGCTATCTCGAAGTGCATCGTGAAGTCGCGCAGAAGCGAAAATCTGCACTCCGAGACCCACTTTGAGTTCACCCATGGTGGCCGCACAGATGGAGAGAAGGTTCCAGAAGGACACGTCAGCGGCCACCAGGCGCTCGGGGTGACGCTCGGACAGTACGGCAGCGGAAGTTCCGTACTCGTGCATGCGCCGAAGCCACAACCAGGTGGAGCTGCGTGTCCGGTGTATGACCGTGCATCGTGGATCAAAACGCACTCCGCCGCCGCAATCATGAATACGCCAGATGAGATCGACATCCTCGCCGAGACGCAATTCTGGATCAAACCCGTGTGCTGTGAGGATCTCTTTCCGCGCGACGAGCGCTGCAGTGGGAACGAAGGGTATGCGGGAGCCTGGCCTGACCCAGCCTTCCTGCGTGCCCATGTCGAGTGGAGCGGCAATGAACTCTCCGGCGTTGGCGCCTCCGTTGCCCGGCACGACGCGGGGTGCGACCACGTCAACCGCAGGATCGTCGAAGTAGTGAAGTACGTCGGTGGGCCAGCCCGGTTTGGCTACGCAATCCGCGTCCATGAGCAATACCAGCGGGTGACGACACTCAGCGATACCGCGATTCCGCGCTTCACTGGGTCCGACGTTCACGTCGAGGCGGATCACTCTGATGTTGGCCCGCGAGCGCTCACGGCATTGCGATATGGCCAACATAAGGGAGTCAGGGTCGGTCGAGGCATCGTCCACCACGATGGCATCGATGTTCGGGAGTGACATCAGACACGCACGTAACCCATCCGGGTCATCACGCACGGGGATGACCAGGCAGACATCCGATTGCGTGAATGTTCGAGCTGGATGAGGCTCTGGATTCGCCAGACCACGCTGGATGAGAACCTCACCGAACCGCTCGTCACAGTCATCGAGTTCGAGACCTCGGGAATCCTCGGACAGTCGCCGCACGAGGTCGGCGAGTCCACCGTGAAGCGAACTGAGGCGCCATGGGCTGCCGCCCGCGATGAGGCGGCCATCGGCCCAGACTCTCGTGCTCGCAGCAAGCGTGATCCGTCGCCTCACTCGAGCGACCAGATCCGGCGAAAATGTTCTCCTGACTCGCGCATGAGCCTGGGGAGGGAACGTGACGGCTCTCGCAACCAGGTTTCATATGCGGTGATAGCTATTCCGAGTGCCGCGTGTCCCGCGGACACGGGGCCGATACCGGTGGTCGGCTCGCCAGTGCGTTGCGCAACGAAGTCCGCGACTGCGGAACGCCACTGCGCGTGCTTCAAGGTCGCGTGCGCCTGGAGATCCGGCGTGTTCAAGATCAGACCCATGCGGATTCGGTGTTGTACGAGTGCCGCGTCGGGGAAGGTATTGAAGGCGACCACTGCCCGGACGATCGCGTCGGCCAAGGGCAGATCTCCCGGCATCGAGGCCAGGTGGGCGCGGAAGGCTCCGAGGCTCTCATCGAACCTGCCCCAGGGGATGTCGTTCTTCGACGCAAAGTAGCGGAAGAGGGTCCGCCGGCCGATTCCGGCGCCGGCGGCGATCTGGTCCGTGGTGGTCTCGATGAAGCCCTGGGCCGCGAAGAGTCGGAACGCGACCTGTTCGATGGCAGCGTGGCTGGTCGCCGGAGGACGCCCCGGCGCGGGGACTTTCTCCAGGACGGCGGCTTCCACCCCTTGATTATGGCGCACGGTGTCACTAATGTCAGGGGCACGACGAAGGGATCACGAATGGAAGAACCCAGTAACGCCATCGATGACGCCGTCGAGGGCACGCAGGAGGCCACCCTCATCGAGGACATCTCGATCGACGGGATGTGTGGTGTCTACTGAGGTCGACCGATCCGGGCACCTGATGCTGGCCCCGTCAGTCGCCATGCGGCCCGAGGGATTCGGCGCGCTGCTCTATAACTTTCACACGCGGCGACTCACCTTCATCAAGGACTCGGACCTCGCGACACTGGTCAGCTGTCTCGACGGGCATTCGACTCTCGAGTCCGCGCGCTTACGATCAGGTGTCCCCGAGCATCGCGCTTCGGAGATGCTGCAGGCCCTGGCTAACCTTGAGGCACGCGGCACGCTCGTTCGCACAGCCCGGGACGCCTAGTGGCCGCCACTTCACTCCTGATCGACAACTTCGAATCGGGTTTGTCAGCGCCGATCTGCCTCACGTGGGAACTCACCTATGCGTGCAATCTGCAGTGTGTCCACTGTCTCTCGTCATCAGGACGTCGCGACCCTCGGGAGCTGTCGACCCGGGAGTGGATGTCATTCATCGATGATCTTCGTGCGATCCAGGTCTTCTACGTGAACATCGGGGGA
>Ga0194119_10006172_pt1 | contig 17516 bp, 24 predicted proteins | sample TA2MahC100mmetaG_FD_148620 | JGI IMG/M metagenome (GOLD analysis project Ga0194119, IMG submission 148620) | Freshwater microbial communities from Lake Tanganyika, Tanzania - TA2015018 Mahale Deep Cast 100m | ecosystem: Environmental > Aquatic > Freshwater > Lake | place: Tanzania: Lake...
GCTGCCGGTGCGCCAAGTTCTCTGGCAAGCCATCGACGACCACGAAGGCGGGCCGCTCATCAACGGCGGCATGGACGAACAGGATCAACGATCCTTCGATGCCACCTGTCGTAAACTACGCCGTTTCCTCAGTAGCACGAGTTAGCCCAAACGCCCACAGATTCCTCGGACGAGGCGATAAAGTGAACGCCCCAGCCAAGCTTCACTCCCACGAGTGCTCGTCCGTCGGGAAAGGGGCGTGCGAAGGTGAATCGCGCCGGGATCCACATATTGCCGGCATCGCCGGCGTAGCCCCAAAGGTTACCAACCTTGACGGGCAACCATGCCGGATCTTCGGGCTCTTTGGAAGCCGATTGAAAGGCCGTTGCCGCTAGTAAGACCGACGCCGTGAGTAGCCGCGCCATCCCGACAGCGTATCACTCTGACAGAGCAGAGTAAATCGGCTTCAAGCGCGGATACAATGCCCTGTACGCGGCGTAAGTCTTCCCGTAAGCCGTCGCTGTTTCCGGTAACGGATCGGGCCGGCGCTCATCCACGATCTTGACCGTGGCGCGGCAAGCCTCCGCTACCGAGGCAAACGCGCCCGTGCCGGTCATCGCCAGTAGGGCCGCGCCGAAGGCTGAGCCTTCCTGGGTGCCGAGCGTCACCACGGGGCGCGCGAAGATATTGGCCAGCATCGTGCGCCAGAACTCGCTTTTTGCGCCGCCTCCCGACAGCCGCACGCTGCGGATACCCGCACCCAGTTCATCGATGATCCGGAGGCAATCCATCTGCGAGTAACTCACGCCTTCGATCACGGCGCGGATCATGTCCGCGCGCGTGTGCTTGGCCGTCAAGCCCACCCAGGCCGCGCGCGCCATCGCGTCAAGGTGCGGCGTGCGCTCGCCCATTAAGTACGGCAGCCAGACGAGGCCTTGCGCGCCGATCGGCGAACGCGCTGCTTCCGCGGTAAGTTCGTCGTAGCTCAAACCCGGCGTCAGTTGATTCCGGAACCACTGCAGACTCAGCCCCGCGCCCTGCGTCACACCCATTACGTGCCACTTGCCAGGCACCGCGTGGCAGAACGTGTGAACGCGGCCCTGCGGATCGTAAGCCGGTGAATCCTGATGGGCAAACACCACGCCCGATGTCCCCAGCGTGCAAGAGGCAATGCCGGTTTCGACAATCCCGTTGCCCACCGCGCTCGCTGCCTGGTCGCCGGCGCCACCCACTACGGGCGTGCCGGCTTTCAAACCCGTCGCCGCCGCGGCGGCCGATACTGCGCCGGTCACTTCCTGCGACTCGCAGACTTTGGGCAAGATCCCCTTGTCGAGCCCCAACTTTTCCACCAGCGGCCAAGACCATTGCCGGCCCACTACATCAAACAGCGACGTGCCCGACGCATCGCTCACCTCGGTGGCAAATTCGCCGGTGAGTTGGAAGCGGATATAGTCTTTCGGCAGTAGTAAGTGGCGGATGCGGGCAAAGTTCGCCGGCTCATGATCGCGCACCCACAGCAATTTCGGCAGCGTAAAGCCGGTCAGCACCGGATTCGCGGTCCACGCCAGCAGGTTCTGCGCGCCCACGTTGGCGTTGATCCAGTCCACCTGATCCTGGCTCCGCTGGTCGCACCAGATGAGCGCCGGGCGCACCACCGCGCCTGCGCTGTCGAGCAGCGTGAGCCCGTGCATCTGCCCCGACAGTCCGATGCCGAGGATCTGATCGCCCTTGACGCCCGCCTGCGCCAGCACGCCGCGAATCGCCAACTGCGCCGCGTCCCACCAGTTCTCCGGGCGTTGCTCGGCCCACAGCGGGCGCTCCATCGTCATGTCGTCATGCCCTGCGGTGAACGCTGCGCGCACGACGCCCTGTCGATCCACCAGCAGTGCGCGGCTGCCGCCGGTGCCGATATCGATGCCTAACCAGTACATTGGTTACTTATCCTGCTTTGCCTGAAACGGCAGATAAGCCGCGCCATAAAGCCCCGCTTCGTTGCCGAGCGTGGCTTTCTCAATGCGCGTGTTGGTGTTCTTGTAAGTGAATGACCGCGCGTTGACCTCGTCGAACATCCCCGGCGCGAAGAAGTCCCAGGCCGGCAGTACGCCGCCGCTGAGCAGATACAGCGGGAAGTTGAAGATGTTGATCAGCGTTGCCAGGCCCAGGCCCAGCGCCCGGCCCATGCTCTCGAAGATCCGCTTGGCGCGTTCTTCGCCCTTCATCGCCAACTCGTAAACCTGCCGGGCCGAGACGTTTTCGCCGAGCGCCATCAGGTTCGCCATGCTCTCGATTGCCGTGGCGGAGGCGTGTTTCTCGAGGCACCCCCGGTTGCCGCAGCCGCATGGATTGCCGTACGGCATGATCGTGATGTGGCCGAGTTCGCCGGCCATGCCCACAAACCCGTGCATCACCTTGCCGCGTGAAATGATCCCGCCACCGATGCCCGTGCCGAGCGTCAGCAGCACAAGATCGCTCACACCCTTGCCCGCGCCGATCCAGCTTTCGCCCAGCGCCGCGGCGTTGGCGTCGTTTTCCAGCACCACCTGGCTGCTTAGGCGCTGTGAGATGTCGTCGCGCACGGGGTAGTTATCAAAGCCCGGCATGTTATGCGAACCGACAATCATACCCTTCTCAAGCAGGATAAATCCCGGGATACCGATGCCGACGCCGGTGAAGCCTTCCGCGCCCACGCGGTCAAGCAGTTCGCGGATGTTGGAGACGAGGTCCAGAATCACGCGGTCGCGCCCGGCCGCCACGTTGGTGGTGCCCGAGATCTTGTCGATCATCTCGCCCTCGCGCGTTACCGCCGCGGCGCGGAGGTTCGTGCCGCCGATGTCTACGCCAATCGCATACTCAGTCATGCACACGTCAGAATAGCATCGGGTGGGCATGTGCCCGCGTCATAGCTTGAGCCGCAGATAAAGGGCCCCGGGCGTAGGATCTTCCGATTACGGACCCACTTCGGAGAAGCCCAATTCCCGATAGAGGCGCAGGGCTGGCTGCATGGAAGGCAGCGTGTCGCCGTACATCCACTCGTAGCCGCACGCGCGCGCTTCCGCAATGAGCCGCGTCAGCATCGCCGGCGCGAGGCCGAGGCGGCGAAAACTCGGGTGAACGTGTAGCCGTTTCGCCTCGCACGCTGCTGGCGCGCCGAGCGGGCGGAAAGCCGCGGTGGCCGCCGGCTGGCGATCCTCCGCGCGGCGCGACAGCAGCAGACATCCCGCCGGCGATTGATACTTGCCGGGCAGCGAGCGCAGTTCCTCGCCGAAGCCTTGAAAGCCGAAAGGGAGCCCGAGTGCCGTCCAGTATGCGGTCCACAGCTCGTAGACGGCTGCCACCGATTGCTCATCGCCGGCACTCACCGGCTCGATGGCCCATTTCATACGAGTACCGGAAACGCCTCGCGCTGCCGCAACCCCGCCGCCGTCACGCCGCCGACCTCGACATCCATCAGGCAGTTCGGCTTAATGCCCGCTTGCGTCAGTTCGATTTGCAAATAATTCGACGACAACGCGCGTCCGGCCTCCAGCGTAACCACGCTCAATGTGCGCCCCGCAAAACGCCGCCGGAAAGCCAGGTTCTTCTCCGCGGCCAGTTCGCGCAGAATCCGGTTCCGTTCCTTGCGCACCGGTACGGGCACGGCGCCTTCATATCCGGCCGCCGGCGTACCCGGGCGCTCCGAATAGGTGAACACGTGCAGATAAGTGAACGGCATGGCTGCGATGAAGCGGCGGCTCTCTTCAAACTCCGCGTCAGTCTCGCCGGGGAAGCCCACCATCACGTCCGCGCCGAAACCCGCGTCCGGCAAGAGCGAAGCGGCGCGCTCCATGCGCTGGGCGTAGTGCCGCGAGCGGTAGCGGCGCTTCATGCGCTTCAGCGTGGCATCGCAACCGGATTGCAGCGGCGCATGAACGTGCGCGGCAATGCGCCCGCGGCTGGATGCCATCAGTTCCAGCACATCGTCTGAAAAATCCATCGGCTCCACGGAACTGAGCCGGAGCCGCTCCACGGCCGTTTCCTCCAGCAGCCGGTGCACCAGGTCTGCCAGACGCAAGCCGGGACCTCCGCGCTCGCGGCCCCAGCGCCCGAGGTTGATGCCGCTCAACACCACTTCGCGGTACCGCCCGGCGAGCGAGGCCACTTGCCGCAGCACATCGCCGGCGTCTGCGCTGCGGCTCACCCCGCGGACGGACGGGATGATGCAGAACGAGCATTGGTTGTTGCAGCCGTCCTGGATCTTCAGGTTCGGCCGCGTGCGTTCGCCGGAGGCATCTTCCACCGGCGCCGAGAGAAAGCCGCGCTGTTGGGTGATGTCGCCCACCAGTACTTCGCCGTGAAATTCCTCGGTGGCGAGCGGCGTCAACAAATCCGGAATCTGCGTCTTGTGCGAGTTGCCCACCACCCACCGGACGCCGGGAAGCGTACGCAACTCTTCAGGCGAACGCTGCGCGTAGCAGCCCGTCACCAGGATCTCGGCGGCAGGGTTTTCGCGATGGACGCGCCGCACGGTTTGACGCACATCATCGTCGGCGGCAGCCGTCACGGTGCAGGTATTAAATATGACGAGGTCGGCGTCAGCGCGCTCGGCGGCCTCTGTATGACCAACGTGCGACAACTGTGAACTAATCGCCGCGCCGTCGGCCTGCGTGGCCCGGCAGCCGAAGTTTTGAATGTAGTAGCGTCGCACCCTATCCTTCCAGTGTAGCGGAAGGCCTATATTGCCGTCACCCGCTCACGCCGATTCAATCCACAATGGCTCTGGATCGCGTTCTCTCCCAAGAGGAAATCGACAAAGTATTCCGGAACTCGCGCGACACGCAGCCGGAGGAAGATCCCGCCAAGAAGGCGCAGTCCTACGATTTTCGCCGGCCGGACCGGATCGCCAAAGACCAGTTGCGCGCCATCCACATGCTGCACGAAAACTTCGCGCGCAGTCTGGCTTCGTCGCTATCGGCCTACCTGCGCGTGTACGCCATCGTCAATCTCGTATCGGTTGAACAGCTCTCGTTCATGGAGTTTTCCCAATGCCTGCCGTCGCCCACGGTCATCACGGCGCTGGCTATGCGTCCCTTTGACGGCAGCGCGGTGCTGGAGATGAACCCAGGGTTTGTTTTTCCGGTCATCGAAATTCTGCTGGGCCGGTCGGGCATTTCAAGCAACGTCAAGATGGAGCGCGAGATTACCGAAATTGAGGAGAGCATCCTCGAAGGGCTCTACCGCATCGTGCTGCATGATATGCGCGAGGCTTGGCGGTCAGTGACCCTGTTCGATTTTGAAAGACAAACCACCGAAACCGATCCGCAGATGCTGCAGATTCTCGCGCCGAACGAAGCCGTGGTGGCCATCAGCATGGAAGTCCGGATCGGCGAGGCCGTGGGCCTGATGAACATCGGCATCCCGTCGATCATCATCAAAATGCTGCGCCAGAAGTTCGATCAGCAATGGTCTGTGCGCAAAGCTGAGATTACCGAGGCCGAAGTGAACCGCAATATGCATTTGATCCGCAACTCCACTATCGGCATGGATGTGCGGCTTGACGGCCCCACGATCTCCACGCAAGATCTGCTGCGGCTGGAACCCGGTGACGTGTTGAGCCTCGATTTCTCGGTGGACAAGCCGTTACGGCTGAAGATGAACGGGCTGCACCGGTGCAACGGATTTATCGTCGAGCGCGGCTTTCGCCGCGGTTTCGAGATTGAACGCTTCGTCAATCCCGCGGATTAGCCGCGCGTCTCGCCCGCCGCGCGCAATCCGTCCAGCACAGCTTCGACATACTCGCGAGCACGCAACGCCAGCGCGTCGACGCCTTCCGGCGTCCGAGGGCGGGGAACCAGCGGCTGGAAGATATTCTCAAACGCCAGCGGCATCGTCAGCCCGGTGCGCATTACCGGGGCAAACAGCTTGTAGTGGTCAATCTCGCCATAGCCGGGGCCGCAGTCCTAATCCTTCGGTGTGTCGCGATGGTCCTTAATGCAGAACGCCCGGATGTCGCGCCCGCACTGGGCAATGTCCTTGATAGGGTCGTGGCTTTCGTAGTCCAGCACGTTGCCCGCGTCATAGCACATCTTCACGACCTCGTCGGCCACTTCGGCAATGATGCGTGAGCAATCCACTCCCGTTGCGGTGTTACCGCCATGCTGCTTGATCAACACCTGCACCTTGGCCTGCCGCGCCAGGGGGCCGGCCTGCTTCAGCGTCTTGATCGCGTTTTCATAAAATCCACGCTCGGTCTTGCCAAACGTCAGCACGTAGGGGATGCCCGCGGCGGCGGCCTGCTCGATGCGCCGGGCATGCGCCTCGGGGCCGTCCTTCGCTTCGACGTTCACCATCGCGAACATCATCACCGGTTCGAGGCCCGCGTCGCGGCACTGGCGCGCTACTTCGGCGGCGCGCGAGGCCGGCTCACGCCAATCGATCACCGGCTTGGGTTTGCCCGTGGCCGCGTCCGGATGGGTGGTGCCGAGCGCCACGTGCCGGTAGCCTGCTGACCGAATGCCGCTCAACGCGCGGACAAACGGGAACGGGCTTTAGGGCAGCGTCATACACGCCATCTGAAACACCGTAGGCGCAGACTGGGCCGCCGCCGAAGAGCCAAGCAGCGCTCCGGCCATCCAATCGCGGCGTCGCAAGGTAGTCATTGGTCCATTACCTCTTCGCGGCAAACACCGCGCGGGCGCGAGCGAAAAGCGCCAGCACTTCATCTTTCCGCGCCACCGTGGAAAAGCGGCCGCGTTGGGCCGTCCGCGCCGACAACTCGTCGATCCATTCCATCCAGAACTGCGCATCGGCGGCGGACCGGGCGAACTCGCCGCCCACCTGCACATAAACCGGGCTCGTATTCGCAAACACCGACGTATCGTTCAATGCCGAGCGGCGCCATGGCCCAGTCACCCGTGCGGCGACGCACGCGCCGCGGTCCACTTCGATCTCCGGCGTCACCGCGCGGGCGTCGCCGTTGACGATCAATTCCACTTTGTTCCCCGCCGCTTCGCCCGGCGCATATTCGACGTCCACCTTCACGCGTAGCTTGTGGCGGCCGGCCGGTAACACGATCTCCTCGCCCGGCTCGCGGCCGTTCACCGCCAGCCGCACCATCGGGCCGTTGGTCGCAAACGTCCGCCCCGCCTTGTAAGCCGTGATCCACTCGCTGTATTTCAGGCGCTGCTGCCGCGTGTGCGCATACACGCGATGCCCGCCCGGCACGTAGTGATCGGCCAAGTTGGTGAAGCTATCCGTGCCAGCCGAGATTCCAAGGCGCAGGCCCGTATTCAACAGCCGGTACCAGTTGGCCATCCCGATCTCTTCCGGGTTGTTCGACATCACATCGAGCGCGTCCACTTCGCCGAGCGCCACATCCACCGGCAACTCGCGCGCCCAGAAGCGCTCAAACGCGGTGGTGTAACCCGGATGAGCATACGTCACCGCGCCGCCCTGCACACGCTCCGCGCGCGCCTGAGTGCAGTTGGCCGGGTAGTCGTCAGGGAACGGCGGATCGCGAAAGCCCGTGAAGACCGGCTCTACCAGCGTCTTCAGTCCGAAGAAACACATGTGGCCGTAGAGCCCGGCGTTGCGCACCTCTTCGCTCCACCACAGCAGGTACGGCGCGCGGCTCAGCGCGTGCAGGCCGCCGGTGAAGTGCTCGCGGTCATGCACAAATGCACCGCCGGAGTTCGCCACCATCAAGTTGGGGATGTGCAGATCTTCGGCCAGTGTGAAGTTGAGTGCGTCCTGCGGCGTGACTACCCGATGGTGATCGGCCTTGTAGTTGGCGTGAATATGTGCGTCGCCGGAGAACCAACCGCGCGCGGCCATGTTTATCCAGCGGCGCGGCGAGAGTTTGACGGTGGTGGGCCGACGAAGATCGATGCTTTGCGAGGTCCAGCCGTATTCACTCCCGCGCGTTGCCTCAATGGTCGTCTCGCCGGCCGGCAGATCGATTTCAAACGACTCGCGTGCGTGGGAGAATGGCTCCGCGGGCAGCGGCGCATAGCGCGCGATGGCGCCCTCGGGCGCATAGCCAAGCCCGTCGGCGGCGGTGAGATAGATGCGCGCCGGCTCGGCCAAATGCACGCGCAGCCGCACCAGCGGCCGCACGTCGAGCGTTTACGTGCGCCCAGCCACTTCGCGCTGCATCACGCCCGGGTCGCGTTCGAGAATCCGGTGCACGCGGCCGTTCGCCGGGTCCACCAGATTGAATACGCGGCCCTGCGCGATGACCAGACGCTCCGGCGCGCTCGCTGCGGCGATCGGCACAAGCGTCGCGGGGTCAGTGGAGCGAAAGACAAAGCGGTCGCGCAGAGCACGGATGGCCTGGGCATTCGCGCGGCGCCGCATCAGCAGCCGAGCCATGTCGCCGAATCCCACCGGGCCGTCAACGTCGATTTCGCCGAGCCCGTGGTGATTCACCCAGAACGTGAGATCTTCTTGCCCCGCTCGGGAGTGCGGAACTGCGGCTTGCCCTGCGGCGGAAGCCGAGGGAATGCGCCACCAGGCGAGCCCGAGCAGGCAGACAGTCAGGACCGCTACCGGACCACGCCCGCGCAGCAGGTTCATGACTGACTACTGTAGCGCGGGGCTTGGGAACTTTTGCCCGTACTCGTCGCCACTGCCTGAGGCGGCGTCGTGGGCTCGCTGAAGCGCCAGCCGTTGTTGCCGCTATTCTTTGCCCTTACCCTTGCCTTTGCCCTTGTTGTCGCCGGAGTTGCCGTCTTCACCGTTCCCGTTGCCGCGTTCGGGATCGTTGATCTGCCCGCGCAACTCGCCGCCGGCAAACGCCGTGGAATGCACGTTCACATACGTTGCCCCGGCCTGCATCGCGCGAATCACCTTGGCGATGTCCCCGGCGGCCACGCCCTGCGCGGCCAGCGCCTGAATGTTTGCGCCCGTGATGGTGGCCTTTACCGTACCCGCCGTGGCGGGGCAAGCCGTCTTGCCCCCTTCCGCCGCAGAAGAACGCAACCACTCCGCCATTGGTGCGCCGCGTGCCCAAGTGAATGTGGGCCATCGTGGCGTTGCCGCCCTGTACGCCCTTATAGGCCAACTCAAATTCAACCGCCGTGCCCGCATCGTTAATCTTGGCGTTAAAGCTGCCCGTTGCCGTGGTCGCAACCGCCGGCACTTCCTGATACGTGGTGAGATTCGCGCGAAGCGATTTACCATTGCTTTGGCCGTAGAGCGTCATCAGCGCGGCGCTCATCGCCAGAAATGCGAGGGAGGTGATTGTCTTCCTCAAAGTCCTATCATAGGCACGTTTGCAGGTTTATTTCTTGGGCGGCGGGATGGCGTCTCCTAGGTTCATCGAACCGCCGCCCTCGCTCACGTAGTTGCGGTTCCAGTTTGGAATCTCCACCACCACGTCGCCGTTCACAACGGCCTGGCAGCCCAGGCGCGAGTGCAGCGTTACGCCCGCGGCCTGATCCACCCGGTCCATCTCGTCGTCGCTGGCCTCGCTCAGATGCCGGTCGCCTTCTCTTACCACCACATGGCAGGTGGTACATGCACAGCTTCCGCCACAAGCATGTTCAAGATGAACGTTGTGGTTCAGGCAAATGTCGAGAAGCGACCCCTGCAGGCCATGCTCGGAATAGGGCATGGTCGCCGGATCGTATTCGATCGTGATGCCGGCGGGGAGGATGGTGACCTTGTGTGCCAAAACCAAGTATACCAAGGCGAACGGCAAGGTAGGTAATCTCTAGTTGTTTGATCGGAATTGATATGCTATGCTTGCTTCGTCATGGATTCGCACGCGCGGAGTCTAGCCAAAGCGTTCAGCTACCGTGTGTTGGGGTCGCTTTCCACAGCCGGTCTCGTGTTCTTTTTCACCGGGAGCGTGAAGGCTTCGCTAGGTGCGGGTGCGGCGGACTCGGTTGTCAAAATCATCCTCTACTTCGCCCACGAGCGCCTGTGGAACTACATCCCGTACGGCCGGCCCAAATCCCCGGAATACGAGATCTAAGTAGTCCACTCCGAGTAGTAACCGCTTCACCGGCGTTGCTGTCTCCCTCTCCGTGGCCAAGGGGCCAAATAGAGGAGAGTGAATGAACGTTTATTCATTCGTGCGGATGGCTGGTTTGGCGGCGATTCTCTCGGCCGCCGCGATGGCCGCAGACGTTACCGGCAAGTGGGTGGGCAAGATGGAAACCCCCAACGGATCGCGTGACGTGAACCTGACGCTCAAGCAGGACGGCGAGAAGTTCACCGGCGCGATGTCGGGCCGCCGAGGCGACACCCCGATTTCCGACGGCAGCGTGAAAGGCGACGACGTGGCTTTCTCCATCGTGCGCAGCTTCAACGGCAACGAGATGAAGATGAACTACAAGGGCAACGTCGAAGGCGGCGAGCTCAAAATGAAGTTCCAGATGCGCGACAACGAGCGCGAGATCACCTTCAAAAAGGCTGAATAACTCAGCCCCGTACCTTCCATCGCAATAGGCGCCGCTCGGCTGCGTTCACGGCGGCGCCAACCACCAACACAACCGCCGATAGCACCGTCATCCCGGCAAACACGCCCGTGATGTCGAACACCCCTTCTGCCTGCGCAATCACGTAGCCGATTCCCCGCGCCGAGCCCAGATACTCGCCCACCACCACGGCGATGATGGCAAACCCCACGGAAACATGCAGGCTGGAAAAGATCCAGGCGAGCGCGCTCGGCAGCAGCACGTGTTTCACCAGATCGCGCTCGCGCGCGCCCAGCATGCGGGCGTTGGCGATCAGCACCGGGTCCACCTCGCGCACGCCTTGAAACGTGTTGAAGAAGACGATGAAGAACACCACCGTCACGCCGAGCGCGACTTTCGACCAGATGCCAAGCCCGAACCACAGCAGGAAAATCGGCGCCAGCACCACGCGGGGCAGAGCGTTGCCGATGCGGATGTAGGGATCGAGCAGCGCGCCCAGCCAGGACCGCCGCGCGAGCAGAAAGCCGGTGGCCACACCGAGTGCCCCGCCGATCAGGAACGACAGCGCGGCTTCGAGCACCGTGGTGCCGAGGTGCGGCCACACCGAGCCCGACGCAATCCACTCGGTCACGCGCGCGGCGATGTCGGAGGGACGGCTGAAGTAGAACTTGTCGAGCCAGCCGGCGCGCGAGCCTACTTCCCAAAGCGTGAGCAGCGCCGCGCCGAGCAGCACTTGCCAGACGGGCATCCAGCGCGAATCAGTTTGGCTGCTGTTCATGGCTCTTGATCACTTCGGTGCGCAGCGCACTCCAGACCTGCGCGTAGAGTTCTTGAAAGCGCGGCTCGGTGCGGATGTCCAGCAGCGGGCGGGGCCGCGCGAGGTCCACCGGGAACCGAGCGACGATGCGCGAAGCAGGCCCCGCTGACAGCACCACCACTTCGTCGCCCAGCGCGATGGCTTCTTCGAGGTCATGCGTGACGAACAGCACCGTCTTGCCGGAGCCGCTCCACAGCGAAAGCACGTCGCCCTCCATACGCACGCGTGTGTGCACGTCGAGCGCGCTGAACGACTCGTCCATCAGTACAATGTCCCGCCCGGCAATCCACGTCTGGGCCAGGGCCACGCGTTTGCGCATGCCGCCGCTGAGTTGCGCGGGGTAGTGGTTTTCAAAGCCCGCGAGACCCACGCGCGTGATCCACTCACGGGCTTCGCCGCGCACGTCGCGGCCGCGAAAGGCAGGGCCCAGCAGCACATTCTCCATCACGGTCTTCCACGGCAACAGCGCGTCTTGTTGAAACAGATAACCCGCACGCGCGTTGATGCCCGCCAGCGGCGCGCCGAAAGAATCGATGCGACCGGCGGTGGGCGGAGGAGCCCGGCGGCCATGTTCAGCAGCGTGGACTTGCCGCAACCGCTGGGACCCACCACCGACACAAAACGCCCGGCTTCGATGGCGAATGAGATGCCGGCCAATGCTTCGTAGCCACCGGCAAAGCGGTGGCCGGCGTCCACAAAGGCCAGTGCGTCAGATGCGTTCACTTGCGGAAGACGAGGTATTCGGCGGCCAGAAAATTCAGAATCGACCTGAGGGCAATGGCCGCCAGATTCGCCGATCCATATGGTACCGAAAAGCGGTCCACCAGGAAACGCGTGAAGAGGACATTAGAAACGATCGATAGAAATCCGGTGGTGAAGTTGAAGCGCACGAGCCGGCCGAGGCGCGCGCGCCAGCCGCCGCTGCGCTCGTTCCACGTCCAGCGTTCGTGCCAGAAGAAGTTGTGCAGTACGGCCACTTCGACCGCTGCCGCTGTGGCAGGTTCGAGACTCCAGCCGAAGCCGGACTTGAACAGCCACAACGCTGCGAGTTGCACAGCGATGCCCACGCCGCCCACGGCATTGAACTTGAGCCAGCGCAGCCCAACGCTCACTGCGGCGGCAAACGCTCTTCGTTGTAGAGGTGCACGGTGTGGCGATAGACGGCCCACAGCAGCATCGCGGTCATGCCGATGATGCCGGCGATGCCGCCGATGTCGAACAGCAGAAATTCGCGATCACCGATCTTGCCGCGCACCTGCCCGGCCAGCAGCACGAGGTTTCCGATGCAGAGCAGAATACGCAGTTCCGTAGGGCTGAACTTCCAGAACGAGAGGTGGAACGTGCCGATGGTGTACGTGGTGAGGTAGACCTCGATCGACAGCATGAAGTAGACGAGGATCAGCCCCGCCGCCACCGAGTGCGACATGAAGCCGGACAGCCCGAGGCCGCCGAGAAGGAAGAAGGTGCCGAACATGTCCACGACATGGTCTACGTAGAAGCCGTATCGCGGGCGCTGCCGGTTACGGACGCGCGCGAGCGTGCCGTCAAGCGAGTCGCCGAACCAATTCATGATCAAGAAGCCGATGACCAGCACCAGGCCGATCTGATTCGTCGCCGAGTACTAGTAGCAGATGCCCGCGGCGATGAGCGAGAGTAAGCCGAGCGCGGTGAGATGGTCTGAGTTCACCCACGCGGGCATGCAGTGCGCCAGCCAGATGAGCGTGCGCTTTTCGAGCGACGAGAGCATGCTCACCTGCGCGCGTTGCGCGTCCTTGAATTGCTTCGGCGGCTGGGCGGATGTGGCCAGCATGGTGGCTATCGTATTACAAAGCTCACGACACCGGAATACCGTGGAGGCGTGAATCCTGCGCCGCCGGGGCCGGTGGTGATCCAGGCTTCGATGGTGTAGCGGCCGGCAGGAAGCGCCTGGCCGCTGTGGTTGGCGAGGGGAATCGACTCGAGGTAGTTGCGCTCGGATTGTGCGATTTCTTCGCGCCCGAGCACCGCGAGGAAAGCCCGCGCGGCTGACAATTGGTAGACATCCTTGCCCGCCGCATCGCGAATCACGGCGTCGTAGCGCTGGCTGGAGGTGATGTCCAGCACCAGTGGCGCAGGCGAGGAGTTGCGTAGCGTAAGGCGCAACTCCAGGGGCTCGGCCGAAGCGTAGGTGGACTTGTCGATGCCCACCGTCAAGGCGACTTCGGGCGCGGACAGCACCGTGACGCCGCCCACGCGCGCGTAGACGAGTTGCGCCTTGTGCGGTCCGGCGATGGTGATGGAGGTGCGTTCCACCAGCCCGATATAGGGCGCGTAGATTTCGCTTTCGAGGCCCGCGTCGGCACAGTTCGCTGCCTGGTACCGGATCTGCAACGCATTGCTGAACTCGGCGGCGGGTACGGTCGCCTTCGCTTCGCGCGATTCGATCCGGGCCGTTTGGCTGCACTCGTCGAGCGCCGTGCGATACGTGCCGCCGACCTCCGTGTTGAACTCGGCCCACACTTCTTCGGCGCGTGTCTGGGGGTTGTAGCGGATCAGGCTACCCGTGTCGGTTTGCCGCAGCAGCGCCTGCTGGCCATTCGTGGGAAAGTTGCGGACGACGGAATAGGTCTGTCCGCCGACAGCTTCGTGGCGGAGAATGTCGACGGTGGTGTAGGAGTGGGCGCGGGCGAACGCGGTGCGGTAAATCCATTGATTCTCGGGATGGAGCGGGAAGTAATCCTGGGCGTGGAGCGCAGAAGCGCCGAGGGCAGCGGTGCAGAGGAGAGGCAGCGAGAACTTCATACTGGTTAAACGTGGCCAGGGGCGTTTGGGTTGCGGCTCCAACGCCATCAACGCGGCGAAATGGGGTGGTTGGCGGCAGGCGATTCGACATACACGCGCATCGGCGGCCTCTCCCATGCTGCGCCGGAGGCTACGCAGGGACCCCTCCTCGCAATTCCTCGGTATCGTCGCGGATAAGGTCCTTCATCATAATCGCGAGTTGTTCAGGTGTACGAAGGCCGATAGCTGTCTGTGCATGGACCCCATCCCGATACAAAATCAGAGCCGGGAGGTTGATCACATTGTGGGCGAGAAGAAGCGGTGAGTGTTCCGCCACATCCACATCCATTTCGCCGAACGGAATCCGTAACCTGATTTCCTCGGGCAGTTCACGCAGGCGTTGACGCATAGTGACGTCGTAGTTATTCCAGACCGCCCAGCAATGCACCACGGCGCAGCGATGGTCTCGTACAAAATCAGGGAACGCTTTCGCGGTGAGTTCTACAGCCTCCACAAGAACACCCCAAAACTCACCACCCCGCTCACCAGCGCCACCCAGCCCCACCCGCGCACCACGGGCAGGCTGCACCACATGATCAGCCCCGTCACCACCCACAGCAGCAGACCCAGGCAAACGAGGTCCACCATCACGCCCCACACGTTATGCCAGCCGCCTTGGTCAAAGCCGCCCTTGGCGTGCATGCCGGTGAAAAAGTGATCCCAACGGAAGCGGCGGTCTTCCATCACCAGCTTCTTCTCTTCGAGGAAATACTTCACTTGCGTCGACTTCCAGAACGTGTACACGTAGACGTTCACCTGCTTGGGGCTCTGCCGATATGCGCCATAGGAGCCGCTGAGTCCCACTAGTTTCACCACCTGATCCGCGAACGGGCGCAATTCAGGGCCATCGGGCACCGGTTGCTCGAACGGAATCTCGGCGCGCTTGGTCCACGGCGGAATGCCCTTGGCCTTGTCGAGCTCTTCGAAATACTGATTGTGGCTGAACGGAATCGAACTCACTCCGTACATCCAAAACCACGGCGAAAGAAACAGCGCCAGGTACAGGTGCGTGCGGCGATTGAGGTGATGGAACGTCATGTTATAGCACCTTGAGGAAAAACGCGAAGATCCCGAAGCCGCCGATGAGCGCGAGTGCGCCCAGCCGCCGCGCCACCTTCAACTCCCACCACAACCAGAATCCGGACAGCGTCCAGAACAGAATGGCGGCGATGAAGAAGTCCACCGAAAATGCCCACGTATCTTCGAGCGCATAGGGATGCTGGAATCCGCGCCGCCGGTGCATGCGCTCCAAAAACGCGGCCGCTTCCACCACCTGCTTTTCCACCAGCAACTGGCGCGACTCCGCTGTGTACGTCAATCGCAACGGCGTGATGGCGGCGTTGCGCTGGATCACCAGCTTGCCGTCGCGTTCGTTTGCCTGATGCGCACCGTCAAGGCCCTGCGTGGTGAGAATCATCCGCGCCTTCGCCGCGCGGTCCGCGCCCTCGGGGAACTGGCCTTCCCACACCTGTTCGCTCACCTTTTCCCACTTCGGTGATGCGGGCGGCTTGCCGCGGAACCACTCACGGTGATTCATCGCAAAAGTGGACAGCGTGTAGACAAGCACCCACGGCGTAAGGAACAACGCCAAGTACAGGTGAATGCGGCGGAGAAGTTTGGAGACCACGGCTTCTCATTGTAGACTGAGCGGTTCATGGTTTCCGTTCATTTGGAAAACGGTACGGTGAGCGTGCGCCGGCGCGGCGCGCGGCCGCGCCGGCCCGAAGGCTTCGCGCTCATCCGGCTGCTCGCAGCTGGCGTCTGTAATACCGATCTCGAACTGCAGCGCGGCTACTATGGCTTCTGCGGGCGGCCCGGACATGAGTTTGTCGGCGAATTGGAGGAGTCAGATACAGCATCACTGCGCGGCCGCATCGTGGTGGGCGAGATCAACCTCGCGTGCGCTCGGGCGGACTGCGAGTGGTGCGCGCGCGGGCTCGGGCGGCATTGCCCCAAGCGCACGGTGTTGGGAATCGTCAAGCATCCCGGCGCGTTCGCCGAGTACCTCACGCTGCCGGATCGCAACCTGCACGTGGTGCCGCGCGGTGTGTCGATTGAGCAGGCGGTGTTTGCCGAGCCTGTGGCTGCGGCGTGCGAGATTCTCGACCAGGTGAAGATCCCGAAGGGCAGGGAAGTGGCGGTGTTGGGCGATGGCAAACTCGGGCTGCTCATCGCGCAGGTGCTGCAGGCGCATGGCGCACGCGTGATCCAGTTCGGCCGGCATCGTGACAAGCTGCGCATTGCCGAGGCCGCGGGCGTAGTCACCGAGTGCCGCCCCAAGCATCTGCCCTCGCGCGCGTTTGACTATGTGGTGGACGCGACGGGTTCGGCCGTAGGCCTGCAGTCCGCCGTCTCCATGACACGCCCGCGCGGCACGGTCATCATGAAGTCCACCGTGCACGGCGCGGTGCCGCTCAACACCGCGCCCGTGATTGTGGACGAGATCACGCTGGTCGGCTCACGTTGCGGCCGTATGGAGCCGGCGCTGCGTTTACTTGCGCGAGGCACGCCACGCGTGGACGACATGATCGCCGCGCGTTTTCCGCTGCACCGCGCGGCCGAAGCCTTTGCGCACGCGGCCACCAGCGGCGTGTTGAAAGTGCTGCTGACTGCGACGGCTTCTTCCCGTTGAAGATCATCCCCGCAAACTCAGCCAGGTTCCGCCGCCACACCAGCCACGTATGCGCGCCCGGCGATTCAAGTTGCGTGAACGGAATGTTCCTGCTCTTGAGCCACTCCTTGAACTTGCGGTTGGCGTTAATCCAGCGGTCCTCGGTGCCACACGCAATCCAAAGCACGCGAAAGTCCACCGCCTTGGCGTCGAGCTTCGAGAACGTCGCGGCGTGGTCGTCACCCAGGCCGCCGGAACTGGACGCGCCCACATACCCAAAGCGTTCCGGGTGATTGAGCGCGGTGAACAAAGTCTCGGCGCCGCCCATCGAAAGCCCGGCCAGCGCCCGCCGCGCAAGATCCTTCGCGGCGCGATAGTCGCGCTTCACGGCCGGGATCACTTCGCCCAGCAGCGCATCGCGAAACTTCTCCATGTTCTTTACCCGCGCGTTCGGGTCGCGCGGCCCGCGCGTCACAATGGACGGCACGCCGTAGCCGAGCGGCATCACCACGAGCATCGGCTTCGCTTTGCCCTGCGCGATCAGGTTGTCGAGAATCGTGTGGGCGCGGCCCACGTCCGTCCAGCCGCGAGCATTGTCGCTGAAGCCGTGCAGCAGGTAGAGCACCGGATACACAGTCTTCGCCCGCGCATCGTAGCCGGGCGGTGTGTAGACATATTAGTCGCGCTCATCGCCCACGGCGGCTGATCGATAGGTGTGGCGATGCAAGGTGCCTTTCGGCACATTCGCCGGTTCCCACGGCAAACTGCCGTCTCCGCTGAGTACCATCACCGCGCTGGTAGTTCCCAGCAGGTTGGGCTTCATTACGGGATTCACCGGATCGATCAACGACACGCCATCGGCGACGAACAAATAGCCATACAGGTCCGGCGC
>Ga0194119_10006177_pt1 | contig 17506 bp, 16 predicted proteins | sample TA2MahC100mmetaG_FD_148620 | JGI IMG/M metagenome (GOLD analysis project Ga0194119, IMG submission 148620) | Freshwater microbial communities from Lake Tanganyika, Tanzania - TA2015018 Mahale Deep Cast 100m | ecosystem: Environmental > Aquatic > Freshwater > Lake | place: Tanzania: Lake...
GGCATCATAAAAGGTAGGATGCACAAGGAGATCAGCGGCTCCATAATATTTTTCCGGCGCGTCGGTTGAACCGGCAAAGATGACCTTATCTGAAAGTCCCAATTTTGCAGCTAAACGGAGATAAGGTTTCTGTCGATCTCTTCCCAGGATCAAAAGCTTAAATGAAGGATGACCTTCCCCCTTTATCCTGGCCAATGACTTCATCAGGAATCCGAGCCCTTTCATTCGGAAGTTATTCGAGACAAAAAGGATAACAAATTCATTTGCGATGTCGTGCCGTTTTCTGATCTCTTCGCGGTATCTGCGATTCCCCGGATAAAATCTCTCAATATCGGTTCCATTATAGACCACAGCGATCCGGTCCCCCACCCCTTTATATCTTTGAATCATATCCTGTTTGACCATATCGGAGATGGCAATAATCTTTGAATAATTTCCTCTCTTATAGGGTCTGTCTTCAATCCAGCCACTGACCCACTGCTTCGGGCTTAACACTCTCCCTAATAGTTTTATTCCCCAGAGAATCGGGTTGCCATAAGCCTGAAGGCTTCTCCAGAACCATGCCCAATGGACACCGCCGTGAGGTTGGATCACATCTGCCTCCAGGGTGTTTCCAACCCCGAGCGTCACATCATAATTTCCTTTTTTTATCTCTCTCGTTGCCTTAATAGCAAAAGAGAGAAGACGAAGGCTCTTCGGAAACGGAATCGTTTTCACCCTGTGGAGGGAAATCCCGGGAATTTCTTCCTCCCAGCGCTCTGCATAGACATGGACCTCGTGGCCCTCCTCGGCCATCCGGGCGCAGAGATCCACCAGATATCTTTCCGCTCCTCCCTTGCTCCTGGAAAAATTAGGAATGGCTGTGGCAAACCTCATATGCGAATCACACGAATGAAAATAATGCGAATGTTACGAATGATAACTAGTGCCCCAATGGGGCTTGAACGACAATAGCCCAGCGATTCATCGCTGGGGGTATAAAATAATAGAACAGTCCCATTGGGACGACTGAATCCTACCCCCAAACATACCGTTCATCGTAATCGATCCTGTGTCGTCTTAAAAACTCAATGTATTCCTCCTGAAATGTCTTCCGCTTATGATGCTCCCCCTGACTTTCAATATACCGGATCGTATCTTCCAATAGGGAAACATTTACGCTGAAGGCGCCATATCCCTCCTGCCATGCAAATTTCCGTAAGCCGGCAAAGGTGTCATGAATCCATTTTGAGGAACCGCCTTTGATGAGTTGCACTGCCTTTGACACCGGAAGAGTTGCGGGAAGCGATAGAAGGACATGAACGTGATCCTGGGTTCCACCTATGGATAACGCCTTCATATTATTCTCTCGTGCGATCCCACCCATATAGGCCCACAATCGATTCTGCAAGTCGGGTGTGATCATGGCCTGGCGTTCCTTTGTACTGAAAACGATGTGAATATAAAGGCTGATGTAAGAATTGGCCATTTTCAGACCCCTTTTTCATTCGTCCCCATGGGACTTCTTTTTTCATTTACATCACCGGCGATAAATCGCCGGCCTATTATCGATTATCCCTATCGGGATCTTTTCCATCTCCCGAGCCCTATTATCTTCTGATAGAATTCCTCTACTGCCTCAGCCTGGTGATCCAGACGAAACTCGCGTTGGGCTTTCTCATGAGCCGTTTTACCCATTGACTTCCTCAACTCTGGATTTCTGAGGAGTTGAAGGGTCGCCTCTGTCAATGCTTCCGGCGTATCTTCAACTACAAAACCTGATATTCCATCCTCCACTAATTCAGGTAAGATCCCTCGATCCGCAACGACGGCTGGTTTTCCCATGGCCATAGCTTCTCTCAAAGCTCTCGCTGTTCCATCCGAACCTGGCATCAGGAAGACAAAAATATCCATACAGGCCAATGTATCAAGGTAGTTTTCCGTCTGATAACCCCCGAGCGCCACCCACGGCTCGATGCCAAGTCTCCTCATCGGTTTGATGACGCTCTCTTCCATCTGGCTCGAACGGCCCACCAGAAGCACTTTGATCTTTGGATATTCTTTAACAATACGTTTCACCGCATCTAAGAAGACCTTTGTCCTCCGATACTTCTGGAACCGCGCCACCATTCCGATGACGATCTCATCCTTTCCAATCCCGAACATGGACCTCATGTCCTTGAATTCTCTCTCAGGATGGTATCGGTCCAGATCTAAGGCAGGGTTGATCTTGCAGACTCTATCATTTGGAAGTCCGAAATGTTTCGCATCCTCTCTTCTCGCCCGATCAGAGAAAGTGATCATCCCGTCGGTCAGTTTCGAGATGAGGAGACGATTTCCTGGGTGAGGGCTGATCGGATCCCGTTTATGATCGGTCCGGATGACGACGACGGGAGAACCAGACCTCCTTGCCGCAATGCCTCCTATAATATGGTCGTGAGATTGGTGGACATTCAGCACGTCCACATTTTCTGCGCGGAGGTAATCGGTAAGGTCCATAATATCAGAGAGAGTATCCTTGATCGAAGAAGGGGAATAAAATTTCAGGGGGCGGTTCAAACGAAACCGGTCTGTTGCACGAACACTTCTTTCCAGAACCCTTTTTTCTAAACTATCCTCGACAGGAAACGGAGGCTTTCGATAAGCGAGAGTAACATCATGACCTCTTCTCTCCAATTCTTTACAGAGACTCACAATCGGCTCAGAGGGCCCTGTCCATTTCCAATCGCTGAAGAGATGGAGGATCTTCATATTTTTCAGGACATAAAGTCATTCAGTTACGGTCAGGGCAACGATGCCCGTATCGTTATTAGAAGGCTACGGTTGTCGTTATTGAAGCTCGTATCGACGCTGGAGACTCGAGATTCAAGTTTCGAACTTCGTGCTTCGATACGAGCATCGTCACCGTGAAACGAGATTGATTTTAACCAAAACGCCTGCCTGCCGGCAGGCAGGGGCTTCGTAACCGTCACCTTGACCTAAGAAAACCTTTATTTGGGTTGCTACCTCATCCATTTCTGATTCGGTAAGCTCGGGAAAGAAAGGGAGAGAGAGAATTTCTCTTGAACTCTTCTCCGTCATTGGAAAATCTCCTCTGCCATAACCCAGTTCCCTATAAGCCTTCTGAAGATGGATCGGGATAGGATAGTGGATGAGGGTATCGATCCCCTTTCCTTTTAAAAAAACCTGAAGACCATTTCTTCTCTTTGATCTAATAACGAAGAGGTGATAGACATGGTGGCTTCCTTTCTTCTCCACCGGACAAACCACCCCTGACCCCTCAAGCTTCTTCTTGTAGATGGAGGCTTTCCTTCTTCTCTGCTCATTCCATTGATCGAGATACCTCAATTTGACCCGCAGGAGTGCGGCCTGGATTTCATCCAGACGGCTGTTGCCTCCCTTAAGAATATGCTCATATTTCTTCTTCTCTCCATAACATCGAAAAAGCCGGAGTTTTTCATAGAGTTTCTTGTCATCCGTAATCACCATGCCTCCGTCTCCGGACCCGCCCAGGTTCTTCGTTGGATAGAAGCTGAAACAGCCCATGGCTCCGAAGGAACCAACCTTCTTTCTTTTATATTCTGCGCCGTGGGCCTGACAGGCATCCTCGATGATTGTGAGATCGTAACGGTTGGCAATATCCATAATTCCATCCATATCTGCGGGGAGCCCGTAAAGGTGAACAGGAAGGATGGCTTTGATCCTCTTCCCCCTTCGATTCTTCAAAAGATTTTCCAACCCATTTGGGTCTATGTTATAGGTTTCTGGATCAATATCCACGAAGAGGGGTTTTGCTCCTGTGAAAGAGACGGCAAGAGCGCTGGCGATGAAAGAATTGGCGACGGTGATAATCTCATCGCCTTTCCCGATCCCGGCCGCCTTCAAGGCCAGGTAAAGGGCATCCGTTCCGCAATTCACTCCCACTCCATATCGAGCCCCGCAATAACGGGCAAACTCCTCCTCAAAGGCAGAGACCTCCTTTCCGAGAATGAACCTCCCCTTCTCAAAAACCCGCCTCGCGGCCGAGAAAATCTCATCCTCAATCTCTTTGTACTGCCTGGTCAAATCGATGAATGGAACCATCTCTACCTCAAATGCGGATTGCGGAATTCGGATTTCGGAATTTGAAAACCAATTTTTTAATCTTTGTATTCCGCAATCTGCAATCCGCATTCCGCATTACTTTTACCCCCAGTACTCCCCCTTATACTTCCTGTAAAACTTGACCGTCTTTCGAAGGCCTTCTTCAAGAGAGATCTTGGGCGCCCATCCTACGACTTTCCTGACTTTGGAAATGTCCGTATAATAATCCCCTGGCTCCACTTCCTTCCGCTCTTTTGTAAATTCGGTGAAGGCTACCTTCCCCGAGCCGGCGACCTCTACAATCTTCTTGGCCAGATCGATGAAGCTGATGGGAACGCCTGTCCCGACATTAAAGACCTCTCCAAAAGCTGTCGGACAAGCAGCGACTTGAAGAAAACAGTCAACGAGATCATCCACATAAAGAAAATCTCTTAAAATATGACCATCACCAAAAACGGGAATCACCTCATCATCGATCGCCTTCCGGATAAACCAGTTGAACACACCATACTCATCGTGGGCCATCTGGTGCCGGGGTCCATAGGTATTGGTAATCCTGAGACAGGTCCCGGAGATCTTGTGGACATCGTCGTAGACCAGGACCATCTTCTCTGCAGAGAGGTTGGTCACCGCATAGATGCCTTTGGGATTGGTGGGGTGGTCTTCTCCGACGGGAAGTTTTACACTGGCCCCGTATTCCCCTCTTGTCCCTGAAAAGATGACCTTTACTTCCCGATTATATTTTCGACACGATTCAAGAAGGACCAGCGTTCCCCGGCAGTTGATGTCCAGGTCCTGAATGGGGTTCCGGATGCTATCCACATGGTTAACCTGACCCGCCAGATGAAAGATGAAATCCTGATCTTTCACCAGATAGTCCATCGAATGTTCATCCCGGACATCGCTGAAATTGATCTGGATCTGGTCCAGGATCGCCTTCACATTGAAAAGGTTCCCTCCCAGGCGCGGCATCATATTATCGACGATCGTCACCCTGGCTCCTAACTCCATTAGCCGGATGGAGAGATTCGATCCGATGAAACCCAATCCCCCTGTCACCAGCACCCTCTTTCCTTGAAAGGCTTCCTCATTGAGAGCCATCTTTCATCTCCTTTTAAGTATTTTGGATCACTTTAGCTCTTTGACATATTATTAAATCCCCCTTTCTCCCCCTTTTCCAAAGGGGGAGTCACATTGGGGGGAGGAATCTCCTCCCTTTGAAAAAGGGAGGGAGGGAGGGATTTATTTGAGTTTATTATCTCCCAGAGTTTGGCATATTTGATGAAGACATAGAACATCGTTGAAACGATGATGATCAATCCGGGCAGTCCATCCCGAAATCCGGATTTGAAAAGATATTCTTTGATAAAACGGAAAGGGGGATGAAAGAGGAGTCTGAAGAGACTGAACTTCTCTCCGCTTTGGGCCATATCTTCAGCCGCAATCTTCGAGTATTTATCAATCGTCTGAATCTGATCGGAGATATCCCGATAAGTATAATGGAGATATTTGTTCTTCAAAACGGAGACCTTGCCATCCACCGTGATCTTGGCATGGAGCCCGCCTTCCCACCTTCCTTTATCCCTCCGGTGGAGCCGTATCTCTCCGTCCGGATACCATCCGCCATACCGAATCCATTTCCCAAGGTAATAGGTCTGACGATAGACAAAGAAACCACTCACGCCCTCAGCGCTGTCCCTTAACATCCTTCCAATCTCTTCAACCAACTCCGGAGGGACCTCTTCATCGGCGTCAACGAACATGATCCATTGCCGTGTGGTCAGATCGGCCGCAAACTGATACTGATCGCGATGGCCCTCGAATTCCCTCCGGTAGAGCTTATCTGTGTATCGCTGGCAGATTTCATAAGTTCCATCCGTGCTTCCGGAATCAACAACCACCAATTCCTCCGCCCACTGAAGGCTTTTCAGGCATCGCTCAATGGTGCGATGGTTGTTAAAAGTCAGAACATAGACGGAGATGGGAAGTTTATCAGTCATCTTATTTGCCATAATAGACATGACCAGGGTTCAATCATCAATAACCAAACCCCAATAACCAAATAATAACCAATCACCAAATTCCAATCGCCAGACAAAACAAAAATAGTTTGTAACACTTTAGCGGTTTGAAAATCTTTGTAAAATCCCTCCCGACCTCCCTCCTTCGGCAAACTCAGGACAGGTTTGCCAAAGGGAGGAGATAAGGGTTTCCCCCTTTGGCCTTTTTATCCTGCCAAAGGCAGGCAAAGGGGGATTAAGGGGGATTTTATGATAAATCTTTTGGTCAATTGACTCGTAAAACTCTTTTTTTCAAAATGCTAAAGTGATACAAAAATTCAAATTTTCTAAACTCTTTTGTTTGGAACATTTAAGGCTACCTCTAAAAATGTCATTCCGGCGAAAGCCGGAATCCAGAAGCTCTTGATATGACTGGACTCCGGTTTTCACCGGAGTGACGAATTTGGAATTATTAGAGGTTCCCTTAAAATTTGGTCATTTGAGATTGTTTCGAATTTCGGATTTCGTGCTTCGAATTTTGACCTCCTCGGGGGTGCTTGGAATTTGGTTATTTAGAGTCTGTTTATAAACTAACGGTTCCCAAAAAGGCCGTCATTCCGGCGAAAGCCGGAATCCAGTTCTTTCAAGACTTTCTGGATGCCGGATCAAGTCCGGCATGACGAGAAAAGTGCATTTATAAACAGACTCTATTTAATAAGCCTCCCAATTTCTTAACAACTACCTCTTCCACCTCATCCACAGTGATCCCTTCCATGCACCGGTGGTCCGTAGGGCAGACCCTTTTAAAACAGGGACTGCATGAAACCTCCTTCTTCACGACCACATGGCCATCTCCCCAGGGGCCTGTGGCAACCGGGTCTGTCGAGCCGAAGATGGCCACAACAGGAGTTCCTACTGCCGAAGCCACATGCATCGTTCCGGTGTCATTCGAAATCAGAAGACGGCACTGTTCCAGAAGGGCGGCTAATTGAAGGAGACGGGTCTTGCCTGTGAAATCAATTCCTCCGCTTCCTAAATGTTTCAAGATTTCGTCAGCCATGGACCGTTCTTCCTCTCTCCCGAAAATAAGCGCAGTTGACTTCCATTTCTTGGAGAGCCTTCTTCCTAATTCAGCAAATCGATCCGGATGCCAGCATTTGGCCAATCCGTAAGCGGCTCCCGGATTGATGCCGATCAAGGGCCTTCCATCCAAAAGTCCCCGTCCTTTTAAAACCTCTTCAGCCCATTTTCTATCCTCTTCTCCGAGGTGGAGACGAGGGGAAGCAAGATCGTTCATCTTCCCAAAGGGTCCCAGCAGTTCTTGATAATAGTGAACCCGATGGATGCGAAGCATTTCTTCCCTTCGAGGAATCCCATGAGTGAGCAAGAAAGACCTCCCTTCGTCTTTGTAACCCACCCGGATCGGGATTCCGGCCAAAAACATCTGGAAAGCGGAACGAAAGGACCTCGGCAGGATAAGTCCCAGATCAAATTTCTTTTTCTTTAATGAACGGCTGACCCTGAGATCTTCAAAAATGGACCTGACGCCTTTCCTTTTCTCAAAAGGGATGATCTCATCCACAAAGGGAGAGGTCTTCCACAAATCGGCCAGATGGCTTGGGACAAGAATAGAAACCCTGGAGTTGGGAAAACGTCTCTTCAATGCTTCGAGGGTCGGATAGGTGAGAATGGTGTCCCCTACCCAGTTCACCCCTCGCACCAAGATACGATTTACATTGCTGAAATCTGATTTCAACGCTCTTTCCTTTCCCTGCATAAGAGGGGACAGGTTTAACATCTGTCCCCTTTTGATGTCTCTTTTTAAATTATTCTATCCAATCTTTAAAGTCAACCCCTCGACTCCCCATATAAATACTGGAACTCGCTCAGGGTTGACCCTGAGCGGTATTTCTACCTCCCATCTTCAAATGCGAGGTTTGGCGCCGTCGAATGGGTCAATAACAAAATATTTTCAAACAGTTATAGACAATACCTCTCTTGTTGCTTTAAAAACATCGTCGACTGTGATTTCCTCCAGGCACTTGAGTCTCTTGCAGGAGCGATCCCTGCAAGGATTACATCCCACATTCTTGATGACCTTTTTATGGGGTCCAAAAGGCTCGTTCAGCACCGGATCTGTCGGACCATAAATGACCACTACGGGAGTCCCCATCAGGGAAGCGATATGCATTGGCCCCGTATCTCCCCCAATATAGAGATCGCAGTGCCTGTATACCTCGCCTAATTGGGTGAGGGAGATGGTATGGGGGCCGAGAATGGAAGATTCTTTCATCCTCCTCTGAATCATTTTTACCCATTCCAGTTCACCCGGACCCCATGTGAAGAGCACCGTCGCATCCATCTCCCGGATCAGTCGATCTGCCAGCCGGGCGTATTGGTCGGGTAGCCACCTTTTATATGTAGTCTTCGGGCTGGTTCCGGGATGGATCGCAATGGAAGGGCTCTTAAGCGGAGGGAAGAGTTGATTAAAAAAAGAATTCACATATCCCCTGTCCTCAGCCGGGATAAAGAGTGGATAGTCCTCAGGCTGAACCTCTAAACCCATTCCTTTCAGGAGATTAAAATTCTTTTTAAACCGACTGATTCTCTCTTCAGGAAGCTTCACTTTGATATTCGAAAACAGGAAATTTCCTTCTTTGCTCGACCTTCGATCAAATCCGATCCGTTGAGGAGAGCCAGAGAGGAAGGAGAGGAGGCCACTCTTCAAAATGCCGTGGAAATCAAGGACCAGATCAAATTTCTTCCTCCGGAGGGATTGAATAAATGTTCGAACTTCTCCTATCGTCCTCCACCACCCTTTAAGGGACTGGATCCCCTCTGACCATCTCTGTCTTGGAAAGAGGATGACCTCATCAATTCCCGGCTGGCTCTCTACAAGGGCTTTTGAGGGCTCTTCAACAATCCAGGTGATGGAGGCGGATGGGTAGTGGGTCTTAATCGCCTTGACCGCAGGAAGCGTCCGGATCACATCCCCCACGGCGCTCAGCCTCAAAACTAAAATTCTATTATAATCTTCCATGATGAGTTCAGTGTGGTCAGGTTATGGTTACGGTTACGAAGCCCGTTTCGGTTGCTGGTTACGGTTACGTGTAAAGAATTAAGAAACAACTAACGTGGCCTTTTATAAACGATACGGGCATCGTAACCCTTACCTTTTAGACTCGATTTCGAAGAAATCCATTGTCGAAACATTATCCCATTCACACCCAATTTTCAAGAAAACATGAGACGGACCTGTGTTTTAGATTGAACCGGCGAGGCAATTGAGATACTTCTCGGGAAGGCTTTTTGTTTTTCCGTTGGAATCGGTGCAGATATGCTGGGTCTCCCCATCGGCGATCACTTCCTCACGATCTTCACGGAGGACCTGATAACCGAAAGTGATCATCCGTTTATTCAGGTGCTTCAGCCGGGTCCGGATGACGATGAGCTCATCATACTTCGCAGAGCTCCGATACCTGCAATGGGCATCGGAGACAACAAGCCGATAGCCGACGGCTTCGAGGTCTGCATACCGGAATCCCTTTTTCCGGCAGAACTCCGCCCTGCCGACCTCAAACCAGACCAGGTAATTGGCATAATAGGCCACCCCCATCTGGTCCGTCTCCGCATATCTCACTCGAATATCCACATCCGCATAGTCTTTCATCACAACACCTCTTTCGAATAGTCCTAATGACAATATATTTGAATGATTGTAATACTTTAGCCTTTTGAAGCGGTTATCAGACGATCAGGTGATCAGGAAATGGATGTCAGGATATTGGAATATCAGGTCAAACCAATAATTGTTGGACTCGTAAAAAGTCGTCACTCCGGTGAAAACCGGAGTCCAGAAAATTCTTAAATAATTGAAAACACTGGATTCCGGCTTTCGCCGGAATGACAAAAGAGCGCGAATTACGACTTTTTACGAGACCATCAATAATTGTTATTCTTTATCTGAGGTCCTGGTACCCTGGTATTCTGCAACCTGATATCCTGGTTACCTGATGCCCATATTTTTCCGCACAAAAGTCACTGACCAGTTTCAAAGCGCTAAACTGCTCCGAATGATTTATAAACTGATTACTGATCATTGATTACTGTCTCTTCTTTATAGTTTCCTTATCTCCCCATCCCCCCATCTCCCCAAACTTCCTATAGGGCTCTCAAGTATTCCGGTCTCAATAACGCTGGATCTTTCCTCTTGAGGACTTCCCGAATTCGGCGTAAGGCTTCCTCTTTCTCTTCAGGAAGCTGGATGCGGAGCGGAAGGTAGTTGGAGGCGTGGTTGGATGCGAAAAAACAGTGGGTCATATGGCTATTCTCTATCATCGTCTCAAGTTCCTGTATCAGTCTAAAGGGCGTAGGTAGGATCAATTCCCCCGTCTCGATCTCGTGAGCAATCGGAGTCCCGGGAACAATCATTAGTGAAAGCGCTCCTACATAGTCCGGATCCATTTCCGAGAGGACCTTTCCCGTCTCCTGCGCATGGGTCTGGCTGCCCTCCACACCGCCGAGGCCTAAAATCACAGTCACGGAGAGAAGGATCCCGGACTCCTTCACTCTCCGTGTCGCATGGATCATCTGACCCACAGTGGCATTCTTTTTAATCCGCTTCAATACTTCGGGATCTCCGGATTCCAACCCAAGATAGATGATTCCTAAACCTGATTCTTTGAGGGTTTTTAATTCCTCTGCGCTCTTCCGAAGAATATCTTTTGCATTGGCGTAGATTCCTACTCTTTCAAGTCCTCTCAACGCTGTTTTAAGATAGGATAGAATCCGGATAAGTTCTTTCTGAGGAAGGATCAGCGCATCTCCGTCCGCCAGGAAGACTCTTCGAATTGGATAATCGCTCGCCTCATCGATATCTTCTTTGATCTCCTCAAAACGCTTAACCCGGAAGGTCTTTTCACGATAGGCCCCGCAGAAGGTGCACCGGTTATAAGAACAGCCCACGGTCACCTGTAGGATCAGGCTTTCCGCTTCGCTGGGTGGCCGAAAGATCATCCCTTCATATTTCATTTGGAATACCTCTGGTATTCACGAATGACTCGAATGTAAACCCCGTTAGAAGAGCTTCGCCCTTCTACGGGAAGGCTCACACCCCGATAGAAGCTAAGCTTCGCACGGGGCAAGCAGCAGGGCTTTCTAACGGGGTAAACGAATGTCACGAACTGAACAATCTCCATTTATGGTAATATTAGGGTAATTTGTTATCATTCGTCCTAATCGTTTTATCCTTAGGAAGATCGAATTGATAAATGATCTCTCCCTCTTTGACCATTCCCAGCTCTTTTCGGGCAATCTCTTCAATGTAGCGTTTCTCATGTTGAAGTCGCCTCACCTCTTCCTTCAGCCTTTGGTTTTCTTCCTCCATTTTTATATTCATCTCTTTAATCCTCGCTAATTCTCTCTGCAACCGGAGGAGGTGAAGGATTCCTTTATCTCCGAAGAAGGTAAAGAACCCGAAAATGAGGAGTAAGCAGAGGAGCAAAAGAAAGAGATGCTTCTTGCGTAGGTTGATGGCCATGGGTTTTATTGGAGTTTAAATTTAATGGGAATCGTCCCCCATTGTTCTGATTGGGCTTGATCTATTGGAAGAGGAGCAAATCGCCACTGCTTCAGGTACTGGCTCGCAATCCGTTCCAGTTCCGCCTCCCCTTTAAGAGCAGGGATGACCCGGTCCACCATTCCGTTCGGTAAAACCCAGAGGGTCATCTCGATTTCCGCTTCCACCTTCACTTTTACCTGGGGAGGCGGCGGCCTTTCTAAAATTTTTCGTGCCACCAGGGGTCCCTTGATCCCCAGTTGAAGGTTCTCATTCAGAACTTTCTCTGGCAAGGGCTTTTCTTTTGCAACAAGTAACCTCTCGATAATCTTCTCAGCGCCCCTGTCTTTCATTTTCTCTATTTTAGAAGCCTCTTTTATCGATGGGACAGGAGGTTCCGGAACCAACTGGTCCTCTTTCTTTCTTAAATATTCTTTTAATTCTCTTTCCAGTTCCTTAAACTCCGGGGAACCCCTGAGAGCCTTCATCCTCTCTTCATCTGTGGCAGCGTCTATCTTCTTCGGTCTGGGATATTCAGGGGCAAGAGACCTCCAGTCCTGTTGCGCGCTGGCTTCCTCCATCTTCTTCAAAATCACTTCCTCCCGGATTCTCTTCTCTTCCGGCGGGACTTCGTTCCTCTTTTTCAATCCCAGAATCCTTCCGGCCTCTTTGGTCAGGATTCGCCATCCCTGTTCGAGGGGAAATTGCACAGAAGGGATGAAAAGGATTACCCACACAAAAAAACCCACTCCAATGATCAGAAAGCTGATCAGAATGGTGAGACGTTTTCTTTCAACCCGCTTCATCTCCTCTCTCATTGACGAGCCGCTCCTTCCCGTATCTGATCGAGCATCTTTCTGGCTGTCCGGCGTCTTTCCTCCCGGCTCGTTTTCTCAAGGAGTTTCTGATAGACTTGCCTTGCCTCAGTCCATCTCTTCTCCTCCGTATAGAGCGCCCCCAATTTCAGCAGAGCTTCCTCCACCAGCTCCGGAAGATGAGGGTAGAGGTAGAGGATCTTTGAAAATTGGAGGATGGCTGCTTCCCTGTTTCCTGCCTCTGCATAAGCCTCTCCCAACTTGAACTGGGCCTGGCTGGCGATTCTTTCTTCGGGGCTTCGCAGGGCGGTCGAAAGTGAAGCAATGGCATCCGGAAATCTCTTAAGGGTGAGATGGATAAGTCCCGCTCTCAAATAGGCTTCAAACCGGGCCTCATCGTGAGGAAATTTTTCGATAAATTCCTTTAAAATCTTTTCCGCTTCGTCAACCTTTCCCAGATTCCGATAGGCCTCCTCCATCCCCATGGCGCTTCTCTTCGCTGGCGGCATTTGAGGATGGTTCTTCATCACCCATTCAAATCGTTCCAGCGCTTTTGGGTAGGCCTTAAGAAAAAGATGGAGTTCTCCCGCTTCGAGATGGGCCTCGATGAGGAGATGGCTTTTCGGATGGTTCTTAATAAATCTCTCCATCTCGTCCGAAGCCTCCATCCATCGTCTCTCTGACTTCAAAAGGAGGGCGAGGCGAAATTGCGCCTCCCCTGCCCATTCGCTCTGAGGGTAGAGTCGAACCGCTTCCTGGTAGGTTTTCAAAGCCCTCTCCGTCATCCGGGATTGCTGGTAATAGTCTCCCAGTTGCATCAGCGCCTGACCTGCCAGGGGATGCTGGGGATACCGCTTCAGGAAAGCCTCCGCCCGGGCGGTGAAGGATTCATATCTTTTCTCCTGAAAAAGGGAGAGGAGGATTCCATAATCAGCCTCCGGCGCCTCCTTTGATTTGCCATGCTCCCTGATCAGCTGTTGATAGGCTTGAATGGCATTTCCATACTGCCTGAGATTATAAAAACCATCGCCTATTTTTAACAGCGATGAGATGACAAAGGGGCTTTCCGGGTATTGCCGGCTGAGCCACTGGAACTCTTCAATGGCCTTTTGGAAATCCTTTTTCCGGAAGTGGGACCAACCGGTCCAGTATTGCGCTTCGTCACGATAGGGGCCCGAGGGAAAAGCTTCCTTCAACGTTTGAAAATGATTCATTGCCTCATCGAACCGCTCCTCTCTGTAAGCGATCCATCCTAACAGATAATACCCCTTCTCCTTTCCCTCGTCTTCAGGCGAGTTGATCAGGCTCATCAGATGGGCTTTTGCCTGATCATTATTGTTCTGGTTTAAGTAACACTGGCCGATCAAAAGGGCAATGGGAGGAGTGGATCGATATTGGGGGAATTCGGCCGCAATTTTGAGAAAGTAGTGATTGGCCTCCTTCCACTCCTTTCTCTGGAAGTGGTACCACCCCAGATTGGTCAAACCACGTGGGTAAAGGACAGGATCTCCTTTGAGTTGGTCCACATATCTGACGCCATGGCGGTAATCCTCCTTCAGCAGATGGCTCTCGGCCAGCCAGTATAAGACCTCGTTCTTCTCCGGGTGGTTGGGGAATTCCCTGAGAAGCCTTTCCCAGTATCCGATGGCTTCACTGTAACCCTTCAATAAGAAATGGCCATATCCCAGCCTCGAATAGACTCGTTCTTCAAAATCCGCTCTCCTCTTTGACCACAACACCTGCCGATAGGCCCCGATGGCTCCGGCATAATCCTTCTGATTGAAAAAGGACTCCCCTAACATAAAGTAGACCCACTCCTGAAGGTCGTTCTCGGGAAATGTCCTCAGGAACTGCTGGAAGGTGGAAACCGCGTAGAGATATTCTTTCTTCTTAAAGTAATATCGCCCGATATCAAAGAGGCTTTGCTCGGTCCAGGGCGGGGGAAGAAACTGGGAGAGGAATCTCTGATAGTATTGAATCGCCTTCTCGATCTCATTATTCCCTAAGTAACTCCTCAAAATTCCCCAGAAGATGGGATCGGACAGTTTTGTACGGGGGAAGTCCAAAAGGATCTCTTCAAATGTCTTCCTTCCGCCAGTATAATCTCCAAGAGAGACCTGGCTCCATGCCAGGGCATACCGGCCGCTCTCCTCCAACGGATGCCGGGGATAGCGCCTTAAAAAGCTCCTGAAAAGAGAAACGGCTTCTTCATATTTCCGGAGCCTGAAGGTGTTGACGCCCATCAGATACTCCGCCTCCGGTCGCCATATCCCTTCGGGATGTTTCTGGAGATGAGTTTCTATCTCCTTGATCGACTCTGCGTATCGCCCAAGGTGATAAAGACAGTACCCCGACCAGAAGAGAGAAGACTGGGCAATGGAGAGAGCGGGATTCTTTTCGTAAGCTGAACGGAAAAATCGAGTTCCCTCCTCGTAGGCTCCCTTCATCAGTTGAATCCACCCGCAGGCATAGAGGGCATAAGGGCCGAATTCGCTGTCAGGATATTCTTCGACCACCCTCTTGAATAAGGAGAAAGCCTCTTCTATCTTCTCCTGATGAAACTTTGCCTCTCCCATCCAGTAGATCGCAGAGCCTTTTAATGAACTCTCCGGATGTTCATCAACCAACCGTCGGAAAAGTTGTATGGCCTCCTCATGATTCCCCTGGAGATAGTGATGCCTTCCCCTTTCGTAAAAGGCCATCTCCCCGGTGGTCATCCCTCTCGTGAGCCTGCTGGTGTAAGCGCACCCGGGCTGAGTGCTGGACGGGCTCATCTTTTTCATCGGTCCGATCTGGTCTTCTTTCAGATCGAACGAACCTGCGGACGGCTCCTCTTTAATTCCCTGAGCCGAAATGATGGGAAGAGAAACTTCTCTCTCCTCTGTCCATTTCGTCTCCTCTTTGCCTAAGAAAATAATTTCAGGCGTTCGCCCCCTGCCCGGATCCTGACCTTTGAGAATAGAGAAAGAGAAGGTGATGGAGAGGAGGAGAAAGAGGCTGAGAATCTTTGCTAACTTAATGAACATGGCACCACTCTATTTTTTAACCTATCAGAAAGATTGAAGGATTGTCAACCCTTCGGCTCTTGTCCCCTAAAGTTCAGAAATTCTGCTCAGGGTTGACCCTGAGTTCAATTTCATGAATCTCACCTTCGCTTCTCCTATATCAAACAAGATTCGGATTTTGTCGAAGGGTCAAGAATTGACTCTTTCTGATTACACAGATTTTCAAAAAATGATTCCACAGATTTTTCTTATTTATCAATGCATTCTTAATCTGTGTAATCGGGTCATAATCGGTGTCATCAGAGATTTCTGTGCTTTTCCAGAAATCTCACAAGAATTGACAAGCATTTTAGGACTATGATAACCTTTTTTTAATGAAGACAAAAGTCTATTTTATATTCGTATGGGTTATACTTTTTGTTTTTTCTGCCGGATGTGGTGGGGACAGGAGGAGTTCAAAGCCGGACTCCGGAAGGGGTTTCAAAGTCATGCGTGAAAAGATGGTCGAAACACAGATTAAAGGTCGTGGGGTGAAGAATGAAAGGGTGCTCTCTGCCATGCTTAAGGTGGAACGCCATCGCTTCGTCCCGAAAGAATATGAATCCCAAGCCTATGCGGATCAGCCCCTGCCCATCGGAGAGGGGCAGACGATCTCCCAGCCCTACATTGTGGCCTTGATGACGGAGTTGTTGGATCTAAAGGGAGAAGAGACGGTCTTAGAGGTTGGGACAGGATCAGGCTACCAGGCCGCCATTTTAGCGGAATTGGCCAAGGAGGTTTACACGATCGAGATTGTTGAACCCCTTGCTTCCTCTTCAAAGGCTCTGCTCTTCGAACTGGGATATCGGAACATTCAGGTGAAGGCAGGGGATGGCTATTTGGGGTGGCCTGACGTTGCTCCATTTGATGCGATCATCGTCACCTGTGCGCCTGACCACATCCCCAAACCTCTTCTAGAGCAGTTGAAGGAAGGTGGACGGCTGGTCGTCCCTGTGGGAACCCACTCTCAGGAATTAAAAAGGATTGTTAAAATATCCGGAAAGATCGAGACAACAGATGTCATCCCCGTCATCTTCGTCCCCATGACCGGCGAAGGAGTGAAACAGAAAAAATAACTTTTATAAATAAAGGGTTATACTTATAGACCCTCCTGATACTTTCTGCTCTGTAATTCTTAAAAGGTTATATATTGTAGTAAAAGAGGCGAACGTTTTTAAAAGGAGCAAAACAAAATGAGAGTAGGATATGGGTTTTTTATTGTAGGATTGGTTATGTTTTTTACATTCCCGGCAATATGTTGGGCTAAAACATATGTTTATTTTAAGAAAGATTATAAACTTGAAGCTCCTTTAAGAGATAGAGAACCGCTTACTATTAAAAAAGGAGAATGCCTTGAATCAGATGGCCCACTGGCGATTTATGTAAATGGAAAATGGTGGACATTACGGGGTGATGATATTTCGGATAGTACTGTTATGGATAGTGGGGATGACCAAGAGGAAGTTTGTAAGAGATTGGCAGAAAAAGTCTTTCAGTTAGATAAAGAGTTGGCAGAGCACCAGAGAAAAAAAGAAATAGAAAAAAGGCAAAGAGAAAATCGGATCAAATCCTTTCCCGCCGACATTCAAAATTGTATTAAAAATAAACAAGTTCAGATTGGAATGACTGAAGAACAGGTGATTTTGTCATGGGGCCGCCCAAAAAGGATTAATGAAAGTGTAGGCCGTTGGGGAAGGCATGAACAATGGGTGTATAGTGATAGCACTTATATTTACTTTGAAAATGGAATATTAACATCTTGGCAGGGAATAAAATAAATGGTGATCCCAATTCATCCTAAGATGGTTCTTTACCTGAAAGTGCCCTCAATAATCTATCAATAATCTATTGGAAGTCTTTGTATTCGTAAATTTGTCAGTCAGTAATCATTGGTTGTCAAATGTCGTCCGGGTTGAAAATTAGTGAAGTTATTAAGAAGGGGGGCTCAATTGACGGGATTTTATAAATAAAGAATTTCCTTGCGGGTTACTTTTCCAAAAATCTTTCGCGGATTGCCACACATCGAAC
>Ga0194119_10006178_pt1 | contig 17505 bp, 26 predicted proteins | sample TA2MahC100mmetaG_FD_148620 | JGI IMG/M metagenome (GOLD analysis project Ga0194119, IMG submission 148620) | Freshwater microbial communities from Lake Tanganyika, Tanzania - TA2015018 Mahale Deep Cast 100m | ecosystem: Environmental > Aquatic > Freshwater > Lake | place: Tanzania: Lake...
ACAACGCCAACTCTGCCTTCAGCTTGTCTTGTGTAACGGCGGAAGCATTACCTACTTCCTGGCTATCATAACGATAACCAACGTTACCCTTGACATCAAGTGCTGATGCAGTAGTTGAGGCTATTACGCCCAAAATAGCAATTGCTATATATTTACGCATATCTACTTTCTCCTTGTTGTATGCCATATCACTATGGCATTTTGTCCCAAAAAACCCGGCAGGATTTTTTGAGACATCAATATATATTTAGTTGGCCACTGACCCAATAAAAAACTACTACTTTAATTGTCTTAGGGTTCATAACCTAACTCATCAAAATCACGCGGTAACAGTCTGTAACAGCGCGTTTTTTGTTCTTTTGTTAATACTACATCCACTAGGGGAGAAAAATTTAATTTAGGTAAATCGGGTAAGTCTAGATTAAGTTTGTTTCTTATATCATTCCAGCCCTTTTCTAAAAATTCTTCATACTTGTAAATATGTAGTGTTTTAGTAAGAGGACTATCTATCCACTTTAGTTGAGATTGATAAAATCTATTACTATTATTTTCAACAGCATCCAATAAAGTATCCACAGATACAATCTCACTATTATTGTTATAGTATCGGTTTAAACTTTCGCTGTATTTTACTAAACTTATAATTCTGTCATAAGGATGTCTTACAACAACAAATTCAAAAAAATTATCAACTCTTTGTCCTATGTAATCTAAAAATAATTTAAAAGCAGGTTGAGTTACATGATAGGGCAAGTGCTTTTTTCCATTTCGTGAATTTAACCCTTCTGGGTCTTTAGTCACATCATAGTAAAGATTTGCCCATATATTAAGTTCGGGGTCACGATGAATACACTTTTCAAATGCTTCAGTAATAGATATCCCTGCAGTTTTTGGTATATGAAAGAAAATTAATCTTTTATGCAACGAAATGTACACGCCAGTATTTATTTTAGTTTCATATACCTAAACTTATAAAGATCATAGAACAAAGACTTTGACTGACTTAGAAAGTATAGTTCAGATCCAATTGTAAGCGATTATAATCACGCTCACGCAATACTTTACCACTAACTGTGATAGGAGATTATTTTATTGCATTTGTGTTACAATTATTTGTATTTACTAGTATCGCTTTTTAGTTTGTCGTTACTACTATCACGAACTACATGGTCTAAGAAAAGTAGTTCTTTAATAAATCTCAATGCATCCATAATTTTTTTCATATTGTTTTCCTTATGTAAAAAGACCCGCTGTATTTACAGCGGGCCCGCATATCTGTGCGACAGTTGGTGTTACTTCTTGAATGACCAATAAATAACAGCCAATGCGATTAAGCCTACTAGACCTTTTTCGCCAAGTGCGCCTACAAAGCTTGTAATTGCACCTACTACATCAAGTCCTAAGAATGGTACTGCCGCACCAAACAGGATCTGCAATACGACTCCTGCAGCAATCAACTTTACGCCTAGGTGTGTAATATGACCTAGAAAGTCTCCTGCCATAGTCATCATGTTTTTTAATGCATCCATGTTTATTTCCTCCAGAGGATTGTTTTGCTTCCTCAGTATTATTTACGGAGTATTTTGAATGTTATGTAGTTGTATATAATTATTTGAACTTTTTACTTGCGGCCAAGAGTTTATTACGCTGCATTTCACTTATAGCCCGCATAGATTGAACATCTAAGTCAAAATAATGATTTGCAAACTTACCTCTACTTTTTACATAAAAGAGAAAGACTTGTCCATATTCAATACCTTTGTATGGTTCTCGCCAATGTTGATTTACATGTCCCTCATAAACTAAAGCCTGTCCGGGTTTTAGTATAAGTTCTAATACAGTTCCATCAACTTTTTCAAAAAATATAGGCCATTCCATATCACCATACAAGTGTAATGATACCGCTATTTCGCAAGATTCTCTATCGGTATGTTTATACAAATCATTATTATTTTGATATTTTCTTGCGTATGCGTACCCGGGCAATAATGGCGCATCTATACACCCTGCAACAAGATGTAGTTTATTACATAACAGTTCTACATGTGGAATATAGTTATAAATGCTATATGCGTCGGGTACATGCATATCATGTTGAAATTTTGCACGTTCAACATTTTGCAAAGAACTAGAGTGGTACTCTATTTCTTCTTTGGATAAAAAATTATCAATAATTTCAAATTCTTTTTGTCTAAACATAATAGTATTTAAATGGTGCCCCCACATGGACTTGAACCAGGAACCTGCGGATTATGAGTCCGTCGCTCTAACCAATTGAGCTATAGGGGCAGTAATGGTGCCTCGGGCCGGACTTGAACCGGCATAGCCTAAGCCGACAGATTTTAAGTCTGTTGTGTATACCAATTTCACCACCGAGGCATATGATTGGTGCGGAATGAGAGGCTCGAACTCCCGACATTCGCCGTGTAAAGGCGACACTCTACCGCTGAGTTAATCCCGCACAAGTTTTTAAAGATCATGGTCGGGATACAAGGATTCGAACCTTGGACCCTTAGCTCCCAAAGCTAATGCTCTACCAGACTGAGCTACATCCCGAGTATTCTTCATTATTATATAATATGCTTAATTAATATCAATTTAATTGGGCTGGCTGGCGAGGCTGGGATCGAACCAGCGACCAGGTGATTAACAGTCACCTGCTCTACCTCTGAGCTACTCGCCAACGTGAAAATATTTAGTATATAAAAGAAAAGGGCGATATTTCTATCGCCCCCAAATCCTCTGGAGTGGATTTATAAAAACACCTATCAGGCGTTCTTTGCTTCCTTATTGCAACGATCTAATACATAACGGCGTGCAACTTGTAATTCTGAATTGTTTAAAAAACCATCAGCATTTTTATCTGCTCTTTCGTATAAACTCTTGCTTACTTCACAAACTGCTGTGATTTCAGCAAAGTCTACCTTTGCGTCACCGTTCTTGTCAAACTTTGATACACGGTCCTGTGCCATTGCTGTGACAGAGACTAGTGCCAAAAAACCAATAACAAACTTCTTCATTTTTAAACTCCTGATAGGTATGGCGCGAAACGCGCAAATGTATTTATACGAGTTGGCCAAAAAGTATAACTTTTGTACAGTAAATAGGCTGTACAAGATTGAATGACTATCGTTCGTAAGAATGGTGCCCACTGAGAGATTTGAACTCCCGACCTACTGATTACAAATCAGTTGCACTACCGCTGTGCTAAGTGGGCGTGTTACTATTTACATAATTAGTATACAACTATTTTTTAAATTCCGCAACATTTAATGCAATAATAGTTTTTCGCTTTGCAGATAAGTTGGGAGGACTTCTGTGTTTCAGCCACCCTGAAAAAACTAAAAAGTCTCCTTCATTTACATCTAACTTTATTGGATTACCAAAAAAATTCTCAAATTCGGTCTTAGGACCATCTATAGGTAATTCTGCATAATATATAATTGCCCATCTAATTCCTAAATGTTCATGGTAATCATAATAATTTAGTTTATAGTACTGATGGAACCATCCTTGTGTTATACGAAAAATAGAGTCTTTATTAAACTTTGTCAAATCTGTTACTATTTCATCTACATATGGACTAAGAATTTTGTAATAGTTATTAGTGTTAGCATCAACAAAATTTTTTTGAAAATAATTTACATCTTTGTTGGTATGCCAATCAGATTTGTAAACATTTTCCATATCTTTCAAAATCTTTCCTCCAGGAGAATCTTGTAAAACTTCTAATATTTTATTCTTAAGTTCTACAGTGTTTTCAGGTCTGTAAATATAATAAGGTATCTCAAACTTACCAGTCGTCTTTAGCATAACACCCTACTATGTTTAGGTACTCCTGCTAACAAATATTCCATTTGATCAACAAGAATATTTCTATTTTGTAATATTAAATTTTCAAAGTGATTAGGTATATAGGGTATATAAACTAATTCAAGTTTTGCTTCTTTAAGGCTTTTACTACCCTTATGTGTATTACAACGCTTACATGCGCTTACAACATTCATCCAATCATCTGATCCGCCTTTGCTACGTGGCACAATATGGTCACGACTTAATTGTCCAGAACTAGGAAAATGTCCGCCACAGTAAGCACAGATATGACGATCACGACCAAACAGTGTTTTGTTTGTTAGTGTGACACGACCTTGCCTCGCAGGATTATAGCCATGGCCCTTAATAGCTATGATGCTTGGTGTTTCTAGAAATGATTGCTTACCATCATTTTGAAAGCCACCGCGGTATTTTGCAACTACCTCTCCTAGTGACCATGCAACTGCATTTTTAGCCTGGTATACGATTGCCATGTCATGGCTGACCCATTGTCTGGGAGTTCCGCCTACATCTAATGCCAACACTGCCATATAGTCCTCTTACTTATTTACCTTTTTTAAAAAATCTCTACGCACCAAAACTTCACGTTTAGTACCTTCTTTTAGCAACTTTAAATATGCTATGCCATCAATAAATTTTGCATTATATTTACCATTACTAATAAATCTTTCTTTATTGTAAATATTTTCATAAACTGCCTGCTTCATTATAAATCTCCTATGTATGGTGCCCAAGAGAGGACTTGAACCTCCATGCCTTTCGGCAGTGGCTTCTAAGACCACCGTGTATACCATTCCACCACCTGGGCAAATACTCCTCTCTGTTTATCTTTACACATTACATATAATAGCGGACCAACATAGACTCCAACTACTATGGCAATGACTGCTGCAAGTTGTAATCCAACTGCATCCAAATGTCATAATCAACTCCTATTTAAATATTATATTATATTATAGATCAAATCAAATGATTTGTACCCATTTTACTGATCTAAATATCAACATGAACATTTTAGTTATTTGTAGGTTGCGCACTAGGTCTACTTATTTCTTAAAAACCATGTGTAATCATTATAATTTACACAACTATAATGAGGACTACTTTACTCTTCCTACCTCGTATTCCTGTGCTTTACAATATGCTAATTTTACCCCAATTTTTTATCAAAGACATCAACATAATTGGGGGAAATATAGCGAGAAATTTCAAGAGCGCACTAATAACTATTTTACAAAAAACAATTTTGGAATAAAATTATTTAGTAAAATGATTTCGTCACATCCGGTATTTCTACATTCAGATCAATTTAAAAATGCACAAATTATGCCTAATCTAAAAAAAAGTTGCAAACTTGAGTTATATGACAGTGTTTATTTTTTAGACCGAAATCTTGTTGAAAGTGTTGCAAGTTATGCATATTCCTTGATTGTGGGTAAATCAATATATAAAGAATATATTGTTGGAAAAATTGTTGAGTTCACTAACAATTTGTACCCTGCTGTAAATTCTTATATTTTAGATTATTTGATACAACGAAAAATAGAAAAAATTCTACTAAAATATAATATACCTTATACATATCTTGATTATAACGATATTCCTAACTTCTTAAGAAATTATAATCAATCAATAGATATGCCAGTAGACACAAAATACAATTACAAAAATCTCATAATAAATTATGATGAATTAGTAAATTATACTAATACCATTTATTCACAATTACAAGAAACTATCGATCTTTGAATCGTCGTTGATATTCTTCTTCGGCGTGTTTCTGAACGTTGTCCTCATCCAACTTGAATTCTTCTGCTACTTCGCGCATGGCGCTGAAAAGAACTCCCATTTGTTTTTCTAAGTCTTTGGTTGTCTTAGATTTTTCAATGGTATGCACATTTCTTGTGCAGACGCTAGCCAAACGATTGGCTTCGTCAGTCAAATAAATTAGTGCTAACTGTTTACTATCCATCATAATTATTTTACCTTTTTTTCAAAAATTTTGCGTTTTTCTTCTACAATCTTTTTATTGTATAGATCATCGGCTGCTGATCTTGCTTCCTCTTCAGTTCTAAAGTTATCGTAAAAACACCAATTCCAACTAAAGTTAAATTTGTTTTTTGGTAAATACTCAACTTCCCAATCTTTACCCGGAGGTTGCGCACGACCAAGATTATGTACAATACGAACACGACCAATGTGTATAGTTTTCACATAAGTTTGTGAAAAGGGTCCTTCGTATTTTATTAAGTGTTTACTCATAAATTTGGAGCGGTGTAGGAGAATCGAACTCCTTTGACGAGCTTGGAAGGCTCGGACACAACCAATATGCCAACACCGCACATACTCATACTTATATTGAAGTGGCGACCCCGAGAAGATTCGAACTTCTGACCCACAGCTTAGAAGGCTGTTGCTCTATCCCCTGAGCTACGAGGCCGAATTGGTAGGACCTGGGAGATTTGAACTCCCGACCAATAGATTAAAAGTCTACTGCTCTACCAACTGAGCTAAGGTCCCGTAATCTCTCAAATGTACAATCATTCTATTGAAATTATAAATGTTTCATCGGAACTTGTCAACTATAAACGTATAAATAAATCAATGAAAATTGCTATAATCGGGTCGGCTCGTTCACGTAGCACCTTGTTAGTTGAAATTATTAAATTTCAAAATCTTAACATTCCTTGTTATTATGAATATTATACTTATACTAATCCCCTATTAAAACAATTACCCGATCTTACAACTAAATTGTTTAGTAAAGATAATTTTATCATAAAAATTTTAGGACATAATTTAAAAAATAATGAAGTTAGCGTATTAAATCTTGAACGATATGATCAATTACATCTAATAGAACGTCATAATTTTTTTTCTCAGTGTTGTAGTTTACAGGTTGCTGCTGATACTAAAATTTGGCTCTCCTTTAATAATTTAGCAAAATATCAACCTATTAAGTCAAAAAAATATCATTTACAAAGTAATTTAATTAATTGGATGGCTCAAGATATTGCTAATTACTTAAAAATAAAGCAATTTTTAAATCAAAAAAATATTAGTTACAAGTTATACGATTATGATTCAATTTTTAGCGAAAAAGTAAGTAATACAGTATTACAAGATCCTAAACTTAATTACAAACAAATCATTCATAATTACGATTTGCACGATCAAATCAATACAGTTTTTAATAAATATTTTTCCTATGATAGTTGTCTACACAATGTTGAAGATTTTACATTAGAAGTAAACCAAATTATAAAATAATGGTGCCACGGGTCGGAATCGAACCCACGTATAAGAGGATCACAACCTATGGTCTTAACCGCTTGACGATAGTCACCGTAATGAAATACTAGGCAATTTTACTTTTGGGTAAATGATATTTAAGTTAGCCTTCCTAACTAACCCTAGTGACTTTTCAAATATTTCAATAGATAGTTATGATAATATTAAGCGGTTGGATAGATATAGTATTGTTGTAATTCTGGACGCAACGGACTATCCCATTCGCCTCTCTTACACTTGTCTACAATTTCTTGCGGACATCCTGCTTCTTCCAGTTCAGCATGTGAACTTAATTGATAACTCTTACTACGTGGTTGCATCATGCAAGGCTGTGGATGCATTACCCATTTCCATTCTGGGTTGTCTTGTGCTGGACTATAAAGTACATCATTATATCCACGTCTTACATATATAGTATGTCCCTTGTCCGGTGTTGCATATAAATTAAATGTTGGAGCCTTACTAGTTTGCCAATCAGATATCCATATAGTGGCACAATCATGTCCTTCTAATACATATTGACTACGCTGCAAATGATCAAGATACTCGCCATCTTTGCCCAATCCATGCAAACAAGGCGATTTCCAATTTTGCTCAGGATGTTGAACAAATAAATCAGGATGTTGTTGATAATAACCGTATTTTTCGCCGTATTGTTCGCTGATCCAATACTTTTCATTATTATTCCATTCATAAGTAGAAACATGAGTTACAACATTATTATAGGTTTTAGTATAACCTTTAGTACCGCCTTCTATTGCTTCATATTCTAAATCGTCAGCAATTTTGATATACAATTTTTGATTTGGTATATCATATGTCCAATCTAAAACTAAATCAGGCTGGCTCATATTAAATTAGGATTTTTAGTTTTGGGATAGACGTAATATTTCTGCAACTCTGGATGTTTGGGAGAGTCCCATTGTCCATTCCTACATTTCTCAACGTCCGCAGCAGGACATCCTGCTGCTAATAATTCGTCATGGTCACTTAAATTATAACTTTTCGATTTATATTGCATATTGCATGGTTGAGCATCATCTAACCAATATAAGGATTCATCTTGATCTTTCTCAGGATGTTTTACATCGCGTGTAGCAACTCTTTTATAAATTGTTAATCCTTTATCGGGAGTTGTAAATAAAGCACTGTTTGCTTCTATACCGACATTACCTAAACTATTAAATGTAGGGGTTAATATAGAAGCCATGTCATGACCTTCCATAATAATTTGCATTCTTTGTAAACTATCTAAAAAATTGCCGTCAGGACCTAATCCAAATCTGCAATTTTCTTCCCAATCAAACTCAGGATGTTTTTTTGTTCTTGTATCGTCGGGTTGGTAATAGCCATGTATATCCCCATAGTTTTCACTAATCCAGTGCTTTTCCGAGTCCCATAGATCAGCCTCGATGTTTGTTACCTGCCCTTTAAAAGTTTTGCTAAAGCCTTTAGTTCCCCCTTCAATAGCAACATATTCTAAATCATCAGCAACCTTTGTAAAAAGTTTCTGATTTGGTATATCATATGTCCAAAATAATACTAAGTGGGGCTGGCTCATTTTTATATCCTCTATCTATTTATCATAATTATCATATTAATGTTGCTACTGCATAGAATCTAATCTACAAATAACGTGTTTAAAACCTATGGTTTTAACTACTTGATGACAGACATTATTGGTAGCAGTGGTGTGATTCGAACACACGATCTATTCCGTATGAAGGAAGTGCATTAGCCGCTATGCTACACTGCCATAAATTGGCGACCCGTACCGGACTTGAACCGGTGGCCTCATGCGTGACAGGCATGCGATCTAACCAACTGATCTAACGGGCCTTTATCTGGCGGAGTGTGATGGATTCGAACCATCGGTACTAATTACTTAGTACGACAGGTTAGCAACCTGCTGCTTTAGACCTCTCAGCCAACACTCCTAAACTGGTGGGACAACATGGGCTTGAACCATGGACCTAAGCGTTATCAACACTTTGCTCTACCAACTGAGCTATTGTCCCTATATAATAATTGGATCAGGAAATACAGGCACACGTTCAATCTCCGGCGCTTTTTCATTTAGTATGTTTTCTTCGAGCCATACAATACTTACAGTCTGCTGACCATTATGCTCTGTGAATTTATAGCAACCCTTGCGAATTACCATATCATCAACAACTGCATAGACAAACTGACCTGAATGTTTTTGTGGGCAATCCGCTTTTAGAAAAATCATTCCCTCATTTTGCTGTTCGCCTTCCTGAACATGAATAACATCGGATTGTGGAATATCTATTGGCATAATTAACTCCTATAATTGGTGGGAAAGGAAGGATTCGAACCTACTCAGCCGATTGGCGACAGATTTACAGTCTGTTGTGACTCTCCAACTTCACCGCTTGCCCGTATAAGTTGCTCTCCCCCTGCGGCGGTAACTATAGCACGTTAAGTATTGAGTTGCCTTTACAGGTCTCAATACCATCACACATGCCTCCATCCGCTTCACGACCCAGGGGAAGTTGTCGCATTGCCAGCGCCCTTCACTACCTAAGGGTAAGGTCCTATGAGTAATAATCTCATTTCTCATCGTGCGGACGCACACTATCCGATTATGAGTCGGAACGTTTTTGGAGTGGAAGGTCGGATTCGAACCGACGGCTTTAAAGTTTTGCAGACTTTTGTATTGGGCCTCTCTACCACTTCCACATAATTTGGTAGCGGGAGATGGATTTGCACCACCGATCTTCAGGTTATGAGCCTGACGAGTTGCTACTTCTCTATCCCGCAACATAAAATTGGTGGACCTGACAAGGATCGAACTTGCGACATCCAGCTTGCAAAGCTGGCGCTCTCCCAACTGAGCTACAGGCCCTTATTAAGGAGTGAGAGTGCTATCATGTCCGTTTAAGGGCAGAATGCCCTCTGTTGTTTCCAGTGCCACCACAGCACACCCTAAATATCGGGAAGAACTAACTAACAGATGAGTAAACCCTCGATAGCCAGGTAGTTGGTTAAACTTCTCGCTTTCGGACTCTCACATAAACTATATATACTAATAAAAAAATTTGTTGTAAAAGGCGTGGGCTAACCCGTGCCATCAAGGCAACTTGGCTTAATTTCATCTATACCCCCACGCAGTATAGACTATTCTGTTCACCTCATAGTGTATTCGTGCTACCCACAGACAACCTCGCACTCTGTACAGATGTTTTACCGTATAATCATTCCCTACTACATCTAAGGACGGGATGATATTTGGCTGAGGAGCATGGATTCGAACCACGATAAGCAGGATCAAAACCTGCTGTCCTGCCGTTAGACGACTCCTCAATTAAATGGTACCGGATGACGGAGTCGAACCGCCGCTTACGGTTTTGGAGACCGCAGTGCTTCCGTAACACTTATCCGGTATAAAATTGGTGAACCCAAGGGAATTCGAATCCCTATTGCAGCCGTGAAAGGGCTGAGTCCTAACCGTTAGACGATGGGTCCAAAATGATAGTCGCCCCACGCCCGCGATCTATCTTGATATGTCCTATTTAACATATCTTACCAGCAGAATTCGTGGTGCCCCAGAGAAGGTTCGAACTTCCGACCTAATGATTACTAATCATTTGCTCTACCAACTGAGCTACCGGGGCACTATATATAAAACTTTTTAGGATTTTACTAAGGAGTTTTCGCCTTCCCTTTGATCCCCTATACCGCCCGTATGCGAAAATTTAAAGTGCCTCGCGGAGCCTCGTTCCCCATTGCACTAAATTACAATTATATACTAATTCAAATTAAAGTCAATATACAGAAAACAAAAAACCCCGGGTTTTTATGCCCGGGGTATTAAGTCTTTGTAAATCAATAACTTACACTCCGGTTATCCTATTGCTCCTGTATATTCTGCTGGACTATAGGCGCATAGGCATTTACCCATTTTACTGGTAAATATTCTTTGCCATATATGTAAGTTACCGAACATGACTTTATTTATGACCTGTAAAAATTACTTGGCTGATGCGAAATCTGGAGTCTCAACAACTGCATCTCCAGATACTGCTTCAACTGCTGGCGCTGCTTCTGGAGCCGCTTCAACTGCTGGAGCATTAGGATCACATGGTTCTCCGTTACCGTCTACATAAGTAGGTACATCAGTTGGGACACCTGCTACCGAATTTTCTCGGCATTCACTCTGTTGTGATTTATCGTCAAGTACTTCGACTTCTGCTTCTTTATTATTAAAGCAACCCACTAGTGCTAGTGCTGCTACGCCTGCTACAACTACGTTCTTCATTTGTTTCTCCTAATTTTTTAGAACAGTTTTAACTGTACGCTATATTTATATCACTGTTAAGCGGAGTTTTAGTTTTTAATATTAGCATACAGATTGCATATTAGCATCTTTACGTATTCCCCACTGGTATAATTTGATATCTACTTTACAAATATCTTCAATAAACACGATGTAAAAATAAAAAAAATTAAATGCGCAAGCGTATAATTAAATATTGTCATGGATTACGATGCATTTAGTCATGGACAAGTTCTAAGCAAAATTTGGATATGTGAAGAATTAGAAAAATACATACAAGATAAAGCCCGTATAGTAGTTTTAGGTTGTTGGTACAATTTAACAGCATTTATTTTATTTTCCAGAAATCACGAAAAATACAATAAGATAGATGGGATAGATTTCAATTTTGAAAATATTGGAATGGCGGATAAAATAAACAACACTTGGAAAATAGAAAATAAATTAGATTCTTATTTTGCTGATGTTAATAATACATTTTATCAAAATTACGATGTAGTAATTTGTTCCAGTGTAGAAGATATAAAAGGCAACACTTGGTTTGAAAGAATTCCCTGTGGTCATTTAGTTTGCTTACAAACATGTAATCTTACCTCAAAGCAAACTAAAAAATATGATAATTGGAATATTGTTAATGCTACAAAAACATTAAAAGAATTTAAAACAAAATATCCTTTACAAAAAATAATATTTGAAGGCTCTAAAAAATTTGATTATCAAGATTTGAAATATAGCCGGCATATGCTAATAGGAATAAAGTGACTTAAATGGATTTCTCAGTTTTTTCTCATGGACAAATACATAGTAAATTATGGCTTTGTGAACAATTGGAACCATATTTGCCTAATGATGCAAGGGTAATAATACTAGGATCTTGGTATAACACCTTAGGTTTTTTACTTTTAGTAAGAAATTCACACAAATTAGAATTACTTACTGGTATAGACTTTGAAAATGAAAATATAAAGATGTCTAACAAACTTCTGGATGCTTGGCTAATTGGCAACGATGTTAAAGTTAAAAATATTTGGAAGAGTGCTAGTCGATTAACAGAACAAGATACTGAAATTTATCATATTGTCATTAATACAAGTTGTGAACATATGGAAGATGAATGGTTTAACCAAGTAAATCTAGATCAACTAATATGCCTACAGACTAGTAACGTAGTGCATGATCATGTTACATGGGATATAATTAATCCTAATCCAGATATGGAAACGTTTAAATCTAAATATCCTTTGAGTCAAATACTTTATGAAGGAGAAAAAGTTTTTGATTACGGGGAACTTAAGTATAGCAGATATATGCTTATAGGAAGGAAATAATTATAAAGGTGCTACCTTACCAATAGCGTTGATTACTGAAGCAATTTTTCCTACATGCTGCAACTGCTGAACTGTCATACCTTCTTGCTTAAGAACATCATAATGATTCTTCACACAGTGTGAGCATTTACCAACAATGCTAGCACACAATGCAAACATTTCAAATTGAATCTTAGTAACGCTAGCATGATTCATATACGCTTGCATACGAATGCCAGGTGGAGTATTTTTAAGATCGCTATCCCCTGTCATTTCGACAAAGGGGTAGTAAACATTATTCATACCCATAAGGCTAGCAGCAGTCTTGGCTGCATTTGCTACAGTAGTATTATCAACTAATACACTACCGCTTTCAATAGCATATGCTAACTCACCATTTCCTGCTGTAATAGCAGCAGCATATGCACAAGCATGTAAATCTACTTCGTTAAGTAATGTGGATTTAAAAACATTATCAAATGTTAATTTTACATCTTTGCTATGATCAGGAATACTATCCTTAATTCTTTCTATCCAAATATTCATAATTTTCCCCATTGTATGTGTGTCCATAATCTTTCATAGCAATAATATGAAGTCATCCAGACACAATTTATAATAAGAGTAGGCACCAATGCCTCATCTAAACTTTGACCTGTTGCAACAAGTAAAGTATAGGTGCTGAGTAAAACCCAACACCTATAAATTAATGTTTTGACTAGTGTTCTAGTCTTTGTTTCCATCTTTATCTTCGTATTTGAAGTATGCGTCATATAACCAGTTGCCTAGTACAACAGCGCACAAAGTAGTAAAGAATGTCATTAGAGCGTTGCGCCACCGATAGTGCGATTACATGGGCATAGTTCGCCTGTTTGGCAAGCGTCTAACACACGCAATGTTTCTTCTGGGCTACGGCCAACATTCAAGTTGTTGACAGTAACGTGTTGAATGACGTTTTCTGGGTCAACGATGAAAGTAGCACGTAACGCTGCACCGGCCGGCGCATAGAATACACCTAGTTGATCTACTAGACCAATTGTTTCACTTTCCCATTCGTCACCGCGGGCGGTGTCAGCAAACATCCAACTGTTGGTCTTCTTTAGTTCTTCGTGATTTGCGCGCCAGGCCAACTTGCAGAATTCGTTGTCTGTTGAGCCGATCAATAATACGGCATCACGATCAGCGAAATCACTGTTCAACTTGTCATAAGCAACGATCTCAGTTGGGCAAACGAACGTGAAATCCTTAGGGTAATATACAATTACCTTCCACTTGCCTTCAAAACTCTTTTCCGTAATTGTTTCAAAAGCATCGTCTGGGGTCAACTTACCTGGCTTTACGCCAGTAACTGCGAATGCAGTTAGTTTATCTCCTACTGTTTTCATCATAATACATTTCTCCTATAGGTTTCTGAATCAGTAGAATACTTATAATGATTATCATATACCCAATATTTTTCGTAATGCTCCTAAGATCATACCTATCATGGGTATGATGAGCAGGCTAAACCCGAATAGTATTATGGATAGTAACGACAGATCAACTATCTTTTTCAATAGACCCATTACCGTGTTTCTTAGGTGCATTTTCTATTTCTTGGAAAAACTTGCGCTCTTGTATAGTCAGTCTATCTTTTTTGAATAGCTTATTGTGTCTAGGATTGCTACATAATATGCAGCCGGGATTACCGCAATCCATAGCATGATGTTTGGCTAATCTATGTGGTTCTTTAATTGCTTTATCTTTATGAGTCAATCCATTTTGTTTTGCTATTTTTATCTGTTTACGAACTGCATTATCATCTTTTAATCTACGCCTGCTTACTTTGACCTTCGTCTTTTCATTGCTCATGTTTGCTCCATCAAATAATGAACTGATCTATTGCTGCAAAAATTATAACAAATAAGCATGAATAAAATAAAAAATATGGAAAAAAATTATTTTGTTTTTTTATTTTACATTTACATTTACTGCATGATGACATGGCTTAATATAAACCTCATTATTTGTGTTTAGGTTTAGGCATCATTTGCTTTTTAGTCATTTCTACCTGATTATTTCTATGCCAGGGCGCTAGTTTTGATTTATTGCTGGCTATAATCTCTTTAATGAGCTTAAGCCCGGTCTTTATATTGTTAAGATTCATAAAAATATTTATACAAGGTTATCATCGTCATTAACTACCCATCCTAACTTTAATAAGTCATCGCGGATCTCATCGGTAACACAGCCCTCGCCCACGAATCTTTCAGTGATACTATCATCATGGCTTTTCTTATGCCCTGGAATACCCGAGCAGTACCAATCGATATAGTCTCCCTTGCCAAGCATGTCAGCAATTATACCGCCGGCGTAACGCCAAGTGCAACTCCATTTTTCTTGTTTTAGGATAGGCCATAGATCATTTTTGACAAAATCTGTATTGCACATACTAGCATATAGATTCTGTGCGTATGCTTCATCATTACGAACTTTTTCAAGTATCCACTCAGTAGTCAATAAATCATATTCTAAATTATTGACTCTGCTTTCAGGATTATCAAATTTACTTTTATGCTTTAAATCATCTTTTAAGAACTGATCCAAAAAATCTTGTGAAGGTTCCTTACCCTCTTTTTCACAACGCTCAATATACTTTCGTTTTTGAAAAGTATTTCTTTCTGGACTACTACTAATTTTACAGAGTTTGTTCACCCGTTGTTCCGTCTTCGTTAACTTCTAACCAAGTATAATCACCTAGCCATTTTACTCTTGTGACATACTCGTATTCTTTTGGTACTCCTGTGCTCCAATCATTAGGACCTAATGGAGTAAGTATAGTATAGTTCTTTCTATGATCAAATGCAAGCCAGTAGCATTGATTATGGTATAATTGAAAACTATATTTTGCATTATGTACCATGTCAGTGAGCTTTAGTCTGTGTTGAATCTGCTGTGCTTGCTTCTGCAACACATTGACAAGTTCCATGATTCTATCATATTCTTGACTAGCGTGTAATCTAGCCACATTTAACATGATATCTTTTTGTTTAGTGACTGGGACTAAATCGAATTTAGGGGCACCTACTTCTGTAGGATAATTTGTAGCATTACGGTTGAAAAAGGATACAAGAGAGTTACCGACTGTTAAATCGAAACTCTCTCGTCCTTTGGCTGTATTAGTCTTTTTAGATTTTTCACTCACACTCTTATTTAAAGAAAACAAGAGCCATCAAAACACTTTGTGCTACAAAACCTAGACCAATAATGATGATACTGACGATGTTTTTTTCTAATATGCTCTTGAAATAAAACAGAGCCATACCGATCCAAAGAATTAAAACCATATCTATGGGCGGTGTCTTGTCAGTTAGCCCAGTCATTAATCCAATAAATGTTGGAATAGTGACTGCATGTAGCGCTAGTAATGCTGCCCAACCTATGCCATCAATGGTTACTTTGCGAATGCTTGCCTTGAACTCTAACCACATGCGCTTAAAAAAACGGTTAGCATAATCAATAATTTTAATCATCTTTTCACTTTCATATTTAGGTTGCATTAGATTACTCATAAAAAATATGAGCTCCTATTTTAGTTAACTTCTTTTTACCCCAGTTCGGATCTACATAATCTGCATGATAATATAGAGCCTTTCTTACACTCTCTAGTTTAAAGTCTTCAAGATAAACCATTTTGGCTACACGAAAACTTTCATCATATGCCTTCTTATTAACAGGTTTAAGCCTATGCACAGAATCACAATACCAACTAAACTGGCATACGACCTTGCCCATAAACGAATTTTTTTGATAAACAACATCGCATATAGTGCTAGGAAAACTGGGATGTTCTGTGCGGTTTAATGTAACCTGTGCTACAGCGACCTTTCCTTCGAAAGGTTCATTTGCTGCTTCTCTATAAATATTGAGTGCGAGGCAAGAAAGATTCTTTTCAACGCTTTCAATACTTTCTGTATTCGCAACCTTATTTGCTTTGATAATATTAATCTTGTTGTTGCTTATAACAAAAGTCAACAACGCAACAAACATAAGTCCTATTAACAGATTTAAACTTTGTAACGATTTTTCCATATTGTTTCTCCTGATATCGGTTGCCCGATACTTTAGATTTGCATTTAAGTAGTTATTATAACTATCTGATTGCTATAATACTAGTATTTTGGATATTAATTGACCCAACAATCACAATTGCATTCAATGACCTTATCGATAGCGTCATCCACATTGTAAGTGCTTGGTTTAAGTGTAGTTCCTGTAGATTTTGAATTTATTTGCGGGGGTAGTGGGTTAGGATTCACGAACAAATTTATGGGAGGTTCTGGGATAGGTCCTTCACCTTGTGGAACTTCCGGATTAACAATGGGGCACTCGTTTCCGTCTAACAATGCGTCAATATTACCTTCTTTGAGTCCCGTAGCCAATCTGATAGTTTGTTCATCACAATCCCAATATGCGACTGGGTTCGTATCTTCTGGCCATGCGGGTAAAGTATAGATGTTACCGTTAGGGCTCTCTATGCCCTCTACTGCCCCCGGTAACACCCCATTGTTCATCAATTGTCTCGTCAAGTCGATACTCAATCTGTCGGCTAAGTTATTATCCAGTTCAATACCTACTTCATTTAATCTATCTTCATTTCTTTCCTCACGCATCAATGCAATTATACTTTGACCACCTGTAGATAACAAATCACTGATATGCTCAAGTGTCTGAGCAGCCATATGTGGCTCAGTCTGTTTTGCGAATTCAGGAATAGCATCTACCAGTACATAT
>Ga0194119_10006192_pt1 | contig 17466 bp, 10 predicted proteins | sample TA2MahC100mmetaG_FD_148620 | JGI IMG/M metagenome (GOLD analysis project Ga0194119, IMG submission 148620) | Freshwater microbial communities from Lake Tanganyika, Tanzania - TA2015018 Mahale Deep Cast 100m | ecosystem: Environmental > Aquatic > Freshwater > Lake | place: Tanzania: Lake...
CATCGCCTTCCGCTCGTTAAGCGGCAGGGTCTTGATCTTGTCGATGATTTCCGTCGTGCTCATCTCCACAGAATTGTACCATGCTCGGAACCGTCTGCAATAGCGAGCGCTCTCAAAGGGCAGCGCGAATGCCGCCGGCTTTTCACCCTGCGCACGCGGTGGTCATCGAGGAGTTCATCGATTGACGATTGACAATTGTGTCCGGCTATTCGACGTGCGCCAAACGCGCCGCCGTGAGTTCTGTTTCGTGCGCCAACGGAGGCATTTCGTCGTAGATGCGCCCGTTCAGAGTGCGCCCCGTCAGATCTTTCCTCACGTCACCCCCACTGCTTGAAGAAGAACGCCACGCCCGCGCTCCGGCATTGTTCTAGAATGGACGCTACCCATTCGCGTCTCATCGGCCGCGCCCTGGGGCCAGATTCGCCCCCGACGATCACCCAGTGGATTCCCTCCACCGAGCAGGTCTTCCTGACTCTCTTGCCATCCGTGTTTATCCGCGTTCATCCGTGGTGGAAAATGAGGCTCCGCAGGAGCGTCGCCCCACCACGTCCGGTTCGGCTCGCTGGGGACAGGCTCGCCCTACCGTCCGGCGTCGCTGGGTTCAGTTCCCCTCCTGGGAGGGGTGAATCGGTGGGTCGGTTCATGGAAAGAAATCTCATTGTCGCCTCAAGGGGGTCCTTCTAATTTTGCGCCATGACTGTCAATCTCGAGACCAATAAGTCCACAAGTAATCAGTCCATCGGTGGGGCGAGGCTCCTGGCGAGCCCTGATCTCAAGGCGTTTCATGGCGATGCTCACGCGACAAGGAAGGCACATTTCATCCAGAAGCAGAGAGGCTCCGCGGGAGCCTGCTCCTTATACGCAATTCTTCCGGTTAGAATCCCAACGGGATTCCGACGCAAAGCCCAGGGTTGCGAGGCACGAGCTACCCTGGGGAAGAGTGGGAACGCGGGCTCAACCCCAACGGGGTTGCGTCTTTGGCCAATCGCAGAGGCGCAACCCCTGTGGGGTTGGTTCCGTCTGGTTCGCTTTACCCAGGGTAGCTCGTTCCTCGCAACCCTGGGCTGGAGTACGCAATCCTCTTGGGATTGGCGACCGCCGTCCACAGATTCGTGTAAGGAGCAGCCGGGAGCGTCGCCTCACCAATCCTTCAGGCGCTACACCTTGGCTGCGGTGCTGTGCGGTTTGGTCTTGTTGGGCGGAATCTCTTCGGCGCGCGGCCAGGTTGTTATCACCGAGTTCCTGGCCAACAACAGCCGCGCGTTGGCCGACAGCGATGGCGAATACTCGGATTGGATCGAGCTTTACAACAGCAGTCCGGCAGCGGTGAACCTCGACGGCTGGTCGTTGACCGACACTTCCACGAACCTGACCAAATGGCGCTTCCCGGCCGTGACTCTGTTTCCGAATCAGCATCTCGTTGTCTTCGCTTCCGGAAAAGACCGCGCCGTGCCGGGCGCACAACTCCACACCAGCTTCAAGCTTTCGAGCGGCGGCGAGTATCTCGCGCTGGTCAAGCCAGACAACCAGACCGTGGCGTTCGATCTCGGCGCCCCGTTTCCGGTTCAAATCACCGACGTCTCCTACGGCATCCCGGAACGACAGGCGGACACGCGGCTGATTTCTGCCGGCGCGCCCGCGAAATTTTTGGTCCCGAAAGACGACGCGCTCGCTACCGGTTGGACCGATCCGGATTGGATCGACTTCGATTGGCAGAACGCGAACACCGGCGTCGGGTATGTCAGTCCGGAATCGCCGTTGGTCATGGTGAAGATCGGCGATTCCGCCGCCGAGTTCTCCGACGTGCAAGGGCAGGACAACTGGTTTTACGGCTATTACAACCGGACCGCGGACAGGACGGCCGGCTATCAGCCCGGAGATTTTGTTCCGTTCGCCCGCGGCGAAGGTCCGCCCAGCGGCGCGAACTTCTGGAATGGCACGACGTGGGATTGGTTCAACGGAGACCCGCCCTGGACGGAGATTGGCCAGTCTTACACGCGTCCCAACGGGATCAACAGCGGCGGCCAGGAACATTGGGCCATTCGGCGCTGGGTCAGCTCGGTCAACGGCACGGTGTCCGTGCAATGGCGTCTGGCAAAACAGGACGCCAGCGGCAACGGCGTCACCGGACGTTTGTTCCTGAACGGCGCGCAAAGGGACTCCGTGCTGGTGGCGGGCCGCGACGTGATCGGCGTGACGCGGACGAATTTGCTCACCGACGTGCGCGCCGGCGACTTCATCGACCTGGCATTGCTGCCGACGGGCGCGGCGAATGCCACCGATGACACCGGCGATGGCTCGTATTTCACGGCGACGGTTCACATGACGAACAGCCTGGCCAGCCAGATCAGGACCAGCGTCGAAGCGCCGATGAAGAACGTGAATGCCTCGGTGTATCTGCGCATTCCGTTCGTCGCCGCCGATCCGTCCAAGTTCCAATTCCTGACGCTGCGCATGAAGCACAGCGATGGGTTCGTCGCTTATTTGAACGGGCTGGAAGTCGCGCGGCGCAATGCGCCGGAAGAGCCGGTCTGGAATTCCCAGGCCACGGCGGCGCGTCGCACCGAGGACGCAGTTCAATTTGAGGAGATCGATCTCTCCAGCCGGATTGGCGCTTTGCACATTGGAACGAATGTGCTCGCTTTACACGGTCTGAACTCCGGCGCTTCGGATACGGAATTCCTGCTGGCGCCGGAATTGACCGCGACCATGCTGACGATTGACCCGGCAACCCGGCGCTATTTTTCGCTGCCGACGCCCGGCGGGCCGAACGGATTTGGCCGAACCAATCTGGGTCCGCTGGTCGTGGACGTAACGCACACACCGAAAGTCCCGCGCGACGATCAGGAGTTGCTCGTGACGGCCCGGGCCGTCCCGACGTTCAATGCCGTGCGCAAGCTCACCATGACTTACCGCGTGGCGTACGGCGCTGAGGTGGCAGTGCCGATGTTCGATGACGGGCTCCATGGAGACGGCCCGGCGGGCAACGGCGTTTACGGCGCGGTGATCCCGTCCACCGTCTCGACGAACGGCCAGATGGTGCGTTACTCTATCGTCGCGGAAGACGCGGACGGCGATTCCTCGCGCTGGCCGCCGTATCAAGATCCGAAAAATTCCCCGCAATACTTCGGCACGATGGTGGCGGACCCATCGGTGACCACGGCCCTGCCGGTGCTTTACTGGTTCATCCAAAGCCGGACGGCCGCCGACAGCGAGACCGGCACGCGCGCCTCGGTTTTTTACGATGGGGACTTCTATGACAACATCGGCGTGAAGCTCCACGGCCAGTCGAGCTCCTCGTTTCCCAAGAAGAGTTACGACTTTGATTTCAACCGGGGCCACCACTTCCGCTATTCGGCGGATCAAAAACCGGTCGAGGATTTCAATCTGCTCACGACTTACCCGGACAAGGCGCACATGCGAAACCTCCTCGCCTACGAAACCTATCGGGATTCCGGCTCGACGTATCACATCGCCTTTCCGGTCCGGGTCCAGCAAAACGGCGCCTTCTTCAGCGTGGCGCACTTTGTCGAGGATGCGGACGAAGATTATCTGGAGCGGCTGGGCCTCGATCCGCGCGGCGCGCTTTACAAAATGTACAACACCCTGGATTCGGCCACGAGCGGCGCGGAGAAGAAAACGCGCAAGTTCGAGAAAAACGCCGATCTCCAGGCCTTGATCACAGGGATTCGCCGAACGGGCGTGGCGCGCACGCAATTCATTTTCGACAACGTCAACGTCCCGGCGATGGTGAACTATCTCGCGGCCATGATCATCACGGGCAACGTCGATTGCTGCCACAAAAACTATTACGCTTACCGCGATTCCGAAGGCACGGGCGAATGGCAATACACGCCCTGGGACGTCGATCTGTCGTTTGGACGGAACTGGAATTCGGCCAACACCTATTACGACGACACCATGTTCACCGCGAACGGATTGTTCGTCGGCGGGAACAACTCCCTGATCTCGGCGCTCTACGCCACGCCGTCGATTCGGCAAATGTATCTGCGCCGCGTGCGAACGCTCATGGACGAACTGCTCCAATGGACGAACACCCCGGCGGCGAATTTGAAATACGAGCTCCGCATCGACGAGCTCTCGACGTTGCTTACGCCGGACTGCGCTCTGGATTTCGCCAAGTGGCCCACCTGGGGGCAAAAGCAGACCCTGGCGCAGGCGGTCAACATTCTGACGAACCGATATTTTCCCGCGCGGCGGAATTATTTGTTCCGGCTCTCGGACATCCCCAGGGCCCAGTCAAACGACGTCGCGCTGGCGTTCGGCGACATCGACTTCAATCCGGTCTCGGGAAATCAAGACGAGGAATTCATTCAACTCACGAATAGCACGGCGCTGGCCATCGACATCTCCCGCTGGAAAATCTCGGGCGGCGTGACGCACACGATTCAGCCGGGAACAGTCGTGGCGGCGAGAAGCTCGTTGTATCTCTCGCCGAACGTCGTCGCCTTCCGCGCCCGGAAAACGGCGCCGACCGGCGGGCAAGGCCTGTTCGTCATCGGCAATTACAGCGGGCGGCTGTCCGCGCGAGGCGAGGCCGTCCGGCTTTTCGACGCCAACGGACGGGAAGTTATCTCGGTTGCTTACCCCGGAAATCCCAGCCCGGCGCAGCAATTCCTGAGAATCACGGAGATCATGTATCATCCGGTCCCGCCGCCGGCGGGCAGCGCGTTTACGGATGAAGATTTCGAGTTCGTGCAATTGAAGAACGTTGGCTCGACCAATCTCGATCTGTCTGGCGTTCGGTTCAGCATGGGCATCAGTTTCGATTTTACGGCTGGCGACGTCACGCTGCTGCCGCCGGGAGAAGCCGTTTATTTGGTTAAGAACTTGAGCGCGTTCACGGCGCACTATGGAAAAGGCTTCAACATCGCCGGCACGTACGAAGGCAATCTGAACAATGCGGGAGAGAAACTCCGGCTGGAGGATGCCGCCGGCGAAAGCATCCTGGAATTCTCGTACAACAACTCCTGGTCGCCCAGCACCGACGGCCTGGGATATTCGCTCGTGATCGCCGACGAGAAAATGCCGTGGAGTGTCTGGGGCGAGAGAGCAAGCTGGCGCGCGAGTCAGACCGTCGGAGGGTCGCCCGCGCTGGGCTCCGCGGCTTTGCGATCGTGGCGCGCGGCATATTTCACGGCAACTGAACTGACGAATCGTTCGGTCAGCGGCGACGACGCCGATCCGGACCGCGATGACCGGACGAACATCGACGAGTTTTTGAGCGGCACGAACCCCCGCGAGGCGCGCAGCCATTTGAAGGTCGAGTCGGCCGAAATCGCCGTGGGTCCGGAGAAGACGCTGAAGGTTCGTTTCACGGCGGCGGCGGGCAAATCCTATACGATTCAATACACGGAATCGCTCTTTCGGCCCGTCTGGAGCAAACTGGCGGATGTTCCACCGCAGACCACCTCGCGCATGGTCGAAGCGACCGATCCGCTCCTGCCCGACCACCGCACGCGCTACTATCGCCTCGTCACGCCGATGCGGCGGTAGGCCACAGCCCTGATTTTCAATCATTGGAAATCAGGGCTGCAGTTACGCGGGTGATACCCTCCCAATCCCTTCCCATGAACCGGACGGTAGGGCGAGCCTGTCCCAGCGAGCCGAGTCGGACGTGTTCCAAGCGCGTCGAGCGGCTCGCCGGGACGGACTCGCCCTACCGAGTTCATGGGCCGTGGACATGGTTCTGAACCAAGCAGGCTCTCCAGCAGCCGCGAACGTGCCGGGGTGTTCGTCCCGCATTTTCGGTTGTTCACCGACCAGCCGCCTCTGTGGGTGGTGATCAGTCTCGCTTTCTCGCGTCGGACACTCGCGTCTGCCTGAACCCATGGACGCCGCATTGCGACGCCTCTTCACGCAATCGAGGAGCAAGCCGCGGGAGACCATCACCGGCCTTTACTTGCTGATTCTGTCGCGTTTTCCGACGGAGGAAGAGTTGAAGATCATCGGGGACTATTCTCAATCCAGCGGCGGGACCGGGCGCGAAGCGGTGATTGACCTCGTCTGGGCCATGATCAACAGCGCGGAGTTTCTTTACCGGCACTGAGCCAAGCCATGATCACCTGGGCCCAGTCTATTCAGTCGCGATGGGGAGCGCACGCGCCCTCGCGTGCATGTGATCGGCGCCCTCGCCGACCACACTCTTCTGTGCAGAAAAGCGATCGCTTGACGAGACGGCTTCTCCGACGTCCGACCGGCGGGGGCGCCGGTCGGGACACGCGAGGGCGCGTGTGCTCCCCAATAGAATTGCGCCCCAAATCCAAACGAGAACATGAATACGAAACCAATTTCAATTGAGGCCTGGTCGAAACCGTACTCGGACAGGCAAATCTCCCAGGCGCGAGGGCTTCACGGCCGTAAAGCAACTCGGCGGCGCGCCGACGGAGACTTTGCCGCTGGGCCTGGGTGAGTTTGTTCATCAGCGGACGATGTTTCTCCACCGTCAGTGTGCCAGGGGTTTTCTTTTCTGGGGCTGGCTTCGCAGCTTTCACAGTTGCTTATCTCATCACCAATGTCGCATGTCAAATCGGGCAGAGTTCCTTTCATCCTCCGCTTCCATGGCGTCGAGCATCTGAAAGATCTGAACGGGTTCGAGCTCTTTCTCGGCTTGCCTCGGATGCCTCATTGGATCAAGAGTGAGTCGTGATTGACCGCGCGCAGATCAGGCAATTCAGTGACGCAGTTGCGCGAAAGTTCCGCCCGAAGAGGATCATTCTCTTCGGATACTACTCGGCTGCCAGCGCGACGATGGGATCCAGCGCCGAAGCTCGCCGGGCGGGCATCAGGCCACTTGCGATTCCGACCAGGAAGCTGATCGTCAGCGCCAGCAACACATACTCCATCGGCGTCTGAACGGGCAACGCAGGAACGTACCAGTGCAGCAACTGCGCGGTGCCCATCCCGAACGCCAAACCGAGCGTTCCTCCCAGCGTGGACAACATCGCGGCTTCGCTCAGAAATAACCACAGGATCTGGTTGGAAGACGCGCCGATGGCGCGCGCCAATCCAATTTCCGAGGTGCGCTCGTTGACGGAAATCCACATCATGGTCAGAATCCCGATCGATCCCACCAGCAGAGAAATTGCGCCGATCCCGCCCACGGCGAGGCTGACGATGCGAATGATCCGGTCCAGGCTGTCCAACATCCCGGTTTGCGTCGTGATCGTGAAGTCTTCCTCGCGGTTGTGACGCTCGATCAACAGGCGTTTCGCCCGTTCCACGACGGGTTCGATCAACGGCGCGCTGGCGATGGTGATGTCAATTTCTTGCAGGTGTTCGCGATTGAACAGGCGTTGCGCCTGGCCCACCGGAATGTACGCGCTGTCGTCGATGTCAAATCCCAGAAACTGTCCCATCGGTTCCATGACACCGATCACCAGGAAGCGCTCGCCAGCAATGCGCACGTGATCGCCCAGGCAATTCTGTTCGCCGAACAATTCGCGTTTCAACTTCGGGCCGAGCACGGCCAGCGGTGCGCCGCGTTCGGCGTCCAGTTCCGGCAGAAACCGTCCGGACCGCACGCGCATGCGCCACGCGTCCGGCGCGCTCGACGTAACCCCATAGACAAATACATCGCGGGTTCGGCCCGCGTTTTCGACCGGCGCGGCGCCCATGACCACGGGAACGACGCGGTCCACGCCCGGGATGCGGCGCAATGCTTCGGCGTCGTCCAGCGTCAAGGGATGGATCGTGGTGCCCACAGCGCCGGAAAGGCCCGTGGTCTGGATTCTTCCCGGATTGATCGCGGCGAGCGTCGTGCCGAACTGAGTGAACTCGGACAGCACATAGACCCGCGTGCCTTCTCCAATTGAAGTCAGCAGGATCACCGAGGCGATCCCGATCAAGATTCCGAGCATCGTCAGCAGCGACCGCGTGCGATGGAACCAAATCGATTGCCAGGCCTGGCTCAAGAGATCGCGCCAATTCATTTACGCATTCAACCGATTTAACGATTTAACCTTTTAACGTTGTAACGAGTCTGGGCTTCGCCGCGTTCTTCCCATGAAGTTCATGAGGTTCATGCTTTCCTCCGCATCAGGGCTTGAATCGGATTCAGCCGCGCCGCATTCCGCGCCGGCAGAATTCCAAACAGCAGGCCCACCAACACAGACACCGCCAATGCCGCGAAGACGGCCCACGCTGGCGGATGGATGGGAAAGTCCGGGTAAAGGTGCTGAAGAAATCGTCCGCCGCCCAACCCCGCGAACAGCCCCAACGCGCCGCCCACCGTGGAAAGGATTGAAGATTCGACCAGGAACACCGAAAGAATCTGCGCGTCGGTGCCGCCCACGGCTTTGAGCAAGCCGATTTCCCGCGTCCGTTCCGACACCGACACCAGCATCACGTTCATGATTCCCAATCCCGCGACGGCGAGCGAAATAGCCGCAATGCCGGCCAGAGCTGCGGTCAGCGCCCGGAGAATCAGGTTGAAGGAGGCGAGCACCGTGTCTTGCGTGAGCACCGTGACGTCTTCCTGTCCGCCATGGCGCTCGCGCAAAACCTGAAGGACGGCCTTCTCCGCCGCCGGCACATCGTGGTACGAGCCCACTTCGGCCAGGATCCGAAACAGTCCGCTTCGATTGAACAACTTCAGGCCCGTCTCGACCGGAATCTCCACGACCTCGTCCAAATCCATCCCGATGGAAACGCCGCGTGGGGCAATCACGCCGATGACTCGAAACCGCCAGTCGCCAATTCGCACCAACTGGCCGAGCGGATTCTGATTGGGGAAGAGCTCGCGCTGAACTTTCGCGCCCAGCACACAGACCGCGGCCTGGGGCAGATCGGCCGGAAGAAAGCGGCCGGTGGCCATTTTGAGATGGCGAATCTCCAGCATCTCCCGCGTGGTCCCGACCACGGTCACCTCGCGGCCACGTTCCGCCGCGCTGGCCCGGGCCGTTCCAACAATCAAGGGCGCCACGCGCCGGATGGAGGGCACGCGCTGAAGCAAGGCCTCCGCGTCTTGCTGGGTCAGATCATGCGGCGCCGTGCTCACGAGCGGGGCCAAACCTTTCGTCTCCGTTTTTCCCGGAATGATGATGAGAAGATTCGAACCGAGCGAAGCGAACTCGCCCGTGACGTACAGCCGCGCTCCTTCCCCCAGGCTCGTGAGCAAAATGACGGAGGCCACTCCAATGGCCACACCGAACAGCGACAGAAAGGCCCGCAGCCGATGGCCACGCAAAGCGCCGCCAGCGAATTGGAGGACGTCGGCGAGGCTCATGTCTGCAGGAGTTTCCCTATACAACAATTCAAATCGATGGGGAGCGCACGCGCCCCGCGTGCCGTGGTCGGCGCCCTCGCCGACCACACTGGCGCGGTCGGACAAATCGCCATCTGCGGACTGAATTGTCCGACGAACCGACCGGCGAGGCGCCGGTCGGCACACGCGAGGGCGCGTGTGCTCCCCGATTCAGATAGCCTGCTTCGCATAGACCCAGCGTCTGAAATCCGCTACCGCTGAGCGGGCTCATCCGTCACCACCAGTCCGTCCGCCAGTCGAATCTGGCGCCGGGCGCGGCCGCCGACCTTTGGATCGTGCGTGACGACGATCAGCGTGAGTCCCTGCTTGTTCATGTTTTCCATCAAATCGATGATTTCCTGTCCGGAACCACTGTCGAGATTTCCGGTAGGTTCGTCGGCGAGCAACAACGCCGGATTCATCACCACGGCCCGCGCAATCGCCACCCGCTGCTGCTCGCCGCCGGAGAGTTGATCCGGGCGATGTCCGGCCCGGGCGGTCAACCCGACCAATTCAAGAACTTGCCGCGATCGTTGGCGACGTTGCTCCGGCTCGACTCCCGCGAACACCATCGGCAGTTCGACGTTTCCCTGAGCGGTCAAGCGCGGCACGAGATGAAAGAATTGAAACACGAATCCAATCTGATCGCGTCGCAGGCGCGACAACCCGTTCTCGTCCAGGCGGGCCGTCTCTTCCTCCGCGAAGCGATACGATCCCGACGTGGGCCGGTCCAGGCAGCCCAGAATGTGGAGCAGCGTGGATTTCCCGGACCCGGACGGTCCCATCACAGAGACGTATTCGCCCGATTCGATCCGAAGGTTGACCTCCTTCAAAGCATGCACCGGACTTCCGCCGACCGTGTACGTGCGCTGGATTCCTTGCAGATGGATCATTTCTCCGCCTCGGCGGCCACGATGACTCGCGCGCCGGCTTTCACTTCGGTCCGGTCGAGGGAGACCACGACGGCTTCGCCGGCGGCGAGCCCGGAGGTGATTTCCGTGTAACTCCAGTTGTGCAGGCCGGTTGTCACTTTCTTTTCTTCCAATCCCCCGTTTTGCACGACCAGAACCCGGCTGCCTTCGAGCAGCGCGTAGGTGGGAATCCGCAAAACCTGCTCGCGGGAATCGAGGATGACTTCCAAATCGGCCGAAAGCCCCGGCAACAGATTTGCCGGGAAGGAGGTCTCTTTCAATTCGGCTTCGACGCGCAAGGTGCGGTTTTGTTCCTGGCGCGCTTCGACGAAGGAGGAGATATAGGTGAGCATCCCCTCGAATGATTGGCCGCGAAAAGCGTCGAGCGTCACGCGAACCGGCAAGCCCACGCGCAGCCGCGCCACGTCGGCCTCGTCAATCGGAGCGCTCAAGTAAAGCGCTTGCGGATCGATCAAATCCACCACGGCCGGAATGAACACGCCCGGAGGCGCTGGACTGATCCACTCGCCCACCTCAATCGTCACGTCGAGCACGACGCCATCGAACGGCGCCGTGATGACCGTCTTGGCCAAGGTCGCGCGGGCCGCTTCCAGCGCGGCTTCGGCTTCCAGAATTCGAGCCTGGGCCGCCAGGCTTGCGGCTTGAGCGGTCAGGGAACGAGTTTGGTCCTGTTCGCGGACCGTTTCGGAAACGACGTCATTCCGGGCCAGACTCTGCGTTCGGTTCCACAACCGCTGTGCCAGTTCTGCCTCCAGGCGCGCCTGTTCCGCGACCGCTTTGGCGGCTTCCAGGGAACGCGCAGCCAGTTGCGCTTGCGCCTGCTGTTCCCGATCATCCAGACGCACGAGGACATCCCCCTTTTTGACGCGTGAGCCTTTCTGCACTTTGATTTCGGTGACGAGTCCAGGAATTCCCGGACTGATCCCGGCGCGGCGGCGGGACTGCACGGTGCCCGCGCGCGAATTCACGACCGAATCCTCCACGCGGCCCGATTTCACGCGATAGACCGTGACGGGTACCGGCTTGGCCCGAAAGACCGTCAGGCGCAACAGGAATACGCCTCCTCCAAGCGCGATCAGGATGATTGCGGCTTTGAGCCGCCACTTCCCGCCAACGCCTTGTTGAATCATTGCCATGGACGTTATCTCAGACGGTTGATCCCGGTCAAATTCCGTATGAACCGTGCAGAAGTAAGGTTTCCATAGCCATTCCAAGATATGTTGAAACTCATTCGACGACTCCTGGCGCCGAGCGCGTCGCTGTCGATCATAGCGTCTCTGCACGCGCAACCGGTGACGCCGCACATTGGCTATGTCTATCCCGCCGGTGGACAGCAAGGCGCTTCGTTTCAAATCAAGGTGGGCGGGCAATTTCTGGATGGTGTCACGAACGCCTTTGTCTCCGGCGCCGGTGTGCAAGCGGCGGTGTATGGGTATCGTTTGCGCTTGAGCGCGCCCCGACCTGATTTCGAGTTGCGAGCGGTGCCGTCCAGCCTGAAAGACATGTCGGTTTCTTCGCTGTTCCAGTGGCTACGGCCGTAAAGTTCCGACCGCACGTTCCGCGGCCTTCCCTCTCACCTGAGGGAGGTATCTGTTTAGCGTAGCGCAGATTTGGAATCTGCCGCAGCGCGGAATTGCATTCCGCAGGCGCTCGACAAGTTCCAGTGGCTCTGGAACTCGCTAAAGCGCCGCCGATTTCAAATCGGCGATACGGCAGATTACAAATCTGCGCTACTCCCCAGTCCCATTGCATCCTTCCGCTAACCTCCGTTTTCTCGGTTCGCTCCTGTTGGAATTGAATTTCCGGCTTCCCGGCTTAGTGGTCCGTTTCGTAAATACGCTCACGTTCGTTGCGCCCAATTTGGCCTGGGGAAAGGCGCGACGAGCGAGCATCCCCCGCCAGTGGGGCTGTGACCGAGGAGCAACGCAGCCCCAGGCAAAATTCGGCGCAACCCGAAGGGCGGCAGTTCTTTTTCGCCAGACTTCGTTGCTTGCTCCTTACAGATCCACTTCGGGATATGCTCGTCGCTCGCGCCTCGTCTGGCCGAAAAATCCCTTGCCGCGAACGTGAGCGTATTTATGAAATGGACCACTTAGCCATCGTTCGACGGCGTGCTGGAGCGCATCCCGCTGTTGCGGATTGAGGCCGACGGGATCGAAACGCAGACGATAGTGCCATTTCAACAAGGGCTGCAATTCGGAGACGGCGGGTGAGGCGGCAAGATCAATTCTGCTCAACCATCCGGACAAGGTTTCGCTGAGCCGCCGCGCCAGTCCTTGCTCAGCCAGCTTGCGTTCGATCAGGTAAAATTCCGAATCCAGCCCCGGCCAGAGCTGGGGCGCCGATCGTTTGGCCCCGGTCTGCGGCGTGCGCTTCCATTGTTTCCTCGCCAGCAAACGCCAGCCCGCCAGCACCAGCAAAGGGATGATTAACCAGACCAAGTATTGTTTCCAGCCGCTTTTGCCCCAGCGCCATTCCCCGATCGCGAATCGGAGCCAGGACCACGCATCGGAGATCCATTGCCAGGGCGTGGCGCGGGCCGCCTCGATTTCGCTCCAACCCGCGGGTGTGGCATCGATCTCCCGCCACGCGCCGCTCACCCAGGCCAGACACCACGCATGGGCGTGGCGTTCGCGCACGACCCACTGCCGTCCGCGCCGTTCCTGGACTGAATAGCCTACGGCATACCGCGCTGGAATGCCCGCCTGACGCAACAGCAGCGTCGTGGCCGTGGCGAAGTATTCGCAGTGACCGGAGCGGTTCTTCAGCAGAAACGCCGCGAGCGGTGTTGAATCAACAGGTAGGGCGAGCCCGTCCCGGCGAGCCGTCAATCCGTTTGGCAGGCGATGATTGTTCGGCTCAGCAAGGACGCTTCGCCCTACCTTCCTTGAATCGCCCTCAAGCCAGGTCGAGTAACGGAATTCGCGCGAGAAAAAGCCTGCGACCGTCCGCAAAGTCTCTTCGGGTGCCAGGCCTTTCAAATTCAATTCCTCAGCGACTCGTCTGATGGCGAATTGCTCGGCCGGTGGAACGTCAATATCCTCCGCGTCCGGCGCGCTGTCGATGGATGCTCCCGGACCGTAGGCCGCGCGAAACCGGGCAAAGCCGGGGCCGGACGACATGCGGACCGCGCCCAGCCGGTTGGTCTCCATCACGAAGGCGGGCAAATCCTCCAGGCGCCCGGCGCCCTGGGGCAGCGCGAGCAAACCCGCGCCGCCTGGAAAAAGAGTCGCGATCGTGGCTTCGCGCTTTGGGAGTTTGCCGCGCAGCAGCCGCCACGAGGTTTCATCGTGATCGGGAAGAAAGTTTGCGAACTCACGTCTCGTCGCGGTCCAGTGTGGAGACTTGAACTGGGTGTAGCTCGCTTCGCGCACGAGTTCCGGCGGCGGCTGGCCATCCGTTTCAACTCGCAGCACGATGCGGCCCGAAAGTTTCAGCCGGCCGATTTCGCCCAGCATGGTGCGGGTTTCTCTGGGATCGAAATTTCTTCCGCTGGCGAAACGCGCGACCAACGTGCTCTCGAATCGCTGGACCGCGCTGCGAACCCAAAGCAAACCCTGCAAGCCCGCCAGCCCCAGAAGAATCGTCAGCAGCGAGCACGCGCTCCAGTTCAGCGCGGAGACGCGACGCGGGCGGGCCGCCCACAACGCCCAGCCCATCAGCAGCATCAGGCCGGCCGGAAACCGGAATGTGCGATCGTTGGCGGCGCTCGCGGCGAGCAAGCACACCGCGAAGAACGGCCAGAGGACGTTGAGGCCGGAGCCAGCGTGTCGCGCAGACTCCCCGTCTAACCGTGTCGATCGACTATTCTGGACTGCGGTGGCAGAGCGCAGCGGCGACACCGCTTTTGGATCCGGTGTCAAAGCGGCGTGGCGCTTCGCTTGCCGCCGCAGTCCAAAAGCTTGGGTAGCGGCCCCGTCACGCTGCGCTGCGATTCGTCGTTGCCGCCGGAGCCACCACGAGAAGGTGCTCCAGTCCATGCGGTCGCGCTCGCCGAACGCTTGCGCGAGCGCGATGGGCAGGAACGTCAGAGGCAGCCATTGGAAAAACAGGAGCACCGAGCGCGCGCCCTTGTTCAGCGCTTCGCTGCGTTCAGCCAGGGAGCTGTCTCCGACCAGCGTCCCCACGGCGTGGAGGCCGTCGTTGGACGCGAACGCGAAAATCGCCACGCCAAAGAACAGCGCCACGCAAAAGTTCCAGAGGCGGTCGAGGTCGCCTTGCGAAAAATCCCAGCGCGCGCGAACCCAGCGCGAGCTTTCCAGCAGCAGCGCCGCGAGCGCGCCCAGCCAAGGCAAACCGGTTTGCCAGCCCCAGAAGAGCAGCGTCGCTCCAAGTAACAGTCCAGGAGGCTTCATGAAAGGGACCGCGGTCGCCGGAGGAATTGCGCGCGGGGAACAGCAGGGACTGCCGCAGTCCAAAAACTGGCGGTTCATGTCAAGCTCCCTTCTATCTCCTGCAACCCTTCCGCAATTTTCCCCACGGTGAGGACGTGGAAACCGTCCGTCGCTTCCTCGGCGTCTCCTGTCCGCACTTTCTCAGCCTGGTTCGCCGCGACCACCACCAGCACGAGCACCGGCAAATCCAGCGCCTTCAGTTGCCGGACGAGCTCGCGCCGGGGCTCATCCCAATCGAGAAACACAGCGATGCAGCCACAGACCTCGCGTGCGTGCTGGAGGACTAAATTTTGCAGCGCGCGGAACGGCTTTTCCCGGCACGGTTGCACGGCAGCGAGGATTTCCAAAGCCTGTTCCATGTGGCTCAACCCGCGACCGACCGTAAAGCGCACCGCCTGCGAGCCAACGAACATCAAGTCGAGCAGCGATTCCTGCGTGTCGATCGCGCAGGCAAACGACGCCGCGACCGACACGGCTTCTTCAAAGGCCGCGGTTTGCTCCGGCGCGGCAAACGCGTCGAGAATCAAAGCATGCCGGACGAAGAATTCGTCCTGGAATTCCCGCACAATCGGACGGCCCGTGCGCGCCCAACTGCGCCAGTGAATGTGCCGCATCGGATCGCCAGGCCGATAATCGCGCAGCGAGACAAATTCATCCGACTCCCCGATGGCGGAGGCGAGCGCGACGCCGCCGTGCTGATATTTGCGCGCGCCCGGCAGCGCCAGCGCAGGCACCGAATAGCGCCGAGGCAAGACGAGCAGCGTTTGCGTCTGCGGCACACGCACGAATCCGCGGAACAAACCAAAGGGATCCGTTCGCGCCACGGTCACGCCCGTGAACCGCAGCGGGCCGCGCCGAAGCGGCGTTAGCTCCACTTCAGCCTCGCTCTGCCCATGCGCGGGCAGATCCGGCAACGGCGTGGCTTTCACCGTGGCTTGCCGGATATTCAGAGGAAGCGAATGGGAAAGGGGGAGAGCGCGTTTGGAAAATGCCTTTTGGGTGGAACAGGCCACTGGCCTGTTGCGGCGGGCTGCTAGGCTGCCGCAATTTTCGGCGGCAGGTTGCCGCCGAAAACGGGCTAGGAGCCCGTTCCACCCATTTTCAAAACGCGCGAGCCGGAAACTGCGTCCGTACGCAGCGCCTCGCTGCATCGAGGCGAACTCAGCCAGCGTCGGACGCGGATCGGCTAACTCTTCCAGCAACTCCAGTCCCCGAAATCCATTTGCGGCGCGGTTCCGAATTCGGACGGGATAAACCACGGGTTCTCCCACGGTCGCATAGCGCGGCAACTCGCGTTGAACTGCAAATTTGCCCTGGTAGAAAAGCGCGCAGCCGATGGCAACAGCGAGGAGGCTCAGCGCGAGCACGAAGACCTCAAACGCCACTGACTGATCCATGTCCACGCCGATGGCCGCGCTGAAGAAAAGTGAAATCAGCACGATCACCCCCGCCGGAGTGAAGTGCCGCGACAGCCAGTAATTCAGCCCGGTCAGCGCGCGATAGACGCGATAAGCAAACCGAGTCATGTTACACAAGACTGGGGACCGCACGCGCCTTCGCGTGCAGTGGTCGGCGCCCCGCCGGCCACATTCTTCTGTCTGAAAAAACGGTCATTTGATGAGATGGTTTCCCCGACGCTCCGACCGGCGAGGCGCCGGTCGGAACACGCGAGGGCGCGTGTGCTCCCCGTCTCACGCCGGCACGGGAATTTTGTTCAGAATCTCGTTTACGATCTTTTGGGCCGTCACGCCGGAGAACTTCGCTTGCGGCTCCAGTCCGAGCCGATGCGCCATCACCGGCACGGCGATTTCCTGAATTTGATCCGGCGTCACGAAATCGAGACCGTCGAACAACGCCAGCGCCTGCGCCGCTTTCATCAAGGCGATTGACGCGCGCGGGCTGGCGCCGAGCTGCACCCCGCCCGCGCTCCGCGTCGCGCCGGTCAGGTCCACGATGTAACGTTTCAATTCGTCGCTGATGCGCACGTCTTTGACCGCGGCTTTGAGCTCGAGCAAGTCGGCGGCCGAGACGCACGGCGCGAGGCGGTCGAGCGGATGGTCGTCCGTCTGCGCCGAGAGGATCGCCACTTCTTCTTCGGGCGCGACGTAGCCCAGCGTCAGTTGCATCGCGAACCGGTCCATCTGCGCTTCGGGCAACGGATACGTCCCGCGAAACTCAACCGGGTTTTGCGTGGCGATGACGAAGAAGAGCGGCGGGAGCCGGCGCCGTTCGCCATCCAGGCTGACCTGGCCTTCGCCCATCGCTTCCAGCAGCGCGGATTGCGTGCGCGGCGACGCGCGGTTGATTTCGTCCGCGAGCAGAATGTTGGTGAAAACGGGCCCTTCATGGAACTGAAACAGTTGCGCACCCTGGTTGTAGATCGACACGCCCAGGATGTCCGAAGGCAGGAGGTCCGGCGTGAATTGAATGCGTTTGAATCGGGCGTCGATGGATCGCGCCAGAGCCTTGGCCAGCGTGGTTTTGCCGGTGCCGGGAAAATCTTCCAGCAAGACGTGCCCGTCGCTCGCCAGCGCCGCGAGCAGCTTGCGCAGCGTGCCCGTCTGGCCCTGGATCACTTGTTCGATGTTGCCGAGCAGTTGCCGGAACACGTCTTTGGGGGTCAGCGGAGCAATTGAACGGGCGGGCTTCGAATCAACCGAACTCACGGCGGGCGCAATCATCACATTAGTTGGACACCGGAAACGGGGAATCGTTTCGATTCTGTCCCTCGATGACGAGAAGCAATTCGGGTGGGATAGGGGTAGGGATGACACACGAGCGTCACCCCTCCCTCCGAACCGGACGGGCGGATTTCCCGCATCCGGCTCTCCGGTTGATGGGGTCTCGACGAGAGAGAGCGCACCTTTCGTGCGGT
>Ga0194119_10006196_pt1 | contig 17462 bp, 18 predicted proteins | sample TA2MahC100mmetaG_FD_148620 | JGI IMG/M metagenome (GOLD analysis project Ga0194119, IMG submission 148620) | Freshwater microbial communities from Lake Tanganyika, Tanzania - TA2015018 Mahale Deep Cast 100m | ecosystem: Environmental > Aquatic > Freshwater > Lake | place: Tanzania: Lake...
TCTCATCTGCTGGAGAATATTGTGCGCATGCGGGCCGCGGAAGGCGCAGCTACCACCGATGAGTTGACCGGCCTGCCCAATGCCCGCGCCCTGTCCGCGGAGATGCGGCGCGCTTGCGACAATGCCACGCAGACCGGCAAACCTCTGTCTATCGTCGTTCTGGACTTGGACGGCTTCAAGAAACTGAACGATACGCACGGCCACCTGGCAGGGAACCGCGCTTTGCAGAACATTGCGCGCGGCGCCCGCGGCGTATTGGGCCCGCATGGGTTCATCGCCCGAATGGGTGGCGACGAGTTTGTGGCGCTCTTCCCGAATCAGGACAAGGCTGAGGCCATCGAGCACGCGACGCGGCTGCAGAAGATGGTGGAGCAGGCCGGTGTCGAATTGGTCGGAACGCCCATGCTATCCACCAGTTGGGGTCTTGCGCTCTTCGGCGCCGACGGCCACCTGCCGGAGGCCTTGCTCTCCGCGGCCGACAAGCGCATGTACGACTACAAGCGCACCAAGGAAGAACGGACTGCGGCGAGATTGGCCCGCCTGGCGGCCCATGTCAGTGATGCCACTTCGGCCGAGTCGATCCGGTACCCCTCATAATGGAACGGTGGGACCTACCCTTCCCGAAGACAAAGTCTATGAACTGATTGGCGACGACGGATTCCGGCGTCTGACTGGTGCGTTTTATCGCCAGATTCCAGCCGACGATATCCTCGGTCCGATGTACCCTGCCTCGGACTTCGCCGGCGCCGAGCAGCGCCTTCGGGATTTTCTGATCTTTCGTTTCGGGGGTCCGCCGGTGTACATCGAAAAACGCGGTCATCCGAGGCTTCGGATGCGTCACAATCCGTTTCCCGTGGATCAAGCGGCGCGCGACCGGTGGGTGCATTTGATGAACAATGCCTTGACCGAAGCGGCCCTGCCCGCCGAAGCCGAAGCGGTTCTGCGCCCGTTTTTCGAACACGTCGCAACATTCCTTATCAACCGCAATCAGGAGCAACCGGCATGAGCCTCGATCCTCGATACCCTATCGGCAAGCCAAATCGCCAGGAGACCTTAACACCCCAGGAACGCGCCGCCGCGATTGAAAAGCTGGAAGCGGCTCCGCGTGCGCTCAGGGAAGCGGTGGAGGGGCTCAATGACGACCAACTCAACACACCCTACCGGGAGGGCGGCTGGACCGTGCGCCAGGTCATTCACCACCTCGCCGACAGCCACATAAACGCGTACATGCGTTTCAAGTTCGCCGTGGCGGAGGACAACCCCACGCTCAAGGGCTACGACGAAAACGTATGGGCCGCGCACGAAGACGGCGCCACGATGCCTGTCTCGACGAGCTTGCAGCTCATCGACGCCCTGCACGGCCGCTTGTGTACTTTTATTCGTTCACTCGAGGACGCCGAGTTCCAGCGCACCTGGATTCACACAGAGAGCGGCCCGCACACAGTGGATTGGCTGCTGGGAATCTACGCCTGGCATGGCGAACATCACGCCGCCCACATTACGGAACTCCGCAAAGCCAGGAGCTGGTAGCTACGTCTTGATTCGTGGATTGCAGACCGGCCAGGGCGAAAAGCCCAGCGTCAACGTGCTGCGATCCACGATCAAATTGACCTCTTCGCCGCGAATCGTCAATTGCTGAATCACACTGCCGGCACAGCTGCGAACTTTGCCCTTTCGAATCTGCGCAACCGCGCTAGCGGGGCTCTCCGGGCCCCAGTCCCGCAGAAATTTGTCGAATGCGTAATCCCGGCAGGGTGTAGCGTCTGTGCAGCCCCACAGGCCATAACCGGCCTTGTAATCCTTCTTCTCCAGAAGCGAGAAGAATTCGCGCAACCGCGCCTCCTCCTTGTAGTCGCGAAAGAAGTACCATAGAAGGCCGCCGGATATGATCAAGCCAACCAGCGACAAGACAATTCGCTTGTTCCGCTTCTCGCGGCGCGCGTCGGCGACGCCGAATTGATCGAGATAGCCGTTCATGGGTCGATGTCCTCCTCGGCGGAGGACCTACTTCGCGGGGTACGCCTTGTTGTACTCGGCGGTCGCTTCCGCGGTAATGTCCAGCGCCGGCTTGAAGTAAATGGTGTTGGAAACGTCAACGACAACATCCAACGTCTTTGCTTCCGAAATTTTCTTAACGATCTCGGTCATCCGCGTACCGGAGCGGCTGAGAATTTCCTGCCTGTCGCGATCCACGTCGGCCTGCAAATCCTCTGTGACTCGCTGCAGTTCGCGCTGCTTCCGCTGGCCCTGGAGGTTGTACTCCTGTTCCGCCTGCGGCGTCAGCTTCCCGGCCAGCGTTTGCAGTTGGTTCTGGATTCCCTGCAACTCTTTTTGCAAAACTTCCGCTTTGTCCTGGCGGGGCTTGTAGCGAGCCTCCAGTTCCTTTTGGGCCTTTTGGATTTCGGCGGTGTCGAGCACCGCCTTTTGAAGGTTAATGATCGCCACCTTCACCTGGGCCAGCAACGTAGCGGGCGCCAAAACCAGCAAGGCCGGAAGCACAACCCGGGCAGCACGAATTCCGAACATTTTACAGATTTCTCCTGAGATTCCCGCGAAGCGAAAACTACACTTCAGCGTAGCACAGCGTATTTTTTACTGTATCAGTGCCTCGTGTAGGACGCGTCCCATGGACCCGGCGGGTACTTCCACCTCCAAGAGTGTGGCCAGCGTAGGCGCAATATCGTTTACCGCCGCCGCTTGGTGATATCTGCCCGCCTTGATGCCCGGCCCCATAATCAGAAGCGGCACATGGGTGTCGTAGCTGTACACCGTTGAATGCGTCGCCTTGTCGGTCCCGAAAACCACATAGGGTTCGTTGATCACCACCGCGTCGGGCCCACGTGTGGCATGGTAGCCGTTGTGCACCCTGCGGCCGAACTTATCCTGCCCGGTTTCGCCGCGGAGAATCTGTTCTCTTGTATAGACACGCACTACGTGCGGTAAGTTCCGGATCGCCTCGGCCGCCGTATGCCTTACCTCAGCCGGATCGTTTTTGGCCACCTGCTTAGGGTCCAGGTATAGCTGGTCCACGGTCTTGCCCACAACCCACTTGTCACCGCCGTACCGCCGCTTCAGCGCGTCGTTGACCACTTTCTGCCAGTCGGCGTCCTTGAACCTTTCCCCTGGCATCTTCCGCGCCTTGTTCAGCTCGGGATTCGGAGCCACACCGTGATCGGCCGAAAGCACCACCACGACATTGCGCATACCGACACGCTTTTCCAAGTGCGCGAACAGGCGGCCAAGCAATCTGTCCGTATGCACGGAAATGTCGCGAACCTCCGGAGAATCGGGCCCGTGAGCGTGACCTACGTAGTCGTTGCAGGACAAGCTCAAGGCCAGCACATCCACGCCCGTATGCTGTCCCAACTTCTCGTTGTCGATCGCCAGCAGCGCGAACTCTTCCAGAAGTTCGTTTCCAAAGGGCGTCTTCTCCAGATTCGAGTAGAACATAGTATCCGGCTTAGACAGCATAGTCTTGAACGGCTCGCCGCCGCTGCGCGGAATCCATGGTTTTCTCAGGTACCGTTCGCCCGGCCGTTTCGCGTTATGATTGGCCACCCACGCCGGCAGCTCGTTCATGTACCACGTTGACGAAACGAACGTGCCAGCCTCGTTGGAAAACCAGTACGCTGCGTCTGCCATCCGGCCCACGGGCAGAATCGCGGAGCGGTCCTTGACCGAAATGCCAATCGCCTTCGATTCGCCTTTACCCGACATCTTAATCTCATCGGCGATCGTCGAAACCAAAAGCCGGTGCGGCGAGGACGCGTCCGTGTCCGCGCCCAGCAGCTTGCGAGACTTATCGGAGACCGAGGTCACGATGGCCCCGGTGTCGCGGTCGTACCAGTCGTTCGAAACGATGCCGCTGACGATCGGCGATGCGCCTGTCGTAATTGTCGAGTGCCCGATCGCCGTCTTCGTCGGAAACTGCTCATAGTTTGTATTCGTGAAATTCGCACCTTGCGTCAGCAACCGGTGCAATCCGGAGTTGTACTCCGCCCGGAAGCGCGTTAGGTAGTCGTAGCGAAACTGGTCCACCGTGATCACCAGCAGGAGCTTTGGCTTCCCCGGCGTCACGGGCTTGGGCTGCGCGGACACCAGCGCCGCGGCGGTACAGAGGGCAAGAAGCCGGGTCATGAACTAGTCGAGCAGAATCGCGCCGGCGCCCTGAATCTGGTAGATCGTCATGCCGCCCTTGATCTTGGCCGGGTCGAACTTTTGTCCGCGCTCGTCGGCTTCGTGCTTGGCCCAAGCCACGGCCTGCTGCTGATTCAACTCGATCTTTTTCAGAACACCCTCGGCCACAACGGAGCGGCCGACCGCGTTCTTGGGAAACATGATCTCACCGTCTTTGACCTTGAAACGGATCGCTTTGTCTCCATCCTGAATCTGCAACCAGCAGCCCATCATCTGACAGACCTCAGTGGCCTTGCCTTTCACCTGTACCAGCTTGCCGGTGAACTCCTCGGGCTTAGCCAGAATCGTTCCCACCGGCATCGGCTGCGACAGCGTCAACGCCTTTCCGAACTTCTCCGCGCCGAGCGCGGCCGCCGCCAGAGCGGCGAATACTGCTATATTTCGCATGACGCCATTATCCCTGAAATCAGGGCAGCGCGTAGACCACCAGCGAGTCGGAGAACACGGTGTTGTACTTGTTGCCTCCGCCCGCCGCAATAACGATGTATTGCTTCTTTGTCTTCGCGCTGTAGAAGGTCATCGGGTTTGCGTGGCCGCTCGCCGGCAGTCGCGTCTCCCACAGCTTCTTTCCCGTGTCTTTGTCAAAGGCCCGGAACCGCGAATCGTTCGAGGCGCCGATGAAAACCAGCCCGCCCGCAGTTACCAGCGAACCGCCGAGGTTCGGCGTACCCGTGGGCGGAATCCCGCGCTTAGTCAGATCGTCGTACTCACCAAGCGGTATTCGCCAGCGAAACTCGCCCTTGTCCAGGTCAATCGCCGTCAAGTGCCCCCACGGCGGCACCTGGCACGGATAGAGATTCGCGTCCCAGAACCGGGAACTCGGCGAGCCCACGCCCCGGTTCCGGAACGGAACCAGCGAACCCTCCGGCCGCTCCTCCTGCCGGAACACCATGCCGACATCCATCGAATTCACATAGAGTGTCCGGGTCTCGGGATCGAAGGATGCACCGCCCCAGTTCGTCCCGCCATTGGTGCCCGGAAACAGGACTGTGGTCTTCAAGCCGATGGGAGTATACATGGGCTTGAATTCGGCGTCCTTGCCGATCGACTCGCAAAACTTCCTCGTCTCCGGCGTCACGTTACCCAGTTCGTCCGCCTGCATGGACTGGCGCGCGAACGGCGGCGGCTTGACCGGATAGGGTTGCGTGGGCCAAGCCTGCTCACCTGGGACCTCGGACGCGGGCACCGGTCGTTCTTCGATCGGAAACAGCGGCCGCCCGGTCGCGCGGTCGAACAGAAAGGTAAAGCCGGTCTTGGTCACCTGCGCCACGGCATCGACGATCTTGCCGCCGGATTTCGCCGTTACCAGCGCGGGTTGCGCGGGCAAATCGTAGTCCCAGATATTGTGGTGCACGGTTTGAAAATGCCACAGGCGTTTGCCGGTCGCGGCATCCAGGGCCACCAGCGAATCGCCGAACAGGTTGGCGCCCTTCCGGCCGCCGCCGAAATAGTCGGGCGACGGAGAAGTGAGCGGCAGGAACACGATTCCGCGCTTCTCGTCCAGCGACATCACGGTCCACACGTTGGTTCCGCCCCGGTCCTTCCACGACTCGCCTTCCCAGGTATCGTTGCCGAATTCGCCGGGCCGGGGTACGGTATGAAAGGTCCAGGCCAGTTGGCCTGTTCGAACGTCAAACGCGCGCACGTCGCCGGCCGGACCTTGCGGATCGCCGTCGGAGACCCAGGCGCCGGTGATGATCAGGTTCTTGTAGATCACCGGCGGCGATGTAATGCCGTAGCCGCGGTCGGGAAACTTATCCGCCACGCCGGCGCGGAGGTCGATGGAGCCTTGCCGCCCAAAGCTGAGGTCCGGTTTTCCGGTCGCCGCGTCCAGCGAATAGATCCGGCCTCGCTGGGTACCGTGCAGGATCCGGCGGAGCTTACCGTCGGTCCAGTACGAACAACCTCGCGAAATGAACAGACTCGAAGGGACCGACTTGTCGATTTCCGGGTCGAACGCCCAGAGCTGTTCGCCCGTCTCGGGCTGTAGGGCGATCACCCGGTTAAACGGCGTGGTCAGATACAAGACCCCATCCGCGAAAAGCGGCGTTGACTCAAATGCCGAGCGCTGTGCAAAAACCGATCCATCGGAAACGTCGCCCGTTCGAAAGGTCCATGCGGGCTTCAGTTGGGCAACGTTGGCCCGCGTCACCTGTTTCAACGCCGAGTACTTCCTGCCGCCAGCGTCGCCGCCCCAGTGCCGCCACTCTTGCGCGGAAAGGACAAGAACCGAACAGGCCAGAAACCTCATACGTTACACAGCGGGTTTGGGAGCCGGCGGAGGCAGCTCGCGCGCCGGGCAGGTACTCTGAAATCCGCCCCGGCTGTGCGCGCCGTCGCAGAATGGCTTGTTCTCCGACAGGCCGCAGCGGCAGAGAGAAATCACCTTTCGGCCCGCCAATCCGAACTCTGCGCTCGTCGCGTCATGAATCGTAAATTCACCCTCGATGCGAAGAGGGCCATTATTGAATACCGTTACTTTGGATGCCATCGGAACGATGGTAGCAGGTGATTCGCGATCTAAGATAGGAGTGTGGTCCGATGGTGGCTTTTCGCGGCGATTTCGGCGGCAGGGCAATCTCTCACGCCGGAAGTGTTGCTGCTTGCCCGCGTTCGCGTGCACATGAACGACACACTCTCCCGGATGCCCAATTACACCTGCCTCGAAACAATCGAGCGCTCCCAGCGTTTGAAGGCGCGCAAGCGCTTCGACCTTGTCGACACGATCCGCATAGAGGTCGCCCTGGTCAACGGCAAGGAGCTTTTCTCGTGGCCCGGCGAGAGTTCCTTTAAGGAGCGCGACCTTCGCGAAATCGCCCCCACCGGAGCGGTGAACAACGGCAGCTTCGCCATTTTGGCGCGGGCCGTATTCCTATCGCAAGCGGCAACCATCCGCTTTACCGGATTTGAGGCGTTTGAGGGCCGCGAGGCGGCGCGGTACTCGTTCGACATTCCTGTCTTCCGCAGCGGCTACCATATCCGCATAGGCCAACTCTCCGGCGTGGCCGGCCAGCGCGGCGAATTCTGGGTCGACAAGGAGACGCTTGATCTGCTGCGTTTGGACGTGGAGGCGGTAGATATCCCGTCGAACCTGCCCATGCAGTCGTCCACGGAGTCGCTCCGATACCAGCGCGTCCCTATTGGCGAATCCACATTTCTGCTGCCGCATCGCTCCGAACTGGTTATGGTGGATACAAACGGCAACGCATCCCGCAACGCCATCGCATTCTCCAACTGCCGCCAGTATGCCATCGAGTCGACACTCTCGTTTGGTGACGTCCCGGTCGACATTCCTGCGGAGGTGCCCCGACCGGCCTTGCCCGTCCATCTGCCCGCCGGAATCGTCATGGAGACCGAATTAACAGTGCATCAACGTTTGACCGAACGGACCGTCGGCGATACGGTGGAGGCCCGCGTTCGAAAAGACGTGAGGCGAAAAGGCGAGGTCATTGTGCCAAAGGGCGCCATCGTCCGCGGCCGTTTTGCATTGAATCGGTCTCAACAATTCGCCCGACTCGGCGCAGTCCGGGAGGTGGCGGTCGAATGGTACGAAATCTCCTTCGACAACCGTTCCGGACCAGTATCGCTGAAGCTGGAAACCGGCGGCGTGTTCCAAAATTTCGACCGGAACCTGAACACCAACTTCCTGCTCCCGAGCGCGAGCGCCTCCCCGGAGATGATTCCGCACCGAAATCTGTTCTACGTTAGAAAGGAACCCTTCGTTCTCCCCGCCGGTATGCTCCTTTATTGGAGAACACTGGACGCGTCCGAAGGCGGAGCCAAAAAACCGTGATCCAATTCACCCTTGAAACCGATAAAGCGCTGTTTGAAAAGGCGATGCGCTTCGCCGAAAAGCAGGTCAAGCGGCTGATCGACAACCAGCCTGGCTACTATCCGATGTACACCGCCGGTGGACGCTGGAAGCATGAGGGCCCGTCTTGGACCCGCTGGTGCGACGGCTTTCTGCCCGGCATGATGTGGATGTTCCGCCGCTATGAATCCGATCACGGCGGCAAGGACCCGGAGTACTGGTATAAGAAAGCGGTTGACTACACCCGGCCGCTCGAAGCTCGTAAGGACGACAACGATGTCCACGGCCTCGGCTTCGTGTTTCACTCTTCGTTCTACCGCTGGTATCAGGTGGACAGGGACCCGAAGCTGGAGCAGATCGTGATTGAAGCCGGCCGGACCCTCGCCAAACGCTACAAGGACAAAGGGCACTATCTGCGCTCCTTCGTCGCGGAAAACTCGCTGTTCATCGACATCATGATGAACGTCGGCATCGTCTTTTACGCTGCCCGCGCCACGGGCGACAAGACGCTGCGCGATATCGCCACCCGCCACTCGCTCACCACCCGGCGCTATCTGGTCCGCGGTGACGGCTCCACCGCGCATGAGGGCATCTTCGATCTGGAAACCGGCGAGTTCCTCCGCGAAGCGACTCAGCAAGGGTACCGGGCCGACTCGTGTTGGGCCCGCGGCCTCGCCTGGGCCATGTACGGCTTCGCCACCTCCTACGAGTACAGCCGGGATCCCCATTTTCTGGAAACCGCCGAGGACTGCGCCGATTACTACGTCACACACGCCCAGGCCGACGGCATCTGCGCCTGGGACTTTAACGCGCCGGCTGAATCGCGCAAACAGGTGGACACCTCCGCCGCGGCCATCGCCGCCTGCGGCTTCTTGCGCCTTAGCCGCCTTCTGCACGACCCCATCAAGGGTCATTTCTTTTGGAACACAGGCATCCGCATTCTTCGCACGCTCTGCTCCAACCATCTGGGCGACAAGGAGAAGGAATGGGAAGGCGTGCTGAAGGGCAGCGTTTACCACATGAACAAGGGCCTCGGCGTCGGCGAGTCGTCCATGTGGGGCGATCACTATTTCGTCGAGGCGCTCGAACATGCCCTCAGGCGGATTTAGCGTCCGGCGATTGACCGCGGGCGACACGGCGGCCGCGGTCGAAACCTTCGCACTCATGGCCGATGTGTTCGAAACACCGGCCGGTCCGCTCAGCGAACGGTACGTGAGCGGCCTCCTCGACAATCCGGCATTTTGGGCGCTCGCCGCCACGAAAGACGGTCAAATTGCCGGCGGCCTCACCGCCCACACGCTCCCGATGACGCGCTCGGAGACCTCCGAGCTATTTCTCTACGATATCGCCGTTCGCGTGGACTGCCAGCGTCAAGGCATTGGCCGCCTGCTTGTCTATCATCTGCGATCCATCGCCGCGGCCGCCGGGATAGATGTGATCTTCGTGCCGGCCGAGAATGAGGACGGGCACGCTCTCGATTTCTACCGCGCTCTGGGCGGCAAGCCCGGAGCGGTGACGATCTTTGAACTGTAGCCTTTACGCGGCGCCGCCCTTTCCACCAGTTCCCCATCCCGGTACTCGCGATCCAGGTCAGGAAACGACGTGCTCGGATACTCGGCGGCCGAGAGTAGCGTCTTCGTGCCCAGATGTACAGAGTGACGCTCCTATGTCCGGCTCTTCAGCACCCACACCACCACACTCGCGTTGAAAAACAGGAATGCCAGCAGCGCGTGAACGAACACCCTCCACGCCCGCGCCCGCCAGTTCCAAATGCAGTCGGCGCCCCACACGAGCGTCATCAAGTAGTTCAGATAGATCCCCGCGCCGGAATCCACACCGAACAGCTCCCGCGTCTGCCTCGCCGTTTCGCGCAACGCCGCCGCATGGCTCCATCCATACACGAACGTGAATGCGAGCGCGACGTGAATGAGGTAGATGCCAAACGCCGCCACCCACACCCACCGCTTGCGCGTAGCCAGGGCGGCCAGATATACGGCCAGCGCCAATCGCGCCATCCAGATCGTCGCCAGCATCAAGCTGCTAGACTACAGCATCACGCGGATGTCTCGCCAATCAGCCGTCCTCGCCGTTGCGGCGCTAGCCATGGTCGCAACGCTCCCCGGCCGTACACAAGGACTCGGCCTCATCACAGAGCCCCTTCTGGCCGCCCTCGAACTGGACCGCGTCGCCTTCGCCGGAATCAACTTCTGGGCCACGCTCGCCGGCGCACTCTTTTCCATTCCCTGCGGCCGGCTGGTGGATCGCTTCGGTTCGCGCACCGTGCAAACCGTGGCCTCCCTGCTGCTGGGCCTCACGGTCATCGGCATGAGCCGCGTCTCCGGCGTCGTGGAGTTGGCCGCCGTCATCACTCTTACTCGCGGCTTCGGCCAAACCGCGCTTTCCGTAGTCAGTCTCACCCGCGTCGGCAAGCAATTTCCGGAAAATCGCAACAAAGCCATGGCCATCTACTCGCTGCTTACTGGCATCGGCTTCATCGCCGCGTTTCCTCTTGCCGGAAACGCCGTCCTCATCGCGGGTTGGCGCGCCGCGTGGCTCTGGACCGGCGTCGTTATCGCCGCGGTCGTGGCGCCGCTTTCCTGGTTCGCGCGCGCCGCCGAAACGACTGAGGCCGATCAAACCGCCACTGACGGTATCGCGTTCTCCCACGCGCTTCGTACACCAGCCTTTTGGATTTTCGCGCTCGCCAGCGCAATGTTCGGCCTCGTGTACTCGGGCATCGCGCTGTTCAACGAGTCCATCCTGCAACAGCGTGGCTTCGGGCCCGAAGTCTACCACAGCACGTTGGCTGTCTCCACAATGCTCGGCCTCGCCGCCAACTTTGGCGCGGGCTGGCTCGCGTCGAAGTATCGAATCCAAAGCCTCACGGCCGCCGCCATGGCCGTGCTTGCCGCGGCGGTCGCCGCCCTCCCCTTCGTTGCCTCATACGCGCACGTCATGCTCTACGCAACGGCCATGGGTGTTGCCGGAGGAATCGTAACCGTCGTGTTCTTCACCGTTTGGGGTCAAGTGTTCGGCCGCAAAAACCTTGGCCGCATCCAGGGCGCCGCACAGATGATGACAGTGTTCGCCTCCGCCCTCGGTCCGTGGGCGTTGGCGAAATCGCTGGAGCGAACCGGCAGCTACCAACCTATCTTCCTGCTGCTGGCGGGATTCATCGCCATCCTGGGCATCGCCAGTTGGCGCGTGAATACGCGCCTATCCTAAAGAGATGCCCGCAATCGTCTCCCTCCTAACAGCGGTCAACGTCGGCGGACGGCAGATCCAGAAGGACAGCCTCATCGCCATCCACAAGTCCGCCGGCTGCCTGGCGCCTCAAACCCTTCTTACGAGCGGCAACGTCGTGTTTGAGACCAGGCAAACTAACCTCGTCAAACTCGCCGCAGCCATCGAAACCGAAGTCGAAAAGCAAGCAGGCTTCCAGTCGTTCGCGATTCTCCGCACGCAGGCTGAGCTCGAAGCTACCCTTGCGACGAACCCCTTCCCCAACGAGGACGCCGCCAAAAACCTCATCTCATTCTTAAAGTCCGAACCGTCTCCGCAACAGATCGCCGCGGCCCTCGCCATCGACGTGGCGCCGGAGCGTATGGAAATTCGCGGCCGCGAAATGTTCCTATATTTTCCAAATGGCCAAGGCCGATCAAAATTTCCAACCAGCAAAATCACCAAGGCGCTCGGCGCCATCCCGGCCACCGGCCGCAACCGCAACACGGTCGAAAAACTCATCGCGATGCTCGCGGTACGGAACGCCGGCTAGAAATCCGCAAGACCGCCGTAGTCCCGCGTCAGGAGCGCGCTGGCTTCAGCGCGCCCGCGCGGGGACGCAGGTGCAGCCCAGTATCGACAGCAGCTCCGTCTGGCACGTTCTGCAAGGCAGAAATTAAAGCGACAGCGAGAGTCTCTATTGGGAACAGCCTCGCTACAGCGCCGCCATCGGCACATTCTGCGACAAGGCTCCGCGCCTGCAGTCCGAACCCAAACACCCTTGGTTGGACGCGAAGAGTTAGCGTAGAAAGCGGGCGTCTCTGTCGCGGCAACCGCCAATTTGCCTACAATAAAGAATGCTACGAGTTGGTTTCGCGGGCTGGCGCGGGATGGTCGGTTCTGTCCTGATGCAGCGCATGCGCGAAGAATCGGATTTCGACGGCATTGAGGCCGTCTTCTTCTCCACATCGAACGCTGGCGGCAAGTCGCCCGCTGGTAACGAATTGCTGGACGCCTTTGACATCAAGTCTCTGGCCACCTGCGACGTTATCGTCTCATGTCAGGGCGGAGAATACACCCAGCGAGTCGTTGGCCCGCTCCGCGAGGGGGGGTGGAAGGGCTACTGGATCGACGCCGCGTCCACGCTGCGCATGGCCGATGACGCCGTCATCATCCTCGACCCCGTCAACCGCGCCGTCATCGACCAGGCACTGAGCAGCGGCGTCAAGAATTACATCGGCGGCAACTGCACCGTCAGCCTCATGCTCATGGCGCTGGGCGGCCTGTTCCGCGAAGGTCTCGTCGAATGGATGAGCACCATGACTTACCAGGCCGCTTCGGGCGCCGGTGCGCCCAAGATGCTTGAACTCATGCGGCAGATGGAACGCCTCACCGCGGCCGGCAATGCCACCGGTAGTGCCGATGCGCTGATCGTCGAAAAGGCCGTCACCGCCGAACAGCGCGCGGAGAATTTCCCGGCGGCTGAATTCGGCGCTCCGCTCGCCGGCAGCCTGCTGGCCTGGATTGATAAGGACATGCCCGGCGGCCAGACCAAGGAAGAGTGGAAGGGCGAAGCCGAGACCAACAAGATCATCGGTTCGAAGACGGCCATCCCAATCGACGGCATCTGCGTCCGCGTCGGCGCGCTTCGCTGCCATAGCCAGGGCGTCTGCGTAAAACTCACTCGGGACGTCCCACTTGCCGACCTCGAAGCCATCCTCGCCGGCTCCACCCCGTGGACCCGCTTCGTCGCCAACAACAAGGCCGATACGCTCCGCGATCTTACCCCCGCCGCCGTGTCCGGCACTCTCACCGTGCCAGTCGGCCGCGTGCATAAACTAAGAATGGGTCCCGAGTACCTCGGCGCGTTCACCGTGGGCGATCAACTGCTGTGGGGCGCCGCCGAACCGCTACGCCGCATGGTGAGGATTTTGCGCGAATGGAAAGGATAGTTCAGTCCGTTGCCGAACTTGAGGCGCTCTACGGGGAACCGCTGGAGCGCTCCGTCCGTAAACAGCTTGATCGCATCGACGATCTCTGCCGCGCCTTCATTGCCGCCTCGCCAATTCTTATGATCGCCACCGAGGGCGATGTCTCTCCGAGGGGCGACACGCCCGGCTTTGTCCGCGTCGTCGATGAGCGTACGCTCCTCATCCCGGACCGTCGTGGGAACAATCGCACCGACTCGCTCCACAATATCGTCACCCATCCGCGCATCGGCCTGCTTTTTCTTATTCCTGGTGTCACGCATACACTGCGCGTGAACGGCGACGCCGAAATCGTCGTCGACGAAGACCTGTGCGCCACTTTCGCCGTCGATGGCAAGCCGCCCCGCACCGTTCTTCGCGTCCGAGTTCTTGAGGCCTACGCCCACTGCAGCCGCGCCCTCGTCCGCGCCGATGTGTGGAACGTTGAAAAGTTCAAGGGCGTCCCTGCGCCCACGTTTGGCGAAATGCTCGAGGCCCATACCTGCGGTTTCGTCAAAGGCGCCGAAGTCGACGAGGACAACAAGACCCGTGTGCCTGCGACATTGTACTGATCTCCCTCCGCCGCGGTTCAATTCACCAACATATGGGCAGCACGAACGGTGCCGCTCACGATCCGCATTCGCAGCGTATGGGCGCCGGGCGCCAAGTCCCCGTCCAGTATGTACGCCCACGGAATGTGCAGTCTCGGGCTCCATTGTGTCGACAATGCGAGCGTCCGGACCGGGCCGTCGTCAATTCGAAACTCAAGCACCCCGGCATCCGGGCCCGCCGCGACGAACAACCCGACCGCCGTTCCCTCGAACGAATACGACGCTTCCTCCGCACCGCCGGTCAGCATCGGCACGTCCACAAAACCCGGGCGGGTCGCCGCCCCGTCGGCCGGCTTCCAATTCGGATCGACGGTCCACCCGCCCACCTGCGCCACGTCCGCCAGCATCCCGCGAAAATAGCTCTTCTCGTCCAGCGGCTCGGGCAGCGGGCGCGGGCCGGTCTGCCTCCAGGCCACCGCGAACAGCCGTTCGATGGAGCGGTGATAAACCGTGTGTCCAAACGGGGAAGGGTGCAGGTTGCGAAAGTCGCGATCCCAGTCGAACTCGCCGGAGTCCATTCGCTCCGTCACCTCGCGGGCCAGATCGATCGACGGAATTCCGTAGTGCTCCGCCACGCGCTCGTGATTCTGAATCACCGCCGGCGTCTCACCCTTCCGGTACGCCGCAATCTTCGACGGATCCACGAAATGCAGCATCACAATATCGATGGACGGATTCCGCAGGCGCGCCTGCCGCACTATGCCCTCCATTCCGCGCACCTGCTCCCGCGGGCCGAACCCGTTACTTTCGTCGTTCACGGCCGCTTCGACAAACAGCAGGTCTACCGCGCCCTTGGCGAATACATCGCGGCTCAGCCGGAACGCCCCGGGCGTGGAACCGGTGGAGCCAATCCCGGCATTGATGCACTCCATGTCAGGCTTGGCGAACCGCTTCCTCAGCGATGCGCACGTCATGTCGCGCCAGCCGTTCGGCATCGCAGTGATCGACCCGCCCAGGAACGCGACCCTCGCCGGCGTATTGCGCAGCCCAGCCCGCGCGCGGAAGTACTCGGTACCGCGCGGCGTCAATCCCGTCCCCGCCAAATGTTCGCGGCCCGGCGTGTGCCGCAGCAGGAAGTTCACGGGCATCGCGATGTCGTCGAGCGGGAAGTGATGTCCCTGCAGCGTCTGCGGTCCGGCGGCGTTGTGATGAACGGTGATCGGCCCGCCGTAGGCTCGCGCGAACACCGCCGTGTTCTCCGATGGCGGCACGATCTCGTCCTTCTCGTTGACGATGTGGAGCGCCGGAATCCGCAGCTTGGGCGCATGGTCGATCGGATTTCCTCGCCACGCCATCGCCTGCGCCTCGGTAAAGCCATAGGAGTCCAGAACCTGAGCCCAATCCTTCTCGCTTTTGCCGCGCGGCCAACTCTTGATGTCGCAAACGGGCGATTCGCAATAGATCGCCGACACTTTCTCCGGGTTCCTCACCGCCCAGTTGTAGACGAACAGCCCGCCGCGGCTCACGCCTTCCAGCGCCGGCCGCTCCGAGAGTCCGAACGTCTTCGTCACGTAGGCGTAGAAGTGATCCCAATGCTCGACAGTCTTCGGACTGCCGAAGGTGTTCGGCAAGTCGTAATAAGCCAGATGGAACCCTTTGGAGAGCATTGCCACTGCGTACTCCGGGTGAAAGTCTGGAAAGCGGGCGCGCCAAACCCACGGCTTCCCGGCGGCCGCAATCTTAGGCTCCACCACGTAACCGCCGACGCCGTCCGCGCGGAACTCCCTCTTCTCGTACCCGTGCCAGGTCTCCGCCCGGCAAATCAGCCACGTAAAAAGGAGGAATCGTTTCATATAGGCCGGCTGTAACCCTGCTGCTGATACCGCTCCAGCAGCTTTGTCAACCGCGCCACGACGTCCGCCCGCCGATCGTAAAGATTATTGGTCTCGCCCGGATCCTTCGACAGGTCGTAGAGTTGCCCGCCAGGACCGGGAATCCGTTGCGGCTGTGAGAATCCCCCTGAGCCGAGCCCCAGCGCGAGCTTCCACGAACCCTCGCGGATCGAAAACATTCCATCGCCCGAATGATGCACAATGGCCCGGCGGGAACCCGCCTTTCCACGCAGCGCCGGCAGGAGGCTGTAGCTATCCTCGCCCGCATCGCGCGGCAGCGCAACGCCGGCGATGTCCGCCACGGTCGCCATAAAATCGGTCAGGCACCCCAGCGTATTCTGCACACGGCCCGCCGGAATCCGGCCCGGCCAGCGTGCGAGAAACGGAATGCGATGACCGGCCTCCCAAATGTCCGCCTTTTGGCCGCGCCAGCCGGCGTTGGCCCGGTGCGCGAATTTTGCTTTGTCCTCTTCTCTCCAAGCGGCGCCGTTGTCGCTCGTAAAAATCAGCAGGGTGTTCGACGTTCCAATCGCCTCCATCACGCGCCCCAGCATCTGGTCCACCATCGCCACGAAATCCGTATACGTCCCGCCGCCGGTCCGCCCTTTTTCATGCGGCATCCATGGTGTATGCGGCGCCGTCAGCGGCAGATACAGGAAGTACGGCTTCTTGTGATCGCGCCGCACGAAAGCCACGGCCTTATCGATCAGCTCCGGCAACACGTTCTCGAGTTTGAAGGAAGGCGCGATCGCACCCTTCCTCCAGAATATGCCGCGCGGAGTGTCGGAACCCGGTGTCTCGGCGGATGCCGCCTCCACCACGCGGTCGTTTTCAAAGTAGAGATACGGGTCGATGTCGAGCGACGCCGGAATCCCGAAAAAGTACTCGAACCCATGATCCAGCGGACTCGGCTGCAAGGGTTTCGAATAGTCCGTCTTTTCGCCGGTGCCCAGACCGAGATGCCATTTTCCGACGCCTCCCGTTGCGTAACCGGCGGACTTCAATAGAGAGGCCGCTGTCAGCCGCCCCGGTTCAATCAGGTTCGGCGAATAGCCCCACAGCACGCCCCGCTTCAACGATGTGCGCCAGCAGTAGCGGCCCGTTAGAATGCCGTACCTAGTCGGCGTGCAAACCGACGACGGCGAGTGCATATCGGTGAACCGCATCCCCTCGCGTGCCAGCCGGTCGGCGTTCGGTGTTGCCACCGCCGACGCCGCGTTGTAGCAGCGCAGGTCACCCCAGCCCAAGTCGTCCGCCAGCACATAGACGATGTTGGGTCGATCCGCTTGGGCTGCCAGCGCCGCTAAAAACGTTCGCCGCGTCATCAGAACGTGAACCTCAAAGACGCCTGCATGCGCCTCGGCCCCCGCGCCCCAATCACTTCGCCGAACCGCGTGTTCACCTGTCGGCCCTGTGCATCGAACCGCGCCGTCGAATCGACGCTGTCGAACTGGGTGTGATTAAACGCGTTGTACATCTCCCAGCGCAATTGCAGGTTCTTCTTTTCGCTCCCGACCGGGAACAGTTTGAAGAACGAAATATCCCAATTGGTCTGGCCCGGCCGGCGGAAAACGTCTTTCGGCGCATTTCCGAAATCGCCGCGCTGTGGCCGCGCGAAAACAGTGTTATCGAAGAACTGGCTGAACGTCCGCTCGCCGCGGGCCCTCTGCGCCTTATCGGTCACTATGATTCGCGCGCCGTCGCCACCGCCGGTGATGTCGAACGCGTCGACCGTGGAGAAGCCTACGCCCGAAGGCAGACCGCTCGCGAACGTCGTAATGCCCGAGACCTGCCAGCCGTCGAAAATCAACCGTCCTGCATT
>Ga0194119_10006199_pt1 | contig 17453 bp, 17 predicted proteins | sample TA2MahC100mmetaG_FD_148620 | JGI IMG/M metagenome (GOLD analysis project Ga0194119, IMG submission 148620) | Freshwater microbial communities from Lake Tanganyika, Tanzania - TA2015018 Mahale Deep Cast 100m | ecosystem: Environmental > Aquatic > Freshwater > Lake | place: Tanzania: Lake...
TACTAGCGCAACAAAAGGTTGTAAAAACGCTGTATCCATTATTAATGATTTAGAGAAAGATATGGATAGTAAAGAGAAAACAAATTTGGGAAAAACAAAACCAGAAGCATTTATTGAGAGATATTGTAGTAAATTAAATATAAATAATGAGTTAACAAAGCTGTGTCAATTTATTTCGATGAAAATAGAAAAAATGGATATAATGCCAGAAAATACACCACCATCTATTGCTGCGGGAGTAGTTTATTTCATATCTCAATTATGTAAATTAAATATTAGTAAGAAAGATGTAAAAATTGTGAGTGAAACAAGTGAGGTGACAATTAATAAATGTTATAAAAAGTTGGAAAAGATAGCAAAAGAAGGAAATCTAATTCCGGCTGCCATTTTAAAGAAATATAATTTAGAGACAGTTTAGATAAAAAATAAAATTGGTATATTAAGTTGAAAATATAAAAATAAAAACTATATCATAACTATAATGACAGAGATACAACCCAAAATCCCAAAACGTATTTTCATTGTTCCTTACCGAAATCGAGTTCAGCATAAGTTTTTTTTCTGTAAATATATGACTTTTATTTTAGAAGATAAAGATGATTATGAAATATTCTTCTCTCATCAATGTGACGCAAGAACGTTTAATAGGGGTGCGGTAAAAAATATAGGTTTCATCGCAGCAAAAAATAAATATCCCGAACATTATAAGGATATTACATTCATATTTAATGATGTAGACACCATGCCCTTTAATAAGATTTTTGATTATGAAACGACATCTGGTGTTGTAAAACATTACTATGGATTTAAATACGCATTGGGAGGAATAGTTGTAATGAAAGGGAATGATTTTGAAAAGACAAATGGGTTTCCATGTTTCTGGGGTTGGGGTATGGAAGATAATGTTTTACAAAAGAGATGCGAAAGATTTGGATTAATTATTGATAGAAGTGTATTTTATAATATTGGAAGCCCAGAGATTTTACAACTTTTTGATGGAATATCCAGAATTATATCTAAGAAGGATCCGTGGCGCGGGGAATATGATGACGGACGGGATGGTTTGCGAACAATAACACAACTAAAATATACAATTGATGATAAATCAGATAATCCAAATGATAATATATTTGTGGTTCATAACTCAAATATAAAAATAATAAATATTCAAACATTTTTAACACACATTACATTTGGTTCAGAAGAATATTATAATTATGACTTGAGAGAACCAAAAAGAAAAATAATAAACCCAGATAAGATTAGAGAAACAAAAAAGACCGTAATAACAACTACAGATTGGACGAATATTCCTCATTATCCAACAAATAGAGAGAAACGTGAAAATGTAGCCAATTATTTGATAAAAATGGGTAAAACAGTTCCTCAGGAACTTTTACGACAAATTCAAGATGACAGACGACGTGAAAATGAAGAAGATTCGTATTATAACCCGTATAATAATGATCATCAGTCGAATCCACAAATACAACAACCAAGTATAATGCCTCCTCAACCACCAATTTATCAACAACACATTCGTAACAGTAATATATCGAAGATACCGATTCATGCGCAAAAACCTCCATCTGTGCCAAATAAATTTTCTCCACAATATGCTTCTTATATTGGTGCTAAACCAAGAGCACAAGCTAGTGCTAGAGTAGGGTTAGGCGGTGTGTTTTAATCCACCTTCCACCTTTTAGAAAGGTTAAAACGAAGTAAGAGTCAAATTTTTGGTCCAAACATACACCATTTCCGTATGATTATTTTGGCGTTTCGACTTTTTAAGAGGAAAAACAATATGTGCTTCGCCAAATAAGTTTTTAAGGATGTTTTCATAAACCTCTTTACAAATATTAATTATAAAATGTCCTCCGTTTTTCAGATGTAAATAGCTTTTAGTAAAAACTGGCTTGTAAAATTTTGCGTCCATATCCGCCTTCGATTTATATCCAATATTGTTGGCATATTTCTCAATAAAATAATAAGGCGGAGACGCAAATACAGTGTCATACTCGAGCACCGAATAATCAAATTCCGCAGCATCGCCAAAATGGATGCTAAAATCAGTGTTTGATTTTGTGCGCAAATATGTCACCATTTTATCATAAGGTTCTTTTAAATCCAAATTTATCTCCACACCATAAAAAGCATCTAAATTTAACGCAGCAACAGCCACAGTTGATCCGCCCCAACCGGCGCAAAAATTTAACACTCGTTTGGCATTAAATCGTGTATAAATTTCCATACAATTTAGTGGTCTCATTATATTAATAGCACTAATACATATATTATATACTTCCTTTAAAACTTTATATTCATGTTTCGTGTTATTTTTGTTCTTAACATCTTCATAATATTTTAACATTGTCTGGATAAATTTTTTCTCTCGAAATGTATCTAGATTAACTAAAAATTCAAAATAGTTAACGTCATATTTACCTTTTGTCTCTAATCTAGCTACAAATGTAAAATAATCAACTACATCATTTCCTATTTTCGATCTCTCGGATATCATATTCGCGTTAGCACCTATTTTTATCAACTTATTCATATTTTCTTCTACATTTTCAATGCTAATATCTTTGATTTTTTTTGCGATGGATATTTTTTCTTCTTTGGTATATTTTTCTTCCAACATTAATATTTGTTGAGAGAAAATTAAATTTATAATATTATTTTTATTATATTAATTTAAAATAATATCATAATAAATATTATGAACTCTATATCTGATATAAAACATGCTTTTTATATAAACCTTCTCTCCAGACCTGATAGAAAACAACATGTCGAGAGACAATTACAATCTATCGGCATTAGCGCTGAGAGATTTAATGCGATCAAGATGCCAAATGGCGCAATTGGGTGTAGTATGAGTCACCTTAAAATTATGGAAACAGCTAAAGCTAATAATTGGGACCATGTTCTAATAGTTGAGGATGATATATTATTTACGAATCCTAATTTGTTCGTTCAACAGTTTAATAAATTTCTCTCGAATCATAAAGATTTCGATGTTGTTTTAATTGCTGGTAATAATCTACCGCCTTATAAAACAATTGATGATACATGCGTTCAAGTTACACATTGTCAAACTACAACTGGTTATCTCGTTCAAAAACATTATTATGATATACTTATAAAAAATTATAAAGATGGAATTTTGAATTTAATAAAAGAACCACATAATCATAACTTATATGCTATTGATAAGTACTGGTTTAATCTTCAAGCAATCCATAAATGGTATTTAATAACTCCTTTATCTGTTACTCAGAGAGAAGATTATAGTGATATTGAAAAACGTCCAACTAATTATACACATGTTATGCTTGACTTAGATAAAGTTGCTTTTATGAAGAGACAACAAAAATTAGCTGCTTTAAGATAGTTAAGAATTCAACCGTAAAAGTCTAAAAACTCTTTTATTTGTTTGATATATTTTTGTGGTTGTAAATTTGTGATATCATTATAGTGGTTATGAATTTCTTTACCTAAATTGGCACGTTTTGTACCATTATCAGCTATAATATTTATTTTTCTTTTGATATATGTTTCTTCTGATTGATATATATAATGTGCTATATAAGCAGGAGATATATAATATGGCATATTCGTCAATAATTGATTAAAACATTGTGGTGATCTCATTATGTTGAATGTTAAACCCAACATTTTATTTGGATTTCTAATTTTGTAGTAATGAGGATTATGTGAATTTACAGCTTCATTTGTCCTAACAAAAGATTTAACGTGTTGGTCCAAATTTTTGCAGGATTTAGTATAATTTTCTAATATAAGACCGGACGGTTCATTAATTAAATGATTAGTTCCAAACACTACCCAATTTATACCTAATGAGTCTGCTTGAGAATAAGTATTTAGAAAATGTTTTACACCTCTAAATTTATTATTTAATATTAAAAATTCATCTGCGTCCAAATATATAAACCAATCCATATCCATTCTTTTTGAAATATGTATAGCATTATTCATTAGTCCAGTTTTAATATTTCCATCTGGTAGCTCGGTTTTAATTATAATAACTCTTTTGTCAAAATTTGAAAATACATCTGTTAATGGAATCTGTGATTTGTGATCGAATATAATAATTACATCAAACCCTATTAATAAATGATGCGCCGCCCATTCTTTTATGTTTTTTTCATCTCTCGCATTACAAAATAATCCTACTTTCTTTGCTTGCCTATTTATTTTTGGTTTATATATATTTATTTACTTTATATAATGTAAATATATAATGTAAATATATAAAGTATTAAATTCTACCTTCTTCTAATAATGTTGAATAATCACTTATCTCAATATCTTTGAAAAAATTATTAGTTGCCAAATTTATCATATTTAATTTATAATATTGGTCTAGATTAAACCCTATAGCATAATCTTCTAAAAATTCTTTTTCAATGAATTGTTTCTTAGTAACTAGATTTGCTATTGCTTGCTTCGAGAGAAAATAAAAACGTCCACTACAATATTTTGTTTGAAGTATGGGTAAATATTCTGGTAATTCTGGATGAATTTTGTGATATTGTGACAAATAATTATGTTTAACGTCTACAATATAACCACCATAATGGATTTTTTTATTGTTACTTGTTATTCCTTTTACTACATCTAGAAATTTTTCATTTACTAAAATTTGGTCGTCATCTGTTTTATATAAGTACTTAAAATCAAATGTTTCATAAACAGCTTCATAAGCTCTTATAACTTTCTTTGGTAATGAGTTATAATCATCTTCTACTTTAACCCATAAAATCTTATTCTCATTATCAAATTTATACTTTGTATTTAGATCAGGATCACCAACAACATGAAAGAAAGATAAATAATCAGGTATTTTTGGTAACCAAGTCATCTTTTGAATCTCAGCTTTTTTCATATATTTTTTACAATTCATAATAAGCATTATAAATTCTTGTTGAATCATATATTTATTTAATTCGTTGTGTTTATATTTTTTTTAAATAAGTATTTAAATACGTATTTAAATAATATTATATTATTTTATGGATAATGTAATTGTTGAAAGTAATTCTAGTGGTTTTTTTTCAAATTGTAATATGATATTAACAAGAATTATTACATTTTTTAATAATTATAAGAAATTACCAAATGAACTTATAACAAAAGATGCTTTTACTATTTATAAAACAAATAAAAATGAACATATATATGATTTAATATTTTCTAATAATTCAAATATTTTTATAAAACCATATGACAATGAAATAAAATTTAATGATGAAGGATTTGAAAATCAATTTAGTGATTATAAATTAATAAAACTTAATGATATTAATCCATTCTTTGAAAAATATTTTCATTTAAATAATATTATTTTAGAAAATGTAAATTTATTGTTAAATAAATATAATATTAATGTTGAACATGAAATATGTGGTATATTTTATAGAGGTAATGATAAAGTAAAAGAAACTCAAAAACCTCCATATGATGAATTTATATTTAAAGCTAAGGAACTTAGAGAAAAAAATAATAATATAAAGTTTATTATTCAGACGGATGAATCAGAATTTTTAAATACATTTATTAAAGAATTTCCTGATTCTGTGTTTTTTGGTGAACTTCAAGTTATTAATGCAAGCAATCAAACTAATGTAAGTAGAATATTAAATAATGATAATAAAATAAATCATATTATAAATTTTGTTTCAATAATTTATATTTTTTCTAAGTTAAAATATTTAATTACAACATCAGGAAATTGTGAATTATTTATTATATTTTACAGAAATAATACTAATAATTTATTTCAATATTTAAAAAAAAATAAGTATATACATGGAGGATTTAATCAAGATTATAATGAAAATGATAACCAAGTATGGTATTAATTTTTTCGTGTAAAGACAACCATAAAATCATCAGCTCGATTAATAGTTTTTCTTGTATCAAAATACTTAATATCAAAATTTTCTTTAATATATAAAATAAAATCTTGTGGAAATATAGTTAAATCAATGAATTTATCTATATTATTGGGTTGAATATCTTCTATAATATATATACCATTTTTACTTAAAAATTTATGTAAAAACATAAAAGAAAATACTTGATGTTCACCATTATGACTACCATCATCAATAATAACATCTAAATTGACATTTATACTATCGATAACTTTTTGTAACTCTAAATCACTGCTTTGATCAGCTACAAATGTATAAATTTTATCTGTATTTAATTCCGTATGTTCATAAATATCTATTCCAATAATATTAGCATTTGGAAAATATTCACTCCAACATTTTAAACTATTTCCACTTTTATAACCATATTGAATAACACCACCCATTTGACCATTTTCTATAGATCCTATTCCAATCTCTAATAAGTTTTTTACATTATATCTAATACTATCAAAAACTTCTGTATAACCAGGAATATAATTATGACATCCAGAAGCAATATTTTTATCTAATTTATATTTTTTAGATAATTCGTCTAAACTTTTCATATATTAATAACTTATATTTATATAATGATTTTTGAACGAAACGGGGTTTGTTTTTTTTATCATGATAATATGGGAATAATTAATGATTATTATCAAATGATAGTTGAAATTATAAAACAAATAATTGATAATAATAAATTATTTAATTTAAATATTGTATTATGTAATAATGATTATAATTTTAAAAATATTAATAAAACAATCAAAATATCTATGAATTATGAACATACTTTGGTTAAAATTGGTGGAAGAAGTGTGCCTGAAAATACACCAATAGGAAATATTTATGATAATAATGGTAATAAATATTTAGTAAGAATAGATAGATTTAATGAATTAAATAATTCGGATATTATAATTGACTATAGCATTCCAAATATTTATAATGTAAAAGATAGTAATTTGTTTTATGATTTTTCAAAAAAACATATTTATATTAGCCCTACTATTTATAATTTAAATTTAATAAAACAAAATAGAAATATAATAACATTAACTACATTTATTAATACAAACGAAAAGAGACGGGAAAAACTAATTAGTAAAATTAATGATGCAAAAATTTCACATATAAATATTAATAATTGTTTTGAAAAAAATGATATCCAAAATTTATACAATAATACAAAAATTATTATAAATGTTCATCAAACTGAACATCATGACACATTTGAAGAATTAAGAGCATTACCTGCTTTAGAATGTGGTGTTATTGTTATTAGTGAGTTGTCACCTCTAAGTAATCTAATACCATATTCTGATTTTATTATTTGGATAAATTATGACGATATTATTAGAAAAACTAAAGAAATAATTGATAATTATGATTATTATCATGATTTAATTTTTTCAAAAGATAAAATTAATAAGTTGCTTGAATTAAAAACTATTAATTATTATAATTTACAGGAAAGAATACTATCAATTTAAACCAGTGAAGATTTAAAACGGCACCTTTTTAGGGTGCCTTGTTATAAATTTCACCCGGTTCATCTTCAATGATGTAAAAAATTATATCAAACAAACTTTATCAAAAATATTCATTACATTTTCTGGAGTATAAAACATATATCCATTCTCACTTACATTGTATTTATCTTTTGTAAAAGTTTCTAATATATTTTTTAGATCTTCAGGTGTGTTATATATTACAGCTTTTTCCTTTAATATCAAGAGATGTTCTCTTTCTTTAGAACCACCCCATGTGATAACAGGTTTTTTACAAATAGCAAATTCTCCACATGTTAATCCAAAAGTTTCTCCTCTATCTCTTGCATGAATTAAAGCATCACATGTATTAATAAATTTGCGTTTAAATATCATATCAGCATTACCTGGTAAGTGAATTATATTTTTATGTTCGTAAAATAAATTTGTATTCATAAATAAAAAATATATATCCCCTCTTACATTTACAATATTTTTAATAACATCATAAACAAATTTTATATCAAAAGATTCTTTACCTCCATATCTTCCAAATACAATAGCATTTTCTGGAATATTTAATTCTGATCTCAAATTATCGTGACAATCAGGCAATGTAACCATATAAGGTGTAACTGGGTAGTTTTTCCCTTGTAAATTATTGATTGTCTGACCAATTGGTGTATAAACTTGGCCGTGTGGTTGTGATACATCAAATACACAATGCATAATATTAATACAGTTATTTGAAAATAAACCATCCCAACTTCCTGCTTTTTCTATAAAAATATGAGTTACATTATTATTTTTTACAATTTGATCTATATCTTGTTGAGAACCATAATAAAATACTTCAAACCTATCTTTAAATTTATTGTAAGCTTGGATATCAACATCCCATTCATGTTTTATTTTTTCATAATCACGTGTTATTATAATACTTTTATTACCAAGGATTTTTTCATTATAATCGGCATAATCAAATATAGCAATTTCTGTCCCTCTAAGAGTTAATTTATTTGATAAAAAAGCTACAATTTTCATAATATTTAAATATTATCTTTTACCTTTATATTTATATTTATATTTATATTTATATTTATATTTATATTAAATATTTATTATATAAAGATTAATACAATATACTAATTAATGAAAATATTTTTCAATGGCTGGTTTAGTGGATTTTTAGATAAAACAAATCCTGGTGTTACAGTTGATTTTTTTGTTAATTTATTTAAACTTGTTTATAAAGAGAATTGTGAAATCGGAAGCATTAATGAATCTGACATTTTATGTGAATTTGATATGTTGATAGATTGCGGTGGTTCGTTAATTAAACATAAAAAATGGAAACAAACATATTTATTTAATGGTGAATCTACCATGCGTCAGAATCCAAACAATTATGATATTGTATTATGGGGTGAGAGAAATTATAATAACGTAATCAATGTCCCATTATTTGTTCCATATTTATATACTAATAATTTTCTTGATAAATTAAGAGAAAATAAAAAAATAACAAGTGTTCCAACTAATGATATATGTGTTATTATTTCTAATCCTGGAGGACACATTAGAAATTCTTTTTTGAATAAATTAGAAGAAACTTTTAAAGTAACATATGCTGGATCATATAAAAATAATATCGGCGGAAACATTCCATACCCTTATAATAGTAATGAATTCAGAGAAACTATTAGTAAATATAAATTTATTATTTCAATGGAAAATAGCAGAAATGATACTTATATAACAGAAAAAATTATTCATGGATTACTAGCAAATACCATACCAGTTTATTGGGGGTCAAAAAGAGTATTTGATTATTTTAATCCAAAGAGATTTTTGTGTTTAGAAAACGAAAATATGATAGATGATGTAATTGGAAGAATGAAAGAAATATCTCAAAATACAAATAAATGGCTTGAAATGGTAAATCAAAGTAATTTTGTAAATGGAAAATTAGAGAGAACAATAGAATTAATAGCTAATGATATTAGATGTTTAATTAATAAAGGTTGTTGGAATAATATTTCCCAAATATATTGTATTAATAACCCGATATTTGAGCCGGATAGACACGATTTGTTAAAAACCATGTTTAAAGGACTTAATATAAATGATGATTATATTAAATATATTAGTCCAACATATAAAACAACTATTACAAAAGAAGTTTATGACAAATATACATCAAATCAATTAGTAAGACATTTAAGAATTACAAACTTATCTTATGGTGAATTATCTTTATTTTTAAATTATAGAGCTGTTTTGGAAGATATTGAAAAAAACTATAAAGATGGATTATTTTTAATATTAGAAAGTGATGTAATGATTAATAGTGATATAAATAAATTTAACAGCTTTTTAGATTTTTTTAGTAATAAGGAATTTGACTTGATACATCTTGGGTTATTTGATAGCGGTGTATTTAATGTATCATTAACCGATGATTTTATAACTGGCTACAGATTAAAAAATGAAAGACTAAACGACGATGTATTAGATTACGCAAAAAAATTTACAAAACAAACTAAATATATTGAAGATATAACTAATCAAAATGATGAATTTAGAGTTATAAGAAAATTTTATACTAGATGTACGGATTCATTTTTATGGAAATATTCTGGCATAGTTAAATTTTTAAATTTTATGAGACAATTAGAAGATTATAGTTGCCCGTTTGACTATTATATGTGCAATTTCTTTGAGAAAAATCTGAATTTTAAACATTATTGGTCTGTAAATGAATTTTTCAAACAAGGAAGTAATTTACAATTATTACCATCTACTTTAAGATAAAATTATTTAGTGTAACCATCTGGATTATTATCCTTTAAATATCTTTCTTCATAATATTTTTCTGGGTCCCAATTATTAAAAAAGTCAGTATATCTTCTTGCTAATTCGTCAACGTTCGCTTTCATATGGCTTCTTAACAAAATACTATTTTTACCTGTTCTTGTTGAACCCCATTCTAATGGTGAATAATATTGTATCCAATATGAACCACATTTCCAGCCGTATTTTTGAAAAGCTTTAACACATAAATCATGATCATCCGCAGCTAACAATCCTGGCAAGGATTCGTCTAGATAATTTAATTGCTTGACTTTATCTAAATCCATCATTAATGGACCTCTATTTACCATTTGATTTATATAAACAATGTCTCTAGAAATAGTATTTGTCTTATTAAAACAGTTATGACCTACGGGTCCTTCTTTTATATTAAAAAAATGTCCGGTGTGATCCATTTGTAATGCGCTTCTAGAAGTAATCGCAAAAATATCATTAAAATGTAAAAAAGGTTGTATTAATCTCTTATCCCAATTTTTTTCTATGATTTCCATATCATCTTGTACTATACATACATATTTTTCCGTCGCATTTTTCATACCAATATTATTTGATCTTATTTCAAAAACATCATTTGTGTATATAATTTTATATGTAACATTTGGTGGTAAAAATTTAAGTGTATTCATCAATATATTTTCTGAATTATCCGTACAACCGTCTAATACAAAAATATACTCTTTCACTAAATCAGAAGAATTTCTAAATAATGACATAATTATTCTTTCAATAATTAATTCTTTATTGAAAATGCAGACAATAACACTTATCATTTGATATACAATATAAATATGTTTTTAAATATATTTAAATATATTTATATATTTAATTATTTAATTATTTAATTATTTAATTATTTAATTATTTAATTATTGGTTTTTTTCCAAACTCTATTATGACCACAAGCATACAATTCAGTCATCCTAATATCCTTATCAAGTACATCTATAACTGCTTTTCCTACATCTGGATGACCTTTAAATTCTCCGCTAGGATTTTCTATATATAATGATGAATCATCCATTACTAAATAACCACCATCATTTAAAAAAGGTATATAATTAATTATATCAGCACAAACTATTTCATAATCATGTGAACCATCAATAAATATTATATCAAATTTTTTCATCATACTTAACTCTTTTAATACTTTTTCATCTTGAGACAATCCTTTTATAATTCTAATATTTTCCATAGATAAATTTAAATTATCAAATGCTTTTTTAATAGCCATATAATAATTATCATTATCATAACTACTATACTTATCACCAATATTATCTAAAGGCGTTACACCAACAATATTGCTTTGTTTGTTTTGTAGTTTAGATAATAAAGCAATCAATGATAATACACGACCTTTATAGACGCCTATTTCTAAAAAATTAAAATTATTATTCATTGTTTTTAGAATTAAGTACCAATTCCAGGAAAAAGGTAATTCGCCATATCCTTGAGTTGTATTAAAATGTTGATTGAAAAATGGCATATTAGATACATTTTTTTTAAATTCATTATAAATTACATGATTCTTATCATAACTATTACTTTTATAAAATTCAATAACTTCTTCTATATTATCAAACATAAATATATATAACATTTAATATTTATATTATTTTTAACGTAAATTATTTAGATATATTTTAACCGTAATTATTATGGATTATGTTATTATCACTGGTGCAAATGATTCATATATTAATACAGTTATTGAGTTTATTCGAAATTATCCGGTTGATCCGAGTAAACTAATTATATATGATTTAGGATTTAATAATGATAATTTGGATAAAATTTTGTTTTTAAAAAATAAATACAACTTTATACTTAAGAAATTTGATTTTAATGATTATCCAGAACATGTTGATCTGAATAAATATAACGGGTTGTATTGTTCGTATGCTTTTAAACCAATAATTTTATATAATGAATCTAATAATCCAGAAAATAAAGAGAAAATAATTATATGGATGGATAGTGCGAATCGGTTTAATCAAACTCATATATACAATATTTATAATTTAGTTAAGCAACAAGGAATATACTCTCCTATTTCAGCAAATCCTGGTACAATTGAAGCAATTGAATTAAATCATCATAAGATTGTTAATTTGTATGGTCTTACCTCTCAAGAACATAATAATAACTTAAAATCCATATCAGCAAATTTAATTGGAATTTATTATTCAAATGATGCTGGATTTCATATTTTAAATAAATGGTATCAAGATAGTTTAAAAAGAAATTTTATATTACCTGATGGAATAAACAGAAATAATAACAGACAAGATCAAACGCTATTATCAATAATAATTTATTTATATGAAAAAGAACACAATATTAACTTTAATTACACAAATTTTGGAGTAGAATTTTGGAAAAAAGCAGATAATTCAACAATTGATAATAAATATCTACCATTTAAACTTATAAGAAAATCTGATAATCAACAGCTAGCAATTATTTATTGTACGAATATAAATGAATCTATTTTAATATATGCTGATAGAAAAAATATACCTGTATCTGATTTGTTAACACACTATTCCGTACAAAGTTAATTATTATGCTTTCGGATCTGTTAAATAATATTTATATATAAATATTATTATATATATATAAATATTATCATTTAAATATTATATAATATCTTATATAAATGAAAGTTTTACTTATTAGTGATATGCATCCTAAAAATAAAAACGCATTATTAAAATATAATATACTCGTAACGATAAATCACGATACTAATTTGGATAAAATTGATTTATCACAATTTGATCTTGTATATAGTCCATCTCAACCTATTGATATAAAAAAATATCCTAATACAAAATTTTTATTTGGTCCACATTTTAGTGTGTTTCCAGATAAAAACCAAATGGAACTTATTGAAGGTTCAAATTCTATTTATATACAACCAAGTGAATGGGCTAAAAATGTGTGGTTTTTAAATCCATTTTGTAAAAATATTAGGTTAGAAGCTTTACCATTTGGAGTTGAAGTTAATAAATTTACGCCTTCTAAACAAATTAATGAAAGAAATAATATATTTATTTACTATAAACGTAGAAATCCAGATGAATTACAAACATTATTATCGTTTTTAATGTCATATGGAATAAAACCACAAATATTCAACTATGTTACAAAATATTCAGAAGAAGAATATATTAAATATTTAAAAGAATCGAAATTTGGTATTTGGTTATCAACTCATGAAAGCCAAGGGTTTGCGCTAGAAGAGGCTTTATCATGTGACGTTCCATTATTGGTATGGAATGTTACTTCAATGAACCAAGAATATCAATCAAGTTATGAAAATATAGAAGCTACAACAATACCTTATTGGGATCATAGGTGTGGTGAATTTTTTTATTCAATACAGGAATTAGAAGTCATATTTGATAAATTTATTAATAATTTAATTAATTATAAACCGAGAGAGTACATTCTTGAAAATATATCAATAGAAAAATGTGGAAATAAATTTATTGAAGTTGTTAATAAAATATAATATGTATTTTAATTTATTTAAATATATATTTAATATTTTAAGTAAATTACATGTCAATTACTTTTTCTAGTTGTTTTTATGTTCTTAAATCTAAATTCGATCATCAACAATATGTTGAATGGATGAATAACTTTATTTCTATTGTTAATAATTTTTACTTAGTGATTTATACAGATCAAAATAGTTTTAAATATATTAATACAAAAAATAATCCAAACATCAAAATTATTATTAAACCGTTAGAAAGTTTTTATAATTATCAATATAAAGACTATTGGATTAAAAATCATGACAAAAATTATTTATTAAATGATAAATCATGTTGGCAGCTAAATATGCTTTGGTCTGAAAAAATACATTTTGTAAAGGAAACTGTAAAAAACGCATATTTTGATACAGAATTTTATGGATGGTGTGATATTGGATATTTTAGAAATAGAGCAGATGATAGTCATACTAGTACACTTTCTAATTGGGGAAATAGACAACAAATTTTAAACGAACATACGGACAAAATTTGTTATGCTTGTATATCAAATTATAAAAATTATCTAAATTATCTATACAAAATAGTAAATAATCGAAATGAAAAAGGATTACCCACACAACCTATTCCGCCCAACCAAAACTCAATAGCAGGTGGATTTTTTATTTTACATAAAAAAAATATTGATTGGTGGGCTACAACATATGATAGTAAATTAAAGCTATATTTTGAAAATGATTATTTAGTAAAAGACGACCAGATTATATTAGTAGATTGTATCTTTTCTAATTTAGATAAATTTTCATTATTTAGCGAGAGTCTTGAAAATATGGATAATTGGTTTATGTTCCAAAGAATTTTAAATTAATATACTTTATAAAATGATTAGTATATTAATGCCTATATATAATGGTATTGAATTTATTAATGAATCAGTATCATCCATTTTAGAACAAACATATGACAAATGGGAGCTTTTAATTGGTATTAACGGTCATCCTCCAAACTCTGAAGTATATCAAATAGCTAAAGCATTTCAAGAAAAAAACGCCAAAGCGGGTCAAGCCTTAGGCAAAATAAGAGTATTTGACTTCTATAATATTAAAGGTAAAGCCAATACTCTAAACGAAATGATTAAATATTGTAATTATGATTATGTAGCATTATTAGACGTGGATGATATATGGCATCCACAAAAACTTGAAATTCAAACTGTATGGTTAAATAATTATGATGTTATTGGAAGTAATTGTGTTTGGTTTGGTGATAGACCAGGAATAGTACCCAAAATACCACAATATGATTTTAGTAATTTTAACTTTGCTAATGTAAATCCTATAATTAATTCCAGTGTGGTTGTTAGAAAAGAATTATGTAATTGGAATGAAAATGGAATAGAAGACTATGATTTATGGATTAGACTATGGAAGCTAAATAAAAAATTCTATAATTGTCCTGAAATATTGGTAAAACATAGAATTCATAGTACATCTGCTTTTAATTCAGGAGGAAAAAATAACAATATTGTTCCTGATTTACTAAAATTATATGGTTTAACAAGAGGATAAAACAAGACTTTTAGACATTAATTTTATTCCAATCTGGAGGACATAAATCCTTTGTATTATGATTTGCTATCTCTCCAAACCATACTGATGGATAACATATTATTTTGTCCGACCAAGAATTAAAATACGCACTCCACCAACTAAAAGAACTATTAGCTATAATATTATGATGACAACAACTCATGAATAACATTTGTTCCCAGTCTTCTAATGTATTATCTCCTCTTATAAATTTATAATCTGGAAATTCACTTTCAAGTCTATTTATTGTTTGGGTAACATCATCTATATCAATATCTTCACAAAAATATAAAATATGATAGAATTCGCTACTTTTGTTTTTAATAAAATTCAATGAATTTCTATAATATTCATAGGTTGCTAATGGATGAAATGCTTGTATTTTTTTGTAATCACCTATTCTAAAATGCATACTAATACAATTGTTTAAATATTCATGATTTAATTTTAATTTATCTATTAGATCTTGTTTCATTTTTTCTAGCCCAATAATACGACAAATCAGTTGAAACTGTTCATGAAAATATTTATAACTTTGAAAATAACCATAAATTAGACAATCTCTTTCTATCATTTCACTAATTTCCAGTTCATTAAATGTAAAATCTTTCTCTCTAATTACATGAATCGGTTGTGGAATATTATCAATTAAAAATAGCTGTAGCCTCTTGAAAAAAGAGTTCCAGAATGTATTTCGTATAGTAGTTGAACCACTACCAAGTGTAGAAACATTCAAAAATTTGAATTCATTTCTACTTTTAATAGCATAAGATATTGTAGCAAATATTTGAAATATTTGATTTCCTAAACCACCCATCAAATTACATGTTATCATTATAAATATTAATATATTTTGTATTTAAATATTTTGTATTTAAATATTTTGTAAATATTAAATTTATACCAATTTATTTCTTATTTATTTTTTTATAAAAATGAATGAAAAATAATGTAATTATTATATTAAACTAAATATAACAATGTTCACAACTATTTATAAGCCAAAAAAGATTGAAGATTTTGTAGGAAATAAAAATATTATACAGCCGTTTATACGGTGGTTATTAGAATGGAATGCCGATGATAAGAAAAATAAATGTGGATTAGTATCTGGATTCACTGGAATTGGTAAGACCCTTTTAGTAGAATTAATCTTAAAAAAGCACGATTATAATATTATAAATTTAGATTTAAACGACGAACGAGATAAAGAGTACATGAATACTGTAATTAAACCGCTATTAAAAACAAAAAAGACATTTGAAGGACAAGAAAACGTATTGGTGGTAAGTGAAATTGATGCTGGAGGTGATTACGGTTTTATATCATGTCTTACTGAATGTATAAAGGAAACAAAAATACCTATCATTTGTATGTGTAATAATAGATACGATCAATCTATTAAACCCATTCTGAATTATTGTTTCGATATTAAAATGGTGAAACCTAGTTATCAAGAAGTGTATAAATTGCTCTACAATATTGTAGTGACTGAAAAAATAAAAATAAAAGAACCAGAATTAAAGGAATTGTACGACCAATCTAATGGCGACATCCGATTTATAATAAATACACTTCAGTTTGGTATGCGTTATGGTAAGAAAAATATACAAAGTTCAAATATATTTGATACAACAGGTAAATTACTCTCTATGGACGAGACAATAGATAGCAAATATGACGCATATTGGTTAGCCAATGACTTACACCCCTTGATGATTCAAGAGAACTATGTGAATAATATTATGGGTATTAACGATCCAGTCAAATGTTCGGATAACTTAGCTTATGCTGCGGATGCGTTATCGGAGGCTGATTTATTTGAGTCTTATGTCAATATGGCAAACTGGGAAATTATGCCTTATGTTGGTTTAAGTGTTATAAATGCTGCCTCGAAATGTAATAAGAAATCGATGATAAAATTTCCACAATATTTAGGTAGAGTACCGACTATGAATAAAAACAAGAGAAATAAGGTAAATTATGAAGACACTACATTCTTTGACGAAAAACACAAATCAGAAGAAGGAACAAAAATAACAAAAA